>SESF01022830.1_pt1 | contig 62523 bp, 73 predicted proteins | sample 3171521 | NCBI WGS metagenome assembly SESF01 (sample SAMN10866945, study PRJNA518727) | freshwater metagenome | biome: subpolar coniferous forest; feature: holomictic lake; material: water; isolation source: holomictic Lake 227, 6 m and 8 m depth | place: Canada: near Kenora, Ontario | collected...
CCTCCATGGCAGAGCGAGCGAGGCTCGAAGCCATTGCTGCTGTTCTTTGGGACGAACCACATATCAAGCTCTCATCTCATCGATCCAGCAACAGCACTGCCAAGGTCAAACTCGGCGAACGGGTCGTACTCATACTTGTGTTGGGTAAAGCCTGCTGGCCTCGTGTTCTTAGCCTGCACAGGAGCAGCAAAGGTCAATATGAAAGCGTCGAAGTGATCAGGCGAGTATCCGATCTTCTGCTTGACATTGTCCTTAGGCTCAAGGATCAGACGATCACCAGTGAAGCTGTAGGTCGTCTGGGTGAGAGCTGCCATCAGCTCTGGCACATCCGGCAATGCTCCGCCAGCCTTTATCCAGTCAACAGCTTCGAATGCCATTTCAGCACGCTTATTGGCGTACTTTGTACTTTGACTTGCAGCAGTGGCAAATCCAATGCCGATCGGAGTTCTGCCAAGCTGGCGGAGCTGATCGATCCATCCGGAGCCGAAGCCGCCAGTGTCGTCAATGAACACAGCATCTGCGCCCCACTCTGCCCACTTGCGCGAGGTGACGCCTGCACCTTGGGTGCTGTCGAGATTGCGATACTGCAACGGCAGGAAGCACTGGATCCCCTGACGAGGCGTGATGATGGAGCTGTCATCGCCGAACCTCGCAACGTCAATGCCGAGGATCTTGGGTGCATTGCCAATCTGGTATTCGCGATAGTAACGCTTCATTGCGTCGCGAACTTCATCGGGACCGATCAATGTGTTCAGCGATGCTGGCGGGAACTCGCCGAACACATTGACCTTGACGTACGGATTGTCGCGGCCATACTTCTCGATCTGCTGCAGCGCCCACTCGATCGACACTCGCGGTGACCGCTTGGGGTTGTCCGGGTCGCCATTGATGTCTACGACGTGCCAGAGTCTGCGCTCAGTGGTGCAGGCGCGGTACAATGGACCTTCAAGGTGAGTCGGGTTGCCGGACTGAACAATGTGACCTTCAACACAGCTCGACAAGGCTGCTTCGGCACTCGCCATCAGCGCATCCGGCATGCCGCCAGACTCATCAAGGACGAACATGATGTAGTCAGCATGCAAGCCAGCGAGAGTGTTGGCCTGCTGGTTCTTGTCGGCAGTCTTCGACCAGGAGCGAGCTGAGCACCACCAAGTCTCAGGATGGTCATTGGCGAAGATGCGAGTCTTCGTCCAAGTAAACTTCTCCTTGAGCAGCTTGGACTCATTCTGCCAACGAGCAAGCTCAGTCCACAAGTTGTCAGAAAGATTGTCGGCACTGATGGCTGTGCAAGCGATCTTCGGGTGTGGACGCGTCAGCATGAAGTTCCAGATCAGCCAAGCTTCCAATGCAGTCTTGCCAACACCTTTGCTGGCCTTCATGCAAAGCCGCTGATGCTTTGGGAACTCCATCAAGGCTTCGATCTGCCAAGGATCAGGGTTGACCCTGAACAGTTCCTTGACCATTGCGACTGGGTTTTCTCTCCAGTTAGCGATAATCGAACCTATATCGCCTTTCGGCATTACTCTTTCTCTTCCTTGCTGTCGAAGCTGCCTCGTACAAGATCTTCGAGCGTCAGTTTGGCATCAACCTTGACCTCGCTGCGATCACGCCAGATCTGTGGATTGCGGTTGGTCAACCAGATCTGAGCTGCGCGAGTATCAGGGACAACTTCCTCTTCATGCTCGACGATCAATTGCTCGCCTGTCTTGACATCACCGAATGCCTTCTGGACCTTGCGAGTGTAGCCTTTGGCTCTTTTATAAAGGGACTCAGCAACCTCAGCATCCGCTCCCTGACGACCGTCGTGCAATGCCTGCTTGAACTCTGGATGCTTGCGGGTCCAGTCATCAATGGTCTTCTCGGAAATCTCAAGCATACGAGCCAGTCCGCCATTGTCAAGCCCAAGCAAGCAGAACTTGCGAGCGACAATGCACAAGCTTGGATCGTATTTCTTTTCGGTCGACATACTATTCTCTACAATCTTTCTTCCTGCTTCGCTCATCTCTTTAATGTTCTTCTTCTGCTGAGCCTTGTCTGCAGGAGCCTTGATGTGATAGTATTTGCCATTGGCATCTGTTGACATTACTTTGGTGGCTCGCCAAGCAGCATTGTGAAGATCGGTTGAACATATGCAGCCAGGTCATTGGCGCTTATATCCCAGATCATTTGGACGATGACGAAGAAGAAAGCAATGGTGCCGATGCTGTACTTCTTCTTGTTCGAGCGGACATGCCTTGAGACGCGGCGTCTGCGAGTTTGAATTGGCTCTTCAGTCATAGCAGGCCGATCGACGACAGAAGAGACTTGCCTGTTCCTGTGATCAATGAACAGACGATCATACCACACATTGCCCAGAAACCTCCCCAGAGAAGGCCAGCAACATACCAATTGCCAGCATGCTTCTGAAGGGTCGCCTTAACTCCATCAAGCTGCTGCTGGGACTCTGACCCGCGCTGCTTGCCTTCTGTTATCGCTTGCTCAACCTTCGCGGCAAGCATTGGCCACATCGATGATTCTTCCTCAATGTGGGTGTTGAGGCGAAACTCAATGTGCTCCTGGCCCTTTAAGAATTGACGTGAGATTTCTTCCAACCGGCCATCGTGCTTGCTGACTTTCTCGTGAATATCCCAAAGCAAAGAATGAAGATTTGGGTTCCGAGATGGAGAAGCATCAGGCATGGCTCTGGCCTTTTAATCTATCGCGCGCGAGGAGCGATGATAGATGGTCAGGTTGATCAATGGGCAGAGTACGAGCTTTCGACGGAAAATGGACATTCCGCCAGTGAGCGCCAGAGCTCAGCATACGTCAATGGAATATGGTTTATTGACGTTTAACTGCTCAAGGATCACGCTCGAAAACTTTGGAAACTTGGCTCGACCTTCGTGAGTATGCCTGAGTCTTCCATAAAAGCAAAGTGTAAATCCTTAACAGATCAGTTTTATTGGCTGTTTTTCATTGATTTATGAAAGATGAGACCATCCATGTTTTCCGCTCAAGGCGTTTCGTCGGATTGGGCTTGTCGTGCGAGCTGCCGACTCGCTGGATTCCTGCTGGTGAATTATTTTTACGAACTGGTGATATTTTTGTTTTCTTCTGGTGGTGAATAGCGTTAAATCTCTCTAGGCCGCAGGTGTGCCTCTCAAACTCAACCTAGGAGACCTAAAATGACCAGCCACAACGAATTCCTCAGCGTCGCCGGCATCGAGATCAGCAAGAACGATCCGCATGCTTCGCTCTGCAATCTGACGGGTCCGCAACTCATCGCGATCTACAACTCCTTCCAAACCGAAGAGGATGAGATCAAGAAGTTCACCAACAAGCAGGCAGGTCTGGCTCGTGTGCTTCCTCTGGTTGAAAATCTGATCGATCAGCAGATCAAAGAACTCTCCGAGCAGGGCGGCATTCTCACCGACGCCATCGAGACTCAGGAAGAGGCAACTGTGCAGACCGAAGAAGGGATCGAGAACGATCTTTCTGACTCCGAAGAAGCTCTGGCTGAAGCCTACGACAATGCCGTCATGGCGATAATAGAGAGCGCCAGGGATGCAGCTGAGTCCATGATCGACTTCCTTATCATGGACTCAAAGGATCGAGTTCTCAGCATCGCTGATTATAACAAGGAGAAAGCTCTCAGCGATTTCGCAGATGCTTTCCTTGACAGCATTCAGGATGGTATCAACAGCACAATCCATCTCGAAGGATCGTCTGCTCAGGAAGCTGTCGAGATGGCCGAAGGCATCCTTGGCGATTTCTGCTGCGATCATGCGAATGCTGGCGGCTTCGAACAATACTTCACCATCAGCGAGACTCAGGAAGAGGCCGACCTCCGCATCCAGGAAAGAGCTGCTGATCGCTCTTCTGTCAAGTTCGAGGCCGTTATGATGTCCAATGGCGAGACTCCAGACTCTGAGTCGCTGGCAGAAACCAGCATCCTGCGCATCAGTCCCAAGGCTTACGACCTCATCGCCATCATCGTCAATGACTACTTCCGAGACGGACGCGACCCGATCAACAATCCGGTCTGGACGCGCACTCTAGCTCATCCCTTCGGCGCCACACTGGGCGGCATCATCACTCAGGCGCAGAAGTCTGGCTTCATCGGCACTCAGAAGTCCGGCAAGGACTCCACCATTTGGGTTACCCAGCTCGGCATGGATGCCTTCAATGGCAAGTCCATCATCCGCACTCCCGGCACGCGCAAGACCAAGTCCTCTGGCGAGCCTAAGGGCAAGCTCTCCAAGTTCTCCGGCCGCAAGCTCTTCCCGGTCAGCTCCACCAACCCTCGTCGGCCCCAGAGCTACGGTTTCACCAGCCTCCAGATCATCATCGACAACCCTGGAATCAGCTACGAGGAATTCACCAACCTTGGTGGACGTCGCCAGGACCTTCAGTGGGATATCGATCACGGCAGCGTCAACACCGCAGCCTGATAAGCTGCAAAACCAAGAAGGGGAGGCGCAAGCCTCCCCTTTTCTTTGTGCGCCTGTCTTCGTAGAGCCACACAGGGCGAGCTTTCAATCGAGGTCTGTAGGGTCGCACCCGTTTTGCTCGAGCCAAACCCTGATCAGCCTTTTGAGCTCCTTAGCTTCAACTATGATCTTGAGTGGAATGGTACAAATAAGCTGCGCATCTCCGCCGCCCTTCAGCGTTCCCCAATAGAATGCTTTTTCCTTCTCCTCCTCTAGTTTTTTGATGTGTGAAGCCAGGAGATCAATCTTTCTATGAAGATCTGTCTTACTCAGCTTCTTCTGCTGTCTCGCTGACAGTTCCAAGATTTCCCCATTCATCTCTCAGGCCTCTCCCTTTTGCAAAATCTTCAATCATCTGCTTGATTGCGACATATCTCTTGAATGCTTTGAAAGCAGACTGTTTATACAGATTTGACTGTTTTGATTTCAAACCTGATATCATCTGCAGTTCGCTCATAAGCTTTGGAAGCTCTCTGTGGATATCTACCATATTTACCCTCATCACACCCTCCTAAGCTCTCTCAAGCAGTTCAACACGGATGCGAACAGGCGGCCAGTCTGCTCTGAACTTGACCTCTGCCCACTGACCAAACAATCCCAAGACAATGCCGTCCTCTCCAGCCATCATACCAGATGAGACCCTAACTCGATCGCCATTGACAAGAACAATCCCAGCCCTATCCTTCGCCATTTGCTGCCAACCTTTCTCGTGCTCTTTCATCTGATCAACTTCGCAAGCTCTTATCAGAACGAACTCGCCTCTGAATGCCATGAAGCCTCGGAACCCAGCCATCCTTTTCAGCACCAAATCCCCAAACAAACCAGCTGCAGCCTCGGAAACAAAGGCATAACCAGGATAGGCTGCATAATTAACAGCTACTGGCTGCCTTTTCCCCTTGGGTTTTGTCAGAACTGGCACAAAAGGACAGTAAAAGTCCCTGCCATCAGCTAAACCGGCCTCCAGACCCTTCAAGGAAAGGTCAAGTATAAACCGTTCCTCCAACTTGGACATTACTTTAGCTATACGCCACTTCATCACAGTTTTCCTTCCATTTGGATTTTCTCGAAGAAGAGGCTAAGTATAGCCTGTTACAGATTTAGACCAGTTAAAGTTACTCGCCACATAGACGTTTTATTGCACGAAGCGCATTGAAATCCCTCAAGGTTCCATTTTCATTTCTTGCCCAGGAATGACCTTTCTCCGGTTCTTACTTCTTCTTTCTTTCTCAACTTATGCAACGAGTCCATGGACGCTCGAAGAATGGAACCAAACCGATGGTAAAGCCATGAAATCGTTGAAACTTTCGTGGTTCCATTTTCAAAAATTTGTCCATGGAAATCACCACCATGCACAGACCACGAATGCGATTTCCATGCCTCCCTCGACCCTTTCACCCGTCTTTCGACCCTAATCCAACCCAGTTACATCCATTCTGCATTCATAGCCAACAAGAAAAGCTCGCGAAAACTTTTACTTGCACACCCGTTTCAAAATCCATTGCTTTCGCCTCAAAGGATTATTCACAGCCAATTCATCCTATTCACCAAGCAAAACATGCTCAACATCCTTCCAGCTCTCTACCCTCACCATGTTTTTCTCGACCTCAGCACTCCGTCGACCAGCGACCGCCAACCTTCCCTTCAGCATCCACAGGCTGCATATCCCCACCTCTCCCCAGCAAGCACTCTCCTTACCGACGTGCACTCGGTTAACGCCAATGAGGAACCACGACAGCCCACCACCCTTCCACCGATGGTAGGCCACCTGCGCAGGCCGAATGTTCAACAGCAGCCCTCCTTGGTCCGCAGCCCACACCTTCAGCTCGATCTCAAACCGTTCAGCGAACCGAACCGGCTCCTCTCCCTCAACAGAGCCAAGAAACTGCACAGCACAGTCAGGTAGCCCAGAAGTTCCGCCCATAGCTGCTTCGGTCCACAGCAGGCTCCCCCACCTTTGCTTGTCCCTCATCTTGTGCTGTTCCTTCAGCCACTTGCGCAGGTCTTTCTCCTTCATGAACCCTTTTATCATATGGATGGCTCCTGTAGATCACAACTTCGCTCAGTTTCTTCTCACCCTTTAGGATCTCCTTTTCCAGATCCTTCACTGCATCCTGTTCTGTATTCCCAAAGCCCAATCGCACACCCCTGATGCCGATCTTGGCTCCGAATTTATCATATCTCTGGATACTTACTTCAGCCACAAATGTCTCTTTCATATCCCATCCCCTCCACTGTGATCGTTCAGACCACCCAAGCCATCCCCATGGAATTTTTTAGTCGGGAAATAGCCGCCATCACTCTGCACATAGGTCGTCATGGAATCGATCTTCATCACTCCATGCTTGGTCAGCGTCTTGGTCATATTGGCATGAGCCTCGCACAGTGTGTCTCCGAACGCCACATAGGTATGGCCTTCAGACAGCACCTCAACCTTGACTTTATTGGTCATCATCTGCCTCTCCTCTTGGAATTGAATCCTCTCCGCACCCCACATCACCAATTGGCTCGTCAACCTCGTTAAGGCATCTGCCAATGGATGCTATCTGGACCTCTGAGGATTTCCTATCTTCATGCTCGGAGCAGCTGCACAGACAGATTGCTATTGCGATGGCTACTGGTCTCATCATCACATTGCTCCCTCTAAAACATCCGAGGGCTGTTTCACACAGCTCATAACAAACCTGCAGCTCTCAGCTTCATCGTCGATCGCCGAAGCAGACTCCCAAAGCTTCGTATTCACCATGACATACTGCAGTCGGCCACCGATCTTCAGCCTCTTAGGCCACACACGCAGCCCAGCGTCGGTCATCGCCTTACGAAGCTCGTAGTCTGAGTCGAAGACCTTGCCCTGCACAGCCGCACGCACAGCAAACACAATCGCCTTCATAGCGATCCCGATCGGCCCTTCATAGCTGAGCATTGCAGAGGCCATATCGACAGCTTCTTGCTGCCCTTCAGACCTCGACCCTTCGATCAGCTCCTTCTTGCGCTCAGTCATTGGCGCGCGTTCGCCCGGCTGGACATAGCTGCCATAACGCTCTGCCCATGTCTTGATGATGCCAAGGCCACCACTCTCAAGCCATTCACGAAGCATTTCAAACCGACGGTGCGGCCATGGATATTCCGCCACCTCAGGATAAAACCATCGCCGATCATCGCCCTCAATGCGCAGAGCTCTCTTGGAGTTCGAACATGCAATAACGTGTGCCCAGTTCTCAATGATATACCTTCGTTGATACTTCTGGTTGACTTGCACCTCAGAGTCAGTGATAACAGACTTGAGTTTATTATAAGCCTTCCAGCTGTGTCCGGAGTATATCTCATTGACCACCAGCAATCGTTTGTGGGCAAGCCAGTCATTGAAATCGCTGTTGACGATCTCGGATTCAGCTGGCCATGCGCAGTTCTGGACACCCACCAGAGGGGCGAGGATGTTACTCCCCAGCGTAGTCTTGCCTATGCCTTGGGCTTCACTTACAAGCAGCAAGCCATAATGCATGCGGATCTTGGGCCGAGAGATCAGTGTGGCCATCCACTTCAGCACGTGCTCCCGCTCTTCGTCATTGGGGAACATGTACTCAACAAAGTCCAGGAATGGCTTAGGGTCACCCTCCTCTCCTCGGACATTGCTTTTGGTGTGCAGATTTATTGCGCTCGTTGTCTTGTCGGTGACATTCCTGCCTTCGACGTCGGGCCGGTAGCACAACTTAGCAGACCTGCCGGAGTATGCCTTCACAATCAGCCGGGCAGTGTCCTGCACATGAGAGAACGGCGCCAGCATGTTGTTCAGGATCTCGCTGTTGCGCATGATCTCTGGCATCTCTGAGCAGACGAAGATGTCTGCCTCTTCCACGTACGCCCAGGCATCCTTGAAGTTGTCTCGCAGGACCGTCACTGGACGACCCTTGCCATTGGGCTGTGGAATCTGATCGGTGGCCCATGTGGCTGGATGCAGGCACGCTCGGAAGGCTGGTCCGATGTATCGACGCTTGCCTTCCAGCTCTCTGAACATCTTGGATGGGAACTGATCAGCAAGATCGAAGCTCACAGGCCATTCAGAGGTGAATTGCACATGGAAACAGGTTATCTTAAGATGAAAAGCAATGGCAGGAACAGCAGCAACTCCAGGAGGATCATTGTCGGAAACAATGTAAGCACGACTGACACCGATATCCTTGAGAACAGACCAATCGGTACGATGGGGAGAAAGAGCGCCACCAATCCAGCCAATATGCGCAGCGCCAGAAAGTTCCAATCCCCAAGGGCACTCTGCAAGAGCTGCTGCGTCATTGGCTGTCTCCTTGTCGACCATGCGCTGCATTGCTCTTGCAGCCTTGGCACCTTCATGGATGAATACTGTGGTGTTCTCTCCGACCTTGTCCATGCCAAACAACGGCAATGGACCGTCAGGCTCGGCAGGCCTCCATTCGCCATCGTCCCAATAGGTCCAAGGGATATAAGCCTTGCCGCCGTCTCTCAGATTCTTCCTGACCTGAACCATCTGTATCATTCCGAAGCGATCTCGGAACTCGAAGATGTCCTTCTGGTTGGCATTCTTGATGTCGTCTGGCGGATTTTCGATCCGCAATAGAGGCTGGACGGATGGCCATTTGGCACCCAGCGTATCATGAGTGATGCCTAACTGCTCTGCCTCTGATGGCTCGAGCCCAGAGGGTGCAACCACTGAGCCGTCTTTGTTCAACTTGATTACTGCAACGTCTCGCCAATAGCTCCCGTGCTGCTCCTTGATGACTGCTGTTCTCATTGATCGTATCTCTGCTCCGATGCGCTTGAGATACTGCCTTACAGACGGAAGGTCGTCCATTGACTTGAGTTTCATTCTGCTCCCCTGGAAGCTCGATCAGGAATTATCGCCTGGAATTCTCGATTTTCAAAATGAAAATGGAACTATTGGGCGTACATCAATCGTCGGAGAGATCTCCGATGTATCTGACGGCTTTGATGGAGATCATGCGGAAAGTCATTCCGCCCCTCATTGTCCCCTTGACTGCATACAGAGCTTTGTTTACTCTACCTCTGTCGACTATTGCTTTGCCTATACTTGGATAGTCAAATCTATTGATCTTGCCGAAGATCGTGTCAGTGTCGTCCGTCACCTGCAGATTGAGGCTCGTGGTCAGATCTCCATCGATTCTCTTGCCTCCACGGCGTGCAACCATGATCACTTCATTCTCATCACGCGGGTTGATTTTGCTGAAAGTACAAAAGAATAGAAACTCTTGTGTTTCAGGGCTGTTCTGCGCATTGATGATCAGCGTCGGAGGAGTCAGGATGTTCTTGTCGGCTGGGTTGGGCAGCATCCGCCTGATGCCATCACGGATGGGCCATAGGGTGTCGATCGGCGTCTTGGGGCTGGCGAGCAGCTTAGCCGCACGCGGCGGCAACGGCTCGTTCCTGGCTCTGGAAGAGACGATTGCGCTGACCAGCTTGGGGCCGATGCCGATGACATTGTTCACTGGACCGACCAGGATCTTCTTGCCCTCTCTGGAGCTGACAGTCCAGCGGTCGATGGACACAGCAGGATCAACCGGCACATAATCGATGCCTTCAGCATTCATCTCTCTGAGCATGGCTATCTGCTTGGCTGGATCGTTCTCGTGCTGAAGAGTGGCAGCAGCGAATTCGTGCGGATGGTGGGCCTTCATCCAGCAGCACCAATAGCTGATCAGCCCATAGGCGACGGCGTGGCTCTTATTGAAACACCATGCACCATAAGCGCACAAGTCACTCCAGAACTTATTTGCCACCTCTGGCGACACTCCCTTGGCGATTACGCCTTGCTTCCAGCGATCGCCAAACTTGTTGAAGTACTCCTCGCCGAGAGACTTGCTCATGGCTCGCCGCAGCTCCGACACATCCTCCCAGCTGAGGTCGCCGCACTCTTTGCCAATTGTCATGATCTGCTCTTGGTAGACCACGACACCGAGGGTGTCTTCCAGCTGGGGCTTGAAGATCTCGTGCGGATACTCGACTTGAGCCTCCTTGTTGCGCCGCTTTACCCACTGGTGAGCGCCACCAGTCGTCAACGGGCCAGGACGAGCCAGAGCGGTCATTGACACAATGTCATTGAAGCACTCGGTGTGGATCTGCTTGGCCAGCGACTGTGGAGCCATGCCATTGAACTGGAAGACGCCTGACCACTGCTTCTTGTTCAGCACATCGAATGCTGCCTGATCATCGAGTGGCAGAGTATCAAGATGCAGCCTCGGCAGGTGAGCCAGCTCCAACGCGTCCTCGAACACTGACAGTTGTGTCAGACCAAGAGCATCGATCTTCAGGAGATTGAGCTCCTCGGCGTCCTTCTTGTCACAATGGGTGGCGCCAGTGCGCTCGTCCACAGCTACGAACTCGATGACTGGGCGCTCTGTCACCACTATGCCTGCTGCATGCTGGCTATGATGTCTGGGGTGACCTTCCATCCTGGCAGCGATGATCATCTCTGGATATTCAGCCAGCATCTCCTGGCCGGCCACTGTGCCATGGAAGGTGTCCTCCAAGGCTTGCAGCGCTCGGGAGTCGCCGGATGACCGTTCGATCAGCGACTCTGTGACGGCGTCGCACTTCCACCGGGGCACCCTCAAGGCGGCACCCGTCTCCTGGATCGCCGACCGAGGCTTGTACATCGCCACAGTGCCGAGCCGGGCCACACGATCGCCTCCATACTTATTGGCCATGTAGTCGAACACTAGCTGTCGGCGCTGATCGGAGAAGTCCAGGTCAATATCGGGCAGGTCTGCCCGGTCAACTGAAATGAAGCGTTCGAACACTAGCCCATGGGGTATAGGGTCAATAGTCGTAATAGCAAGCAGGTAGCAGACAAGAGAGCCACAAGAAGAACCACGAGCAGGTCCACACAAGAGCCGTTCACGTGCCCACTCCATCATGTCTGCAATAATGAAGAAGTAATCCTCGAACTGCTTATCGGCGATCAGCGCCAGCTCTCTGTCAAGCCGAGCAGCATAGACTGGGTCGTCCAGATCCACATCCAACTTCTGTGCACCCTCGATGCACATCTGTCTCAGAGACTTGGCCTTCTCTGGCGTCAGCAGCTTGGCCTTCTTCAGATGCGCATTGCAGCTCTTCAGGATGTCCCTGGTATTTTGCTTTGCTATGTCCAGGAACTCCTGGTCACTGACCTTAGTCAACATATAGTCATTCCACTCCTCGTCAGAGAGGATGTGCTGCGGATAGCTCTGGGTGGAGGCATTCCTTCCGATCAGCACCTCATAGAGCTGTCCATCGCCAGCATTGACATACTTATTGTCGGAGCAGGCAGCAAACTGGAGGCCAAGCGAGTCGGCCTTGCGTATGAATCCTCGTGCGCTGGATGGCCCGAGGGCGATGAACGTCTTGGGGTCTGGGGAAACCTCGTCGAGCAAAGTCTCGTGCCCAGCCACACGGAAAACCCCCTCTGCAGCCATGGCCTGCTCGTAAGTCAGCACAGGCTCGTAATGGAACTGCCGAGTTGCGAGTTTCAACAGCTGATGGATTGACTCGATGTCGTCGATTGCCAGGAATGTCCAGTAGGCGAAGGTCGGCTTCTTGGCATTGATGGAATTGGTCACAGCAAGCTCAATGCCATATACTGGTTTAAGCCCTGCCTTCTTGGCTGCCTTCGTCCACCGGACATAGCCGAAGGTGCTGGCTCTGTCAGTGATCGGAGCTCGGTCCCCGCCAATCGCCTTCAGACGATCCATCGCTTCATTCAGGTGCCCGGCTGCAGCTCTGAAGGAATATCCTGTCCTGACTCTCGGCATTATTGCACCGTCGATTGTCTGTTCAACTCTGCCACCTTGGCACTCACCTTACGCTGAATGGCATCAATCAGCGCCGCTTCAGGCACAGTGTCCAGCAGCATATTCAGGCTGACATATTCAGTGGCACAGAACAGGCCGAACTCATTGGGCTGCGCTTCTGGAGGGATGGGAGGCAGATACATGCAGATCTGCAGCCACAGATTGTCGTCTTGGTCTGACAAGACTGTGGTCTCTGTCCTGGGGGTCTGGCAATGCTCCGGAACCATTCTCATTTCTGAAGTCATAGGTCTCCCCTCCTGATGAGCTCTACATAGCAGCGCATGAGAGCATTGACATCATTCCTGGCTCTGTGGGCAGCAGGGAAGCCCTCGCCGAACAGATGCTCGTGCAGTGCTGTTAGGCTTAGGCGATGTCCTTTGAAGTGTATGGTCTCCTCCACTGTGCAGATCTTCACAGGGATGCTGTGGAAGGCGAACATTGCCTCTTGCAACTCCAGCTTGTCGCATCTGCCATTGGACCGTAACAGCTCGAAGTTGATGATGCTCCAATCGTAGGACAGATTGTGAGCAACAATTGCCTGGGAACTCTTGAAGATCTTTGTCAGCTGAGGAAGGAAGCTGCAGAACTGAGGTTTGTCGGCCACATCTGCATCGCTGATGCCGTTGATTCTGGCAGCGTCCGGCGGTATCGGAATGCCAGGATTGCACATGAAATCCAGCTCGTCGATAATGCAGCCAACTTCGTTGATCAGCACTCCACAGAACTCCAGCACCCTTGGCTGCTTGTGGACAGGCATAGCTGAATTGGCTATTAGGTCTGTCGTTTCTGTATCGACTATGAGCGCATTCATTTCACCACCCTCAAGGCAGCGATCAAATTCTTGCAGGAGTATAATCCTGTCTCAAGAACTCGTCGCATCTGTGACCGAGCTTGGTCGTCTGTCATTATCTGATGAGTGATGATCGGCAATGGAGCATCAAGCCTTCCTTCGGCCTGCCAGATCTCGTCGCCGATATCTCTGACGACCATCCGCTTGCCATCGCTGTGAACGTACTTCATCAGAACTCCTGCCAGTCAGGGTTGGCAGCATTGACATTTGGGAACACCTCTCTGAACTCGGCATTCGACATCCAGCTGGCCAGGTATCCCTCCACCTCGACCAGGAAGCCGTCGGCGCCGTCTGGCTTGCGCTTCTGTGGCAGGACTTTGATGAGTGGGAACTTATACATTGACTCCCTCCAGCTGCTTAATGCATTGATCGGTCAGAACCCACTGGTTTCCATCTAGGTGTCCGGTTTCTAGCTTGATGAAGCCTCTTGCTCTGAGATTAGAGCAGGCACATGAAATGTTTTGCTCCGATGTCGTGGTGTGCTTAGCCTTCACGATCTTCACTATGCTCCTGAAGTTGGACTTGCCACCTTCTCGGAGGATGGATCGGATTGCCATGATAACATCGAACAGCATAGTGCCGAGCTGTGGCAGGGCATGAGCTTTCTGGTCCTGTTCTTCTTGATCTTCGAAGAGATCCAGCTGCTTTGGATTGGCAGCTCTTTCTGCGAATGTCTTCTTGAACTCTTTCGCAGCCAACGAAGATTCAGTAACTGCCCTCCTGATTGGCCGCACCTCCCTTGGCTCTGCTAAAGAATCAGAAACTTGACTGTCAGACATGAATGTCTGGCTGATCATTTTTTCCTCGTTGTGATCGACTTCACTCAGGAACCTCGTCAGCTCTCTGGCGAACTGCAGAGCCTCCTTCGGTGTGTCGCAGAACTTCACTGCACAGTCGACACACCACATCTTCCTTTCAAGATCATCCATCAGTATGTCCCCTGTCTCACCTGCCAGACGCTGAGTCCGAGATTGCGATACATCTCGACGACCTTGTCGCGGTCTTCGAGCACGAACCAAGTGGAAGATACCCAGTCTCTGCCGCCGAAATATTCATCCAGCAGGCGCGGCTTGAGCTCGACGTCCGGGCACCAGTCGCCATCAGGGCGCATCAGGATGATGTCGAATACGCTGAGCATGCGATGCTTCTTCAGCCATTGCTCTGTCAGCCCACGATACTTCTCTGACCTGCCAGTGACTGCAACGATCATGTACTCCATGTCATTGGCCAGGGTGCCGATCAGCGTCAGGGTGTCCAGGTGCGGCGAGTCAGCTGTGCAGGCTTCGTTGAACTCATCCCAGAGCTTGGCTTGGGCGAGATGTAGACGGTGAGAGCAATCGCTGATCGTTCCGTCGATGTCGACGATGATGAGTGTCTTTCCGATCATCAAACTCCTCCCATCATGTCAAGGACGGATCCATTGACATAGCTCGGCATGCCATAGAGCCTCCAGACAGCGTCACAGACCTCTGCAGTGCTGGTGTACCTTCCGGCCGGGATCAGGCTGGAGGCATATTTATCAGCCTCCTCTCTCGTCCACTCCCGAAGATCTACCACCTGATCCATGACCATCTTTGACATCTTGGTATCATGGATCATCCCAGGCGCAATTGCATTGATCTGCCATCCATACTCGGCAAGCTCTCGAGCCATCACCTTGGTCATCTGAACAAGAGCAGCCTTGCTGGCACAATACAGACTTGAGCAGCGCTGTGCCACACGATATGTCGCAGAAGCGATGTTGATGCACTTGACCTCGCGCACATCATACGCTCTCAAGGAATTGATTATCCAGTAAGGGCCCATGACATTGCAGCGGAGGATGTCCTCGTCCTCCTCTGGGGTGTCGCCGATCCAGCTGAGGTGGTTGATTCCGAAGTTGTTGATCAGACCCTCTATCGGCTCTCCTGCATCGTGGACGATCTCGGCAATTTCTTGCTCTATTGCCCTATTGCCTGCTCTGATGACAGAGCCTGGAATGTTGAACACGGTGCCGGGACATGACGCCGCAAGAGCCTTGCCGAGACCCTGCTCTGCTCCTGTGATGATTATCATCGGCCAGCCTCCTTGTCTGCCATCCGAGTGTCAAACGACTCAAGGATGAATGCATAGACGCCAAGGTCGTGGACAGAGTCCTGGTGACCGCCCTTGGCGTAATTTGTTGCATACCTTGTCAACTTGACGATGAGCATGTTGAACAACCAGAACCGAGTGAACTCGTCCTCTGTCTTAAGAGTGATTCCCTCCGGAAACAGAGAGGAGACCAGCTTTGAGTGAGAGCGATAGCCCTCCTCTCCATAGACCTTGGCCCTCTCTGCGAAGGTCTCTGAAGCTGCCTGCATGATCTCGACCGTCGTCTTCATCGCTGACCTCCTGCAAGATTGATCTGGCTGCCAGAAAGATAATCGCACTTGCCGCTGAGGAAGAACGAGGTTATCTCGGCAATATCTTCCGGCTGCAGCCATTGGTGCTTCGGAAGAACTGCGCCCCAGTATTGCTCTGCCTGGCTTCGATCCAGAGAGCGATACCGCATCAGCCCTTGGATCGTGTGCTCTGTCATCGGCGTCCCTTCGGTGTTGCTGGGATGGATGCAGATGACATTGAAGCCTTTTGGCGCCAGCTCCCAAGCAATGCAGGATGCAAAATGTGCAACCGCTGCCTTGGCTGCGCAATAGACGGCAGACCCATTCAGCACCCGAGAATAGGCCATTGATCCGATCAGGACAATATACTTCCTTGTTGGAGTGTCGATCTGGCTCCTGACGAACTGCTGCACACATTTGATTGTGCAGACAAGCGTGTCATTTATGATCTGGCTCACCTGCTCCTCTGGGCAGTCCTCGATCCAATCGAGGTGGGTGTGGCCGTTGCACAGAACAAGGGAATCATACTTGCCCGCATGTGGAAGAGGGGCAGAGGAAAAGTCTCCGTGAGACTTTTCAAGCTCCTTGACAAAGAAGCCTTCCTCTATCAACTTCGCGGCGATTGCAGATCCAATGTTGCCTTTTCCATCAGACCCAACAACCAAGGCTCTGCGGACCGAGTCTGGAGTTGCGGCAGGGTGAATGGATTTCATCATCTCCATATACCCTTTTGATATCAAATCCTTGCTCATCACATATCCTTCCTGAGATGATCGACCAGTTTCAGCATGCGCACCCGCTTGTCCGGGTCCTTGATCTGCTGAATCTCGATGTCCAGATCCTTGCAGGACCGGTCGTGGGTGCGATCCAGGAACTTGCCGATCCACGGGTGCACCCTCATCACCTCGCTAGTCATGCCCTGCAGCACCTGCCGATACTCGTGCTGAGTGCGCGGCGACGAACGCTTCTTGACGATGTCGACGAAGTTGCGCAGGTTGAACTTGGCCACGATGTTGGTCATGATGTTAGTCGGCAGGATGCCTCTGGCGTCCTCGATTGAGCACCCTGCAGCGATCATGCCTTTGTAGGCTTTGTCGATCTGTTGGAGCGTGTCCTCGTAGATGTTCGCAGCCTCAGGCACATGCGCCACACTCGGTCCGATCAGCGCCTCCCAGCCGGGTCCGTCGCTGACATTCAGCACCCGCATGGTCTGTTGTGCATATGAGCCAGTGCGGGTCCGCACGAACTGATGGGTGAAAGCTCTTGTCACGCCTTCGATCATGAAGGTGTAGTCCACGAACTCCTGGGAAGCTGGAATGGTATTGGCGATGTAGTCCAGCTCTTGCATCAACTCGTGAGCATCCTTGCTGAGGATGTCAGTGAGCAGACCTGGACTCATCGTCAGACGCGTGCTCTTGGCGAACACCAGAATGGCAGCAGCGTGCCTGGAAGGGTCTGCATGGCCGCACCCAGTGTAGTCGATCAGTGTGACTTTCATGGCACCCTCCTTCAGAACGTGGCTTCTTCATCGAATGGCATTGGCTTGGTGGGATCATTGGCATTCTGATAAAGCCGGATACGGCTTTCCAGATGCCCAATCGACTCCTTCGCATTCTTGAGCTCTGTCTCCAACCTGTAAAGCTTGGCCTTCAGCTCGTCACGCTCGACTCTGGCCTTTGTCCTCTCCTCGATAGAGCATTTGAGCTCTTCAAGGACAGAATTGAACATATCTGTCTCGTCCATCTCACAGCCCTCGCTTGTGGTCGTAGTTGCCCTCGCTGGCGATCCGACGGATCACCATTACGTCCTTCACCACATCATCCAGCAGCAGACCAGGACGCCATGTGGCAAAGCGTCCGAGGGAATAGATGTGATGCTCCTCGCTTGCCCACATGATGAATCGTTTGCGGATCTTCTCGTCAATCGGCAAGATCTTAGCATACTTCTGCACCTGCAGCACAGGATCAGAGAACTCAGGATCGTCGAAGCCCATCATGTGCAGAGCGTGCTTGCAAAGATTACCGAGCATAGAGCTGGATCGGAGATAGTTGTGCATCTCTGCAATCTCTTCTCTTGTCGAGCCTGGACTCGGCATCTCGACAGTCACCTTCTCTCCTGTGATCGAGACCCGGCTGAATGGGATCTCAGGATCTGGAACATACAGAGAGGCATACACGTCGGCATTCTTGACATAGAAGTTGGCATTCAGACCCTGGACAGACTTGAACAGCGGCTTTTCCTTCCAACCGAGAAGGTCCATCAGCATCGGCATCGGCAGAGTGCTGATGATCGCTGGACGATCCTTGACCAGCATATCAGCCGTGAATGGCAGACCGAATGTGATCTGAGAGGTGACAGCCTTGCGCATCTGCTGGATGAGATCCAGCGGCGCGATGAATCGCTCGCAGACCTCCCCGGTGCCGCTTATCGATGAACGCAGACTGGCTGTTCCGTTGGTCTTAATGGAATATGAGATGGCGTCTGCGATCGGGTTCTGCCAGGGCTGGACCGCCTTCATCACCTTGACTGCTTTGAACTGGATGTCCAGCGCCTTGGCCACCTCCTGTGTTCGGAAGCGTAGCACAGCAGAATGATTGTTCGGCAGCATCTCCTGCGCCTCGATCACCGAGAGGCAGTTGCTGCGCAGAATGCCTGCAGCCAGGAGTCCAGCCATTCCTGCTCCGACAACGATGAACTGTGTCATTGCTGATCCTCCAGATTTCTCTTGACTGTGGCGATGATCTTCTCAATCCGCTGGATCGCTGCCATCGACATCTTGTCTTGGGCCGAAGATAACTCCAGGAACATCTTGGCCTCGATCATGTCGGCTAGCTTGAGCCAGCTGTGGTCCTCGTACGAAAGAATTGGAGCAGGAAGATTGTGCTGCGCTCGGAAGTCGCGCTCTATCTTATCTTCCCAATCCCTTGAATTGGCATCCTTGGCCGGGGAGGGAGTGTCGCCGCTGACAATCTCGTGAGCGTCGTGCAGCAAAGCCTCCATCAGCAGTTCGACAGTCGGCTTAGGATGGATCAGCCCAAGGATGACGGCCACTCCCCAGCTGTGGTCTGCTATGGTTTGAGTGAGGGAGGGGTGGGTATGCCAGCGACGGACCTTGCCGCTGGCATACACTTGATCAGCCACCCGCTGCATTACTTTTTGGCCAGCTTGACTTTGGCAGCACGACCGACGAAGAGGCCGAGGACCTCAGTGTCGATCTCATTGCCATTCTTGATGGCTTCGCGAGCGAAGGCCTGCAGAGTCTGAGCATGAACCGAGCTTTCCAGCACCGGCTCCAGCTGTTGCTTCTTGAGACCCTCAAACACATCCAGCGCGACATTGTGCTGGCTGCGGCTGAAGTTCAGGCTGATCTCAGTCTTGATCAACCCAGAAGCATCGTGAGCCTCAAGCCACCGGATGGCATTGGCGCGGCGTTCCGGGTCTTTGGGGAGCGACCCTGACACGAAGTCTGCCACCGACACCTTGCTGCCATCCGGCAGCTTGAACTCGTCCAGACCGACCTCTGCCATCGCATCAGGGATGACATTGGTCTTGAGGTGATGAAGCTCTTTCTTCGCTGCAGAAAGAGCTTCCTCCAGCGCGCTTACGCCTTCCTCGGCATCGACGAACTGTTTGCCGAGGGACACCAGCTGCTCCAGCGAGACAGGAGAAGCCTGGCCCTCTCCGAGATCGAAGTCTCCGCCGTCGCCATCACCATCGCGAAGGTCAGACACGCTGACCTCGAGTCGTGCTGAAGCGGCCATCACATCACCTCGCTTTCGGTGCTGGAGCCGGCGTGGTCGTCCATGGACGCCACATCAGCCTTAGCCTCGCCAGCGATCAGAGCCTCGCGGAAGCTCTTGGCATCCTCGAGCAGACCCTTCCAGCCATCCATATCAGGCAGAGCGACGTGCCGCTCGATCTTCCAGCCATTCCAGCTGCCCTCGTTGTTTGACTCCGGGATGGAAGTCAACACATAGGAGCGGTAGAACAGCGGCGGAGTGTAGGTGCTGCCATCAGAGCGAGTCAGCTTCTCGCCAGTGGCCAGAGTCAACCACCGCTTGGCCTTCTTCAACTGAGTGCTGGCCATCGGGATGAACGAACGCCGACCGTCCATCGAGAGATTCAGGCCGAAAAACTGGCTGGTTTCGACGATGTTATTGCCATTCGGCAGGACAGCCTTGCCTTTGGCGTCCGGCTTGGTCTTGTCCATGATGCTGGCGTCGGGGTGGATGCCCTGCAGACCCTTGCCGCTGGCCCGAGGAGCCCACTCGAGGTAGCTCTTGGTGAAGTAGACAGGCAGGAAGATTACCGGGGAAGGCATCAGTTCGCCGGTGCCGACATCGACGATGTCGCCGATCTTGGCCTCCTTGATGAACTCGGGCTTCTGAGGGTTGATCTGAGGAGAAAGAGCCTGAATGATTGTCAGGCGCGGGATCAGGATGTCCTTGGCAGAGACATTCTCGAATCCCTCCCCGGCATAGGCGGAGAAATCCTCCACTTGGGCCGGAAGGTTCTCGACCTTCTTGACGGCCGGAACGGCAGCAGGCATGCTTTTCGGCTTACTCATGTTTGACTCCTGTCGGCTTAGGTCCGGCAACAGCACCGGGATCCATTTTTGCGACCCGACGATTATGCCCCGGATCGTCGGAAAAAGAAAAGCCTTTTTTGTGGACTTGGAAAAATAGTCGGTCCCGATAAAAGAGCTTTTCTTTTTCCCAGAGATCAGGCACTCTTTCTCTATCGAGGCACGATCCTAGGAGGTTGACATGCGCTGGTTTGTTGAGACTGACATCAAAGGGAACCATATCGTCCGGTCATTGACGCATGCTGTATTTGCACAGTTGAGTGTCGACAATGCACTTGCATTGGCCAGGAAGCTGAATGTGGGCGGCACCACCATGCTGACTATTCTTCCCTACAGCGGAACCAAAGATGTCACCACCACTCAATACGGCAGGTCGTGATGGACAGCATCAAGCGTAAGATCCAGAAGCTCAAGGCTCTGGCCGCAAACGACTCAGGAGCGACAGCCGAGGAGCGGGAGACTGCTGCCTTCAAGGCAATGCTGCTCGAACGGCAATATCACATCAATGAGAACGAGGCTCCTAAGAAGAAGGAGTCAGACCCGATGGAGGTGAGGGAGCCAGTGCTGCTCGGCGAACGGTTCCGGCTGGCTCGCAGCTCGTCGTCTGGCAGAGTTTTGTTGCAGATGCCGATGGAGTTCGGAGAGCACACCGATTGGGAGACGATCGACACCTTCGGGCGCAAGTTGATAAAGGCAGATCTCAATGCCATCTGCCAGATCGTCGGTTGCGGAATGCCGTTCCTGAAAAAAGCTCTTGGAATCGCATAAAAGGGCTTTTCTTTTCTGCATGGATCATGCATAATCTATCTACAGGCGACACGATCGCTAAACCTAAGGAGAGTAAAATGGCACACGAAATCGAAACCATGGCGTACGCTGGCGAGACTCCATGGCATGGCCTGGGTGCTCGGGTTGATGGTGACATCGGCGTCGACGAGATGCTGGTCAAGGCCGGGCTGGACTGGAAGGTCGAGAAGCGTGCTCTGTTCACCTTCGACGACAATGGCCAGAAGTCCCGCGTCAATGGCCGCTACGCTCTGGTCCGCTCCAGCGACAACCGGGTTCTGACTCTGACTGGTCCGGCCTGGAAGCCGCTGCAGAACAGCGAGGTCCTGGGCTTCTTCCGCGACTACGCGGACGCTGGCGGGTGCAAGCTGGAGACTGCCGGCTCGTTGCGTGGCGGCAAGTTCATCTGGGGCTTGGCGAAGATCAATCACTCCTTCGAAGCCTCGCCCGGCGATGTGGTCAATGGCTACCTGCTGTTCATGAGTCCGCATCAGGTCGGCTCTGCCATCACCATCTCCACCACCACGATCCGGGTGGTCTGCATGAACACCATGCGCATGGCACTCGAGGACAGCGCCACCAGCACTCACCATCGCCAGAATCACCTCAAAGAGTTCGATCGCGACTCTGCCGCCATGGCTGTCGAGGCAGCACATGAGCAGCTCTATCGGGCCGGCCAGGAGGCTCGTGCTCTGGTCAATGTCCGCATGAGCACCTTCGACACTGTTCGTCTACTCAGCTCGCACTTCCAGGAGAACCTGAGTAGACGGTCGGGCAAAGACATGGTTGATCCGGCCAACTGGAACAAGCATCTGGCAGGCGTAATGGCATCGGTCAATAGCGCTCCGGGTGCGCAGCCGGGCACTGCCTGGGGTGTGCTGAATGGCGTCACCCACTGGATCGACCACGAGGCCGGTCGGGTCTCCGACACTCGCATCTTGCGGGCATGGCTGGGCGACTATGCCAAGGTCAAGCTGCAGGTCAATCAGGACTTGCTCCAGCTCGCTGCCTGATCCAGCATCATCTTTTCTCTTTGGCAGGATGCTTTTCTGGCGCTATAATATAGCCAGGAGCATCCTGCCACTATGGAGAGGCCTATGGCAGTTATAGCTCTGATCACAACCGGCAAACTAGCCTACAAGGCTAAGCTGTTCTCATCTGCTAAGGAGGCAAGGATCAGCGGCAATGGTTATAGGGTCTACAAGGATCCTGCCGCCATAGTCGCTGATCCTCTTAATTTCATCGAAGATCTGCGAGCGATCGCTGTCCTAGGGGCATCAGCAAGCAGAGAGCGATGCGCAGAAGAGATAGCGAGGATTGTTGGTTGGTCGCCACACCTCACAGAACGGGACGAACAGATGTCTGAACACACTCACACCGAAGAGAAGCCGAAGAAGGAGAAGGTCGCAAAGGAGACGAAAGCTCCGAAGGAGAAGAAGGATGGCATTCGCGGCAAGCCGAGCCAGCTGGCTGGCTGCAAGCTGTTCCTGAAGGAAGAGCTGCTCGGCAAAAATCCCCGTCGGGCTGGCAGCCACGGCGAGCGCAGCTTGCAGATCATCATCGACAATCCCGGCATCACCTACGAAGAGGCCATCGCTTCTGGCGCTCGTGCGGTGGACATCCGGTGGGACTTCGAGAAGGGCTATGTGATCGCGGAAGCGGCCTGATATCCTTTATTGATGGGGAGGGGTGGAGACGCCTCTCCCTATTTTTATGCCTAAATTTCAGGCCAAAAAACAGAAGGCTTGGAAAAATGGAACCGGATAACCCTTTGATATACAAGGACGAAAAGAGTGCCGTGAAAATACACAGTCAAGTTTCCCCGTTTCCCCGTTCTTCTTTTATTTTTCCTTCTTCGTTTTCCCCCAGAACTCGATTTTCAGTCGAAGAATGGAACTAAAATGGGGTAAGTCCTTGATCTACAAAGGCTTTTTGTGGTTCCATTTTTCGAGGCCGAATTGAAAATGGAACCTGCACGGACTATGTTCTTACAGTCAATTGAAAGAGCTTTTCTTTTCTGCAGATACCGGCGATAATCAAATTCTCGGGGAGTGGCGTAGTCAGGTCAGCGCGACTGCTTTGGGTGCAGGATGTCGGAGGTTCGAATCCTCTCTCCCCGACCAACTTTGGAGATCTGTCTTGAAAATCACCATCGAAGGAAACCGCGCTCTGGCTCCTCTCCGGCTTGATGCCAAGACTGCGATGATGATGCCGCGTTTGGAGGGTCAGCGCAGATGGCTGCGATCTGGCCAATTCTCATTCGAGGCAACCCACCACAACATTGAGGTTATGAGGGAGGTCTATCCTTACTGCGAGATCGAGGATCTGAATGGAGAGCTGCAGGCTTTCGATATCTCTGACAATCGAAAGGTATGCAGCTATTCCATGAAGACCAAGCCATTCGCACATCAGCAGAAGGCTTTCGATCTATGCAAGGATTCCCCTTTCTTCGCCTTGTTCATGGACCAAGGGACTGGCAAGACAAAGGTAGCGATCGACAAGGCTGGACACCTCTATTCCTCTGGGAAGATCGATGCTGTTCTAGTTGTCTCGTTAAACGGCGTCCATCGTCAATGGGCAGAAGGACAGATCCCACAGCACCTTTCTGTCAAGCACGAAGCCTATGCATGGTGCAAGAAAGGCATTCCAAAGAGCTTGTTTCAGGACGACAGCTTGAAGTTTTTCTGCACCTACATCGACGCCATCGGCAATCAAAAAGGCTATGACTCAGCTCATGAGTTCATCAAGGCTCACAGCGGCAGAGTGCTATTGGTGATCGACGAAAGCCACAGCATCAAGAACTACAAAGCACGTAGGACAGAAGCAGCAATGCAGCTCGGCGGACTGTGCTCTAACCGCATGATCCTGACTGGCACACCGATCTCCAGGAATGTCGTCGACATTTGGTCTCAGTTCAAGTTCCTGCATCCGTCCATTATCGGTATGAAGTACATCACAGCCTTCCGGCAGGAATACTGCATCATGGGAGGGTTCAACGGCAGAGAGGTGGTCGGCCAGAAGAATGTCGAACGGCTGCAGCAGCGCGTGGCTCCATATTCCTTCAGAGTGACAAAGGAAGAGGCTCTAGACCTACCAGAGAAGATCTACAATGAGTGGGTGTTCAGCATGCACCCAGAGCAGAAGAAGAAGTACGACGAGCTGAAGGACAACTTCACACTGATGCTCGACAGCGGCGAGATCAGCTCTGTGGCCAATGCTGCTAACCTTATGATCCGTTTGCAGCAGATCAGCTGTGGCGTGGTTGTAGACGACGATGGCTTGCACCACGAGGTTCCAGATGCTCGGTTCGACGAATTGCAATTGCTGCTCGACAGCCTTGAAGGCAAGATCGTGATCTGGGCTCGCTTCAACAGCGACATCGTGAAGATGGCCAAGCTCCTAGGTGACAGATGCGTAACCTACTACGGCGACACAAAGCAGTCAGAGCGCGAGCAGGCTGTGGCCAAGTTCCTGGACGCTGGGTCTGGCATCGACTATTTCGTTTCCAACCCCGCAGCCGGCGGAACAGGCCTGAACTTGCAAGGCGATTGCACAACGGCAATCTACTATAGCAACAGCTTCAGCGCCATTCAGCGCTGGCAGTCTGAAGACCGAATTCACCGCATCGGCACAACAGGATCGGTGCAATATTACGACATGGTTTGCCGAGGGTCGGTCGACAGGCGCATTCTTCAGAATTTGCGACAGAAGAAGTCAATATCAGATCTTGCACTGACTGACATACGCAAGATGCTGGAGGATCTGTGATGGACAAGATTCATTATACCAAAAAGGAACAGCTCGTTATCCGGGCTTTGAAGCTGATGGCAATTGGCGGAAGCAAGAACAATGACATTGACGAGATATGCCATTTCTTCTATCAGCCTGGAGTCAGCACCATGATCCCATCAGAGCATTATCGCAGCTCTATGCGCAAATGCCTGAATGATATAACTGTCAAGAGTCGGGCCAGAGGCCATGCTCTGATTGAGCGCGAGAGCGGAATCGGTCGCAGCAACAAGACCCTCTACCATTATGTTGGAGATGTGTGATGGCATTTCCACAGCATAGATTCAAAGATGAGATACTGAAGGCATACTCTGATGGAATGCCAGTCAAACAGATAGGAGCTCTGTATAGCATCGACCCAGGCCATGTGTGTCGGATGGCGACAAGGTGTGGCATATCTAGAAGGACGCCAAGCAGAAAACCTATGGTAGTCAAGCTCGCCCAGGATGGATATTCAATTTCTGATATATGTGCAATTCTGAACTGCAGCAGGAAATATGTAAACCGGGTGAATAGAGAGTGCCAGCTTGGAATTTCTAAATCTTCACAGATGCAAATTGATGCACAGATGCAAATTGATGCACAGATACAAGATGCAATTGCGATGAGGCATTTCATGGATCGAACATCTATTGATGCTGCAACACCTGATGGACGGAGGAATCAGATAATGATTGCTGTGGAAAACGACTTAATCTCTGAACTCCGCGCCGAGCGCGACCATTTGCGGGCCGAAGTTAAGCGACTGCGGGCGGGGATTGAGGCGCTGATCGAGGACTCACCAGAATGGCAGGACTCAGACGCAATCGATAAGTGCGTTCATGGCCGCTGGACCTATGACGGATGTGATCAATGCCGGGATGAGTATCTGCAACGCCTGCTGGACGGAGAGCAAAATGACCATAACTTGTAACGACCTCCCCGCAGTCCTCGACGCCCATGGAAAATGGATACGCGGCGAAAAGGACGGTAAGCGCGCCGACCTCCGCGACGCCGACCTCCGCAACGCCGACCTCAGCGGCGCCGACCTCAGCGGCGCCAAACTCAGCGGCGCCAAACTCAGCGGCGCCGACCTCCGCGACGCCGACCTCCGCGACGCCGACCTCCGCAACGCCAAAGGCGTAACTTTGGCACAGTCATCACCGCTGGCGCTGCTCCTGCACCAGCCTGGGCCGATCCGCGCGTTCAAGGTCGTCACCAGCCGCTACGAAGGCATCCACATAGGGGGTGTGCCCTACCTCATCGGAACTGACGTTGAGGACGCTTGCGCTTCGACAGACCCGTTCGAACAGTGCGCCGCCGGTGTCAATGTTGCCAGCTTGGATTGGTGCCTGCGGGAATATCGAGATGACCACCGCATCCTAATCGTTGAATTTCTCGCTACAGACATCGCCTCAATCCCCATCGGCACGGACGGAAAATTTCGCCTACATCGCTGCCGCGTAGTTTGCGAAATGCCTCGCGACGATATCCGGCGGGCGTTGGGAAAGGCGTGGTCCGATGACAACAGCGGGTGGTGCGGGGACTACGAGTTGAGTGCGTCGGGGGATGCGCTGGATCATATTCGGCGAGCGGATTGGATGGGGGAATAGAAAATGACCCACAGCTTTATCAGTCAGTGCATTGACGGCCGTGAGGCGGAGGTTGAAGCCCTCCGCGCCGAACGCGACCAGTTGCGCGCAGAGAACGAGCGACTGCGGTATGGGATTAGTGCGTTAATCAGGTTTAGTCCTGAGCACCAGCCGCATCCTGAACGCAAAGACAAATGCGTGCATGAGCGTTGGGATTACGACGGGTATTGCGATATTTGCGTGGATGAATACCTGCAACGCCTGCTGGATGGAGAGGTGAAATGACCGCAGTATACCGCTGCATGGCCGACTATTGCCGGTCTATTGGTTCTTATGCTCCGTCCGGATCATTGGACAAAGCTGCTGACGAGATCGAAGCCCTCCGCGCTGAGAACACCATCCTCAAGAAACAACGTGACGCTCATTTGAGGTTAGCGTCCGCAATTGACCATAACGTGACACGCAAACGTGCTGAAGAGTGCGATGAGTTGCTAAATAGGATTAGGGATATGGAGGAGGATAACGACCAGTTGCGGGTCGAACTAGCCGACCTGAGAGACGCCGCCGATGATCACCTCCCTGGCATCGCGTACCTGTCGGGCGCTGCGGATAGGAAAGACGTGTGCCGGAAGTTGCGGGCCAGGGTGGCGGAACTCCACGACGAATTGACATCCCGCGATCTGGTTATTGAGGGGATGCGGGCATTGGATAAGTGGACGGTGGAAAACACTGCTGCTCTTGAAGCCCTCATCGAAGGCCGCGCGGCTGTGGTGCCGCTCGAACTGTCGAACCAGAACCTCGTCGATACCGGGACCGTGAATTGCTACGACTACGAGTTCTACGGTGACCGCTACTCCCATGCAGATGACGATCACCGTGAGTGGTGGGATTTGGCAGTTCGCGTGAGCCGCCTAGACAAGCCGGTGGAGGACAAGTGATGGCCGGAGCGGATTACTACTCTTGCGACGCGTGCGGAAGACGGACGTTCTATGATGCGGAGCTTAACTATCATCACATCCTCAAGAACTCGAAGGGAACTGCAAAGCTTGAGGGCGTAGGTGATCTGGTTGCTATATGCGATGACTGCTTCGAAGCTGGATACAGAATAGAAATAGCCAAACAAGTGGAGGACAAGTGATGGACAGGCCTCTTTTCTTCTTTTCCGTTGGGTTTGGGCTTGGGGTGCTTCTTACCTTTTGGCTGTGTATCAACGGGGCAGAACCGCACGCCGAAATCATCACCCACCACGCCGCGCACTATGACGGGCAGACTGGGAAGTTTGTTTGGAACGACGAAACACAGGGAGTGAAGTGATGAAGCATATTCTTTTTGCTGCGGTTGCGCTGATTGGGCTTTCCGCCTGTGACGATGCAGCGACCGTTGCGTCCAGGAACCTGTCCCAAGCTGCGGACAACTTTCAGATCAATCGTCGGATTGTGTTCTACAATGGGATCACGAACGAGTACATCCTGACCATCGAAGGGCTGTGTGCTCTCGGCCACGGCGCAGAAACCAAGTCTGTCACTGTTACGTGCCAGACCGGGCGTGACTCCTACAAGAAGTATTTCCTAGGACTCTCCGACAACGTAACCTACGTTGCAGAGCAGCTCGACGACGCCAAGGTCAGCGCCTATCACTATCGGGTTCTGTTCCGCCCTCAGACCATCATCCCCAGCATTGGGGTAGACGTTAAGGTTGGAGGCTGACATGACCAAACTCGAACAACTCCGCGACATCGCCAAGCGGTTGGAAGAGGTGAGCGGACCTGACACGGAAATAGACAAGGATATCGCATCAGCCTTTGGCCTTGACTGGGACTATTCGGCTGATTGGGGTCCGAGATACGGAGAAAGCCCGGTTGCGTTTCCCTACACCAAAAGCATCGACGCCGCGCTGGGGCTGGTGGATCGGACGCTGCCGGGAGTCAGGCTCCAGCTTGAACATGACGGGGGACGCTGGCACTTCACTGTCTGGAATGATCCCAATGATGACACATGGACAATTAGTGCTTCTGCCCCAGCAGGCTATCTCGCCATCCTGCGGGCCTGGGTGGCGGCGATGATTGATCGGCTGGAGGACGGTGAATGACTGACAAGCTGATCGAGGCGCTGGAGCGTGTGGCCCATGAAAGCATCCTTGAGACCCGCTCTGGTGCGAAAAGCGTGGGGGCGATAACGACCGCCAGATACGAGGGCATGGCCGCTGTCCGCTCCATCCTGGCCGAACTGGATCGGTTGGGGTGGCAGTGCACGCCGAAGGAACCGACGCCGGAAATGATCATGGCCGGGCTTGAACATGGAGGATGGGCGTGCGGGGCAGCGTGGAATGACATGGTGGCTGCCGCGCCGAAGTTGGGAGGGGAGTGATGATTGCTCCACCTCCTATTCCATCGCACAAAGACAGATTCATAGATTATAAGCTCAAAGAATGGTGGCTGGAGAGATTTGGAACAATGACTCAAAGAAGGGAGTTCGCTGAGATAACTGCAAGCGACATAGACTTTGTTTGGCAGATAAGAGATGTAGAGCAGGCGCAGAGAAATGCGTGCAGAATTCTCTCCTATAATTGCAAAAAGAAATTAGGTCTTTGGTTCTAAACGAAAAACAGCACCCATTTTCAGGGTGCTGTTTTTCTCTTGATAAGAAGCGATCGTCACTTGGCGACAGGAGCTGTGGCCACAGTCGAAGTCGTGACAGAGACAGGAGTCCCGCCGAGAGCGGCGCAGGCATTCTGCACTGCCTGATGGGCGATCTGATCAGCTGCATCTGCAGCTGCCACAGCCGGAGCCAGCTCAGGAGCGATGACAGTAGTCACCACAGAGCCAGCCTTGACGAGAGCCGGTGCAACAGCAGCGTCAATCTGGCAAGCAGCAGTGACGATCTTCTGCACATTCGGAGAAAGCTGACCATCGCTGGTGCAGCCATAGAGTCCGATTGGCATGATGGCCATCAACACGATCGCTGCCGGTGGAACGGCAGATTGTTTGCTGAGTCCCTGATAGGCGACAGCCGCCTCGCTGGCAGCAGTGGCAATGTCTCCCTTCTGAGCAGCCTGGAAGGCAGCCAGTGCAGCCTTAGCTGCGTCCGGATGCTCCTTGGTCCGGCTCCCGACGAGCGCCAGGAACTCAATGACCTGATAGCCATACCGAAGGATGACATTAGCATCCGAAGCAGGCGTTGGAAGGATGTTTGTCAGAGCAGAGGCAACAGCAACAACTCCGCCAATGATTGCGATGATGGTCTCGGCGTCCATATTACCCTCCTTACGGTTTGTCTTCCTCGATCAGAAATGGACCAATCGACTCTTCGCAGTGGTCCTCCTGATTGAAGATCTTCCGAGCGATGAAATTGACAGGCCACCATAGCCATATCAGAGACCAGCGCCAGAAACTTCCGAGAATGCCCTTTTCTGCTTCTCCAAGCCAGCAGCTGATTGTCTTGTTCCTTGCTCCTGTGAAGATGCAGGCAACCAGACAGTCCAGCTGGAAAAGGACATTCACTATGTAAATGATGATCCTTGGCGCATTGGATGGCGCTACGAGTGGATCAGGCATTTCCAATCTCCAGTGGCGAACAGCATCGCCTCCGCCTTCCTGCGACGCGCCAAACCTGGACTCACCACCTTTACAGTTGACCCTTTGGGTCTGTACTTGCACCACATCATGAAGTTAGCCAGCACATTCTTCCGGTTGCCTTCATTCAGCTCTCGCAGCAGGGTTGACTCCTCCAGCGCATGGCCACCGAGATTGAAGACGAAACTGATGAGGGCTGCTCTCTCGCAATCCTTAAGATCGACCCTGACGAGATCATTGACGTCCTGCTCAGCATCGTACAGATCGTTGTAAAGCAGGCTGTCGGCTTGAGCCTCTGTGATGTTCATGCCATCACAGACATCATTGCCAGTGTGGCCATAGCCAATCGTCTCTTTGCCAGCGGGGCAAAGGTACGATGTAAGGCGCAATCCCTCAAATTCCTTGACCATTGGGATCGCGATGTCGATAGCAGCACTCATTCCATAGCCTCCTGAGCAGCACTCTTGTGAAGATCTAACTTGTTCTGAGCAGCCTGCTGGATGATGTCATTATCAGTTCCACGAGACTGCAGCATGATTGATTGAGCTGCATTTTGCCGAGCGGCAGTGAATGCATGACGTATCATAAGCACCTTATCGCCAGAGCCGAACTCTCTCCAAGCAGGATGGTTGACCATCTGAGTGGCAATCCGACGAGCCAACTGTCCAGAGAGCACAGCATAGTCGTGGTATTGCTGATCTGTCAGATCGATGCCTTGGATCTGTCTGGGCAATTTGGACGGATGAAAGCCGACCTCATAAAGCTCCCGAGTCAGAGGATCATCTGTCGGCTTGATCGGGCCATTGACGCTCAAGGTTGCATGCCTGTCGATCGGCTGTCCCCAAATGCCGATCTTCGGGATCAGCATCTCTGCCACCACAGGGATGCGAGCCTTGATCATGTCCAGCGTGGTGCGAGCCTCGCGCATGTAGGTGTCTGTGGCCCTGGCGATCTGACCCATGCCGACCGAGTATGGCACAGCGAAGTTAGCGATCAGTCCGCCAGCCCAACGTGCACCTTTGGCATCAAAGTTGTCGACAGCGCCAACCATGTCAGCGATGCCGCGCATCCAACTTTCGTCCATGATGGCCTTGGTCACGCCTGTCAGAGTTGCTCCAACAGCATGCAGGAAGTCATCATCGTCGTGGGCGCGTTCTGTCAGTTCGCAGATCTCGGTCATCACAGACAGATATTCACCGATCGGACCGCCTCTGTAGGGGATCCAGTGGCCACCGATCTTGACGCTGTAGGGTTGATAGCCAGCCTCGATCCACATGCGCCCTTCGTTCGGGTCTGTCGGACCGCCTCCAGTGGCATTGTCATTTGCCCATAGATTGACGATGACAGAACTCATCATAGTCCCGAGGATCAACTTTGCGCGCTGTGTGTCCCTTGCCACAGCTCCATTGGCGCCAGACAGATTTTCTCGGATCTCCTTAGAGAACAGTCCGAGCGGTGTGCGCTGAACCAGACCTTCATGCAACACATTGCTTACGACGCTGACGAATGGCACGATGATCTTGCCGACCAGCGAAGCATTGGTCAGGCGACCGATCAGGCTGGTGGCGCTGCCGAACTCATGGCGCTGCATCAGAGCCATCTTGGTGGCTTCATCTGCAGCCTTGCGCATCATCTCTGGAGATGGATTGTCGATGATGCGGGTGATCTCATTGGCCAATGCACGACCTTCTAGTCCTTGCTTGGCTGCTTCTCTGTAAGCCAAGGAATGCAGCTCCTGGGCATAGGCGATGTGGCGCGAGATCGCATGAATAGCCTGGATAGGACGACCAGGAAGGCGAACTGCTTCTCCTGCAACGTCAATCGCCTGCTTGACTCCTCCAGAAAGGCTGCGACCAAGAACAGCCTCCACATTTGCACCTGTAATGGACTTGAAGTTCTGCAGCGCGAACCTCTCATTGAGATCGTAAACATCCGGTGCATCCTCGCCGAGCATCATCTGCAGCTCTGGATTGCGCAGAAGATCTAGAGCATCCTTGATCTTGGCAATCTTGGTCGGAGAGGTGGCGCCGAGCTTATTGTCTCGGATATCCTCTAGCAGCGACTTGAGCTTGGCAGCTTGGTCAGTCGGGAGCAAGTCAGGCTTAGGCTTCTGCAGCTCTTCGATCGCATTGTTCAGCGCACGGATGTGATCGTCCGGCAGGCTCTTGATGTCCTTGTCGGTCAGCAGATTCAGAGCATCACTGACCTTTGTGAACTTCTCGCCTGGGAGATATTGCAGTTCGTTTGTCCGGAGCGCCTCCAGGGCCGCAGGCAGGCCGCGCTGTGCGCCTTGCATCATGCCGAAGAGCTGGGCCTTAGCCTCGCCCATGTATACGCGATCGTCCTCCTTCACACCTGTAAGGCGCTCTCTGGCCTCTGCCTGGATGCCAGCGATGAATGTCTCTGCAGTCTTGGAGAGAGCCAGCAGCTCGTTGTGCACGAAATAGCCCATATGGGTGATCGGGCCAGAGACGAGGTTGTTGATGTAATACTCGACGATCATGTCCTTGAAGCTAGGCTTCCGAGTGGCAGCAATCCACTTGGAGGCTTGTGCTGGCGTCTTGAGCTTGGCTCCAAACTGGGCCTCGACAAGAGACTGCTCGAAGCTCTTTGGATCCATCTCTGAAGCGAGGATCTGCTTCAGCTCGGCGATCGAGGTAGCTGGCTTGTGCAGTGCACGACCACCACGACCCCATTCAGCTGTCAGATGGGAGTATTCCTCCTGGATCATCTTCATGCGAGCTTTGGCTTCCTCGTACTTCAGGAAGCTAGCCTGATCCTTGAACTTGGAGAACTCGGTCGATGCATTGTAGACATCGGCAGCTGCCTTGATCGAGGTGCGCTTGACGCATTCGATCCAGGTCGACCAGGAGACGTTCGGAGGCTTCTTGGGTGTGAAATTGTAAGGGTCAATGCCGAGCAGTTCTGATGCCTCTATTCGCATGGCATCAGGGATCACACCACCACCTCTGGCGTCCCAGAAGTCATTGTTCTCCTTGGCGACTGTCCGGTAGATCTCTTTGAGCTGCTCTGGCTCATTGAGATTGTCCAGACGGATGTTGCCTGCCTTGTCTACAAGGTCTCCACCGGAGGGTTCGAACTCAGCGTTTGGGTGATCTGGGGGCTGAACGCCTCCGGCTCGCCCCGGAGGTCTGGCGTTGCCTGGGGCTTCGACGGCTCCGGCATCAGGCTGTTGGCGTAGTCCAGCGCCTTCTTCCTCAGCTCCACCGACGACTGGGCTGACTTTTCCAGATTCTTGAGCAGCACCAGCTTGGCTGGATCCAGGTTGCCCTGCTTCTGCAGTTGCTGGATGTTCAGCAGCTCCTGCTGGCTGTTCGCTAGGTCCGCCTGCAGCACGTCCTTGTTCATCGATGATTTGATCGGCCGCATCCGGGAACTCCTGTCTGATGATCCTGTGTCGCTCGTCGTCGATTATGTCGGCACCTGCCTTGGCTTGGCTGGGCGGAGTGTTCTTGGCGTCAACCTCGTGCAGATCTGCGAACGTCTTGGCTGGGGTTTGATCTGGAGCGATCACAGCCTCATGTTCCTCGGTTCCGATGATGCGATCCATCACCTGCCGGATCTCTGGGGTGATATTCTTGCCTAGCTCGCTGGTCTTCTTGTAGATGCTCGTCAGCCACTGCTTGAAGTTCTCGAATGCACGCGCCAGAGCCTTAGTCGGAGCCACTCCGATGCGAAGGTATTGCTCGAATCCACGAGCCCATTTCTCATGGGCCTTTTCGAGCTGTTTGTTGGTTAGACTTCCCCAATCTTTAACGCCCAACCAATCATGCACAGTCTCCAGGTCAGCCTTCAGCTGAGCAGGAGCATCGGGATGCTCTGCATACTTGTGCATCATCTCGAGATAGGCATGGCCCATCTCGTGCATGAAGGTTGAGGCATTCTGCTCTTTGAAAAGCTCGATCAGCGCTGTGCCATTGAAGAACGACGATCGTCCACGGACGACGCGCTCGCCACCCCTGGCTGCATTTCGGCTTTGCTCGTAGTCTTTGATGGTCACATCATCGTGGCTGAACAGCACATAGTTGTGCGACCCTTGCCCGATATTGCCACGGGAGGATGCATCTAGGTAGGCATTGCCTTTGATGCCGTAATCATACAGAGCATTTGATGCTTCTTCAGGACTTCCGAATGCATCTGTAAGATGCTCGACAATGTCTTTGCCAGTCATGTCGTGATCTATTCCGACATTCTCTTCGCTTGACAGTTTATCGATGGCATCTTTTATATTCTTAGGCTGCTCAGAAAGAGGCTTGTCCCAATCAAGGAACTGGTCGTGCTCTGGGATCTCGACTTTGTAAAGACGACCAGGCTTCTGATCCTTGATGTCCCAGGATGAGACTTCCTTGATGATCGCATATGCAGCCTTCTGTCGACTTGTGCCAGTTCTGTAATTCTTGTATTCATCCTCTATTGAGCTGATTATCTCTTCTGGCTTGAAGTGTTCGCCAGTGGCCATCCTGACTGCGCTACCGACAAAATCTTCGCCTCTGGTATTTACGAAGCCAGATTCTTTGATTGCATCAAGCAGGCGCTGTTTGACTGCAGCCTTGTTTAGCACAGTGCCATCGGCAGACTTGATTGTCCTGTTGGAGTGGACATCGAATTTCTTGAGATAGTCTTTAAGACTATCTTCCCAATGATTCTCCCAAGCAGTATCAAACTTAACATCTCGTCCTGCAATTGAATCGTCAATTGCATGAGAAAGGTCAAATCCGTGCTGATTGTCTCTCCAGTAATCTCTCCACTCCTCAAGAGCATCGCCGTGCAAGGTCTTCTGCATATAAGAATTTATATCTTTATATGCATTGGTTACAGACAGAAGTTTTCCATCCTTCTTGTATCCATCGGTGGCAGCTTTGCTAAGTTTATCACGATACCATCCGCCAATCTTCTTCAGGCTGGCGAAGTATAGGCCATGGCCATAGACCTGAGCACCCTCTCCTCTGCCGATGTGTTTGAGATGGAATGCATCAAAGATGTGCGGCGATCCATGCCAGGCTTCCTGCATGAACTCTTTTATCTTGGCTGCGATGCCTTTCTTAGTCAGAGGGCCAGCTCTGCCAATGACATCCGAGATCTCTTTCTTGTACAGATCGAAGGCATTGCCGAGCTTGCCGCCGAACATGTTGGCGAGAGTCTTGAAGCTCTGAGCGACGATTGCTGCACTCGAACGAGCCTCTTCCTCTGGCCGACCGGCTGTGATCAGCTTCTGAGTCAGGTCGTCCTCGATGGACTTGACATGCTCTGGCGTCGTCTGGCTTGGGTTCTTGGTCACATCCAGTGGCTTGTTCTCGCCGGTCGCTGTGACACCTGCAGCCTTCTGCGCTGCCTCTGCTTGCGCCGCTTCTGGTGTCTTTTCACCTTCTGAAACAGCCTGCCTCACCGCCTCCGCCGTGCCCGGCTCGGGTTGCGCGGATTCAGCTTCGTGAGGGGCGGTGGCGTTAGGCGAAGAAAGAGCCTGTTCGATGTCAGACTTTGGCCCTTCGACGCCGGAAGGCGGGAGACGGCTCTGCGCTTCGCGGTAAGCTGCCGAAACCTGCGGCGCCAGATCTCGCATAGCCTCGTCGGTCTCGATGAGCGCCTTCTGCACGCGCTGCATGTCTGGCGTGTAGTGTGATGTGAAGTCGTCGATGAACGCTTGCCGTTCGGCAGCCAGAGCATCGTGCTTTTTGATCAGGCTCTGGACCTTCCCGAAGCCCCCCTTCTTGGCCTCCTGGATTTCCTGGATCTGATCATTCAGCAGCTGGATGGCTTCGGCATGTGGCGCTTGCGCTTCAGCCTGCTGCTGGCGAGTTTCCTTCAGTCCTTCGATGAAGCTGCGGTAGGAGTCAAGGCGAGCCTGCAGCGGATCCCACTTATTGAAGGTGACAGGATCGACCTGCCGAGCAACTTGGTGGATGTCTGGAGCTGCAGGCTTCTCTCGCTCAGCATTGATGGCGACAGACTCAGGAGCTTTTGGGGCTGGAGGGTGCGCAGCCTCGTCCTGCTTCTTGACTAGCGCTGGCACCTCGTTTGGGTCTGCTGGCGGCAGGCCATGGAACTCTGCCTCAGACTTCAAGACACCGAGATCAATTGCGTCCTTTGTCGGCATGTACTTCTTGGCAGTTTCACCAGGAATTCCCATCCCGTGGAACTCAGGGTTGGCTTCCATCAACGCCGCAGGCACTCTGACTGCACCACCCAGAGCCTTTAAGCCAGCAGCAATATATGGATGCTCTTTTTCCATTCCTTCTGCCTGACGCTCAATTTCAGAGGCTGCGCCCCCAAAAACTGCTTGCGCCCCGCCAAAAGCCGCGCCGGCAGATCGAGCAGCCAGATCGAGAGCTGTAGCACCGAGAGCCAGAGGCTCTGTTATTGCTTTGCTGAATCCGTTAAGGACGTTTGTTACGACATTGTCTTTTTCGCCAAACACCTTCAGCTGTTTCAGATAAGCAACTGCTTCACCAGCACCGGTGTCGCCACCTTCCCAGCCATGCTGCAGGCCTTCGATATTGTTCTTCATGTACCGTCCTGCGACGGTGTTGTCCATGAAGGAATCAATGCCAACATGTGCCTCTGGGTCTAGCTCTCCATTCATGATGGAGCGTCCGACCTCGTGCACTGCGTGCATCGTGGTATCGAATGCTGATGGTCCTGGCCCTAGCACATCGCTGACAAGCTTCTGCTTAGGAGCATATGGCTCCTGTGGAGCAGACTGAGACTCTGTGATCTGCTGCTGGGCGACCGTCTGCTGCGGAGGAGCGACAGGCTTCTCTGGCCCCAGGATGTCTTCGATGCTCTTCTGGCGAGGTGGCTGTGGCCCATCTGGATTGGCGAGGGCTGCAGTCGGATCGAGTGTCACATCAGGCATTATTGCGCCACCGGAGCTTGAGGGCCGAGCTTCTTGACATAGATCGGATTGCCGTTCGCATCTCTGATGTTCATCATCAGAGTTTCAGCATCCTGCTGTGTGATGGTCTTGCCGACAGCTCGCCTGATTTCGAATTCGAAAGCATTCTGAGCTTGCTCACTTGGGAAGGTGTAGGTGCCATTGCTGCCTTTGGCGAGGTACGGAGTCTCGTCGAACTTCCTGGCCGGCTCGAACTTCGGAGCCTGATTCTTCTCGATCGCCGTTTGCTGGGCTGGTGTCGGCTTCAGCTTCTCGATGATCTTGTCGACAGCATAGTCCTTATTGCCAGGCGTCAATATTGCCATGGTGCCAGGTCCGCCATCCTTGTTGGCATCGGCGATCGCTGCATTCAGCAGCGGGAAGAACTGCTGATTGAAAGCCTTCTCGCCCTCTGGGCTCTTCATGACGAAGTTGCCGACCTGCATCTCTCGCACGAGCTGCTGCTTAGCATACTCGACCTGACCAGAGAACTGCTTGTTCTGAGCCTGCTTGGCGATCGAGTCAGGATCCTTTGAGTTTAGACCATCGATGGCGCTCTTCAGTTTCTGGAAACCCTGATAGGTGATGTGGTCAGGATTGCTCTGTTCCAGAAACTGCTGCACCTTTGTGATGTCTTGGATCTTGGCTGCGCTGCCGTCTGGAGGATAGATCTGCTGGAACAGCTTCATGAACCCAGGACCGTCGCCTTGCTCCTTGCCGCCGATCACCTCGCGCTGTGCTGTGTTGACAGCCGAGCGTAGGGTCTGCATCATGGCAGGCTGCTGCAATCGGATGCGCTGCAAGGACTGTGCCACCTTTGGGTCTGCAGCTGCCATGGCTTCCAGGCTCGGGGGCGGATTGCCTTTGGTCACATAATTATCGATCGCCCGGTAGACATTGTCATTGTCCACCTTGTAGGCTTTCTCAGTCACAGCTATCTTGCCAGCCACTAGGGACTGCATGCGGGTGCGCTCTTGCTGAGCCTGATAGACATCTCGGCCATCAGCTATGGCAGCGTCGTAAGCGCCCTGAATGATCTCCTCGCCATGGGTGCGCAGGAACTCAGCATGGTTGCCTTGCTGCTGGCCTTCGAACATTGCGCGTTCTTCTGCACGACGCTTGGTCAGCCCATTAGAGACCTGCTTTTCTCCATTGACTGTGATGTGGTTCCACTTGTCGAACTCAGCTGCAGCTCCAGCCATGTCGCCAGATTGCAGCTTGTCGCGGATCGTCGACTGTTCAGCTGTCAGCGCACCAGTATTGAACTGCAGCGAGATGAGAGCGTTACGCTGCTGCGGCGTCAATGCCACACCAGCAGCAGCCGTCAACTGATCGACCTCCTTGCCAGCCTTGCTCAGATCCTGATCGAGCAGCGATTGGGCCTGCTCTTTCGTGATCGTCATTCCTGGCTTAACATCAGGGCCTGTATGGCCAAAGCCAATAGTGAGATGGCCAGTGCCGTCATCGTAAGGAGTGAGCTTGGCGACACCTGACTCCTCCTTCTGCTTGATGAAGCCCTGCAAGTCTGTGCCAGCTGCCGGAGCTGCGGCAGGTATCGCATCGACATTCAATGGTCCAGTCTCGAATGGCTTTCCTGCCTCTGGCGCCTTATAGGTGCCTGTGGTGCCATATTGCAGCATGGCATTCGCCATACGGCCATTGGTCCTGGCGACAGTGTCCATAGCATCAGCGCGGCTACGGATCTGATTGTACAGGACATTGTAGTCTGTTCCGAGAACAGCCTTGTTTCCAGGATCGTCGATGAATGCTTTGGCAGCCACAGGGTTCTTGGTGGCGATTGACTGTGCCACCACCTTGGTGGCATCTCTTCGAGCAGAAGCCTCTGCCTCAACAGCAGCTGTGCTGTTTGGATCATTGCCGAACTCGATGTGCGCCTGCTTGACTCTGGCGCCGATCAGGCGATTCATCGACTGGGTGACCAAGTCGTGATCGTCGTAGTGGGCTGCTATGAAGTTCAGCTCAAGCTGCTCTGTGGCCTGATTGGTGGCCTTGGCATAGGTGAAGGCTTGCTGCTCGGCATGGCTGCCGACACGCTCTGCCATCAGAGTGCGATAACGGCGGGATTGCTGATCGAAGGAGAGCTGCTGGTCTGGAGTTGCAAGGCTAGAACGAGTCTGCTTCATCAGCTCGTCCATCTGAGCTTCTACGCCAGCACGAGCGGCCAAGGCGTCTGCTCCGCGCTTGCCCAGGTACCCTGTGTCTGGGGTTCCGTCTGCACTCTTGGCATTCGGATCGCCATACATCAGCTTATTGACTTTGGCGCTGAAGTCATTATAGGCATTGTCAGCTGCCACCTGCCCGAAGAACTGGCCAGCCTTCAAAGCTCCAGCCCCGACTGTCTGCTCAGCCTGAGCCATGCGGGTATTGGCAGCACCCTGCTGTTCAGCAGCGAAGCTCATCTCCTGAGATTGGTGCCCTCCGAACATGCCTGTGTCTGTCTGGATGTGCTGATAATCATCAGGCATCTGCTCGCGTGGCAGCACCTTCTGATAAGGCTCTGCTTCGGGAACTGCACCATACGGGAGTCCAGCCATCAGAGACCTGCCCACTTGAGGCCAATGGACGAAGCATTGGCGAGGGTTGAACCTATTGCAGAGATGTCGCCGGCAGTCGTGTCAGTGGCTGCCGCTGCATTGCCAGAGTTGATGGCCAGCTGTCCAGCCTGATCAGCTTGATCAGCTTCCTGATAGTACAGCTTAGACTGGGCGCCATAATTGTCGGCTTGAGTCTGATAGCCATAAGCCGTCAGCATGCCATTGTTCATCGTGGTTATGGCATTCTTCTGGCCGACTTCCTGTGTAGACTTGGCGACATCCATCGGCGATCCAGAATTGACGTCCAGGCCGCTGGCTGCAGCGCCAACCCGGATTGCAGAGACCTGTGCTGCGGTTTGCTGGCTTTGGGCCTGGGTCGCAGTCTGAGCAGCCTTGGCTGACTGGGTCTGATTGTACTGAGCAATCTGCTTATTGTTTGCAGCAATCTGAGCCTGGTACCGAGCATTGGCTGCCGCAGAAGCCTGCTGTTGAGCCTGAGCTGCAGCTTGAGCTTGGGCCTGCTGGGCTTGAGCTCTGCCCTGTTGTGACTGGCCATATCCGCTGACCATATTGCCAACAAGACCAAGACCGCCAGCCACATCGCTCAGGCCGATGCCAGTGCCAAATATTCCACCAGCAGCTTCAGCCCCAATAGCAGAGCTGCCGCCAGCAGCTCCTCCGATGCCGTCCATAGCACCACCGAAGCCGATGCCTCCGCCAGCACCTTCGGCACCTGCCATCATAGCTCCAGCGTCGGCAGCAGCGCTGCTCCAAACGCCAGCTCCAGTTATTCCAGCAGCAGTTTCAGGAGCTAGAGCGCCAAACCCAGCACCGCCAGTGGCGCCAATGCCAGCACCCATGACCCCACCCTCCAGAGCTCCCATGAAGCTGCCAGAAGATATTCCACCGTACAGCGCTCCAACGACAGCGCCTGCTGCCATAACATATCCCATCGCTCAATCCTTCAGCGAAAGAGAATAAAGGGTTCCGACAGGCTCTGCTCCGATGCTCTGATAGAAGCGATGGAACTTTGGACCGTCTGCGTGGATTCCTGCCTTAAGAGCGAGCTTTGTTACACCAGCCAGCTTCAGCTGTTTCCTGGCGAACTCGTGCAGTTTGATCCCGATTTTCCCTCTGCGATCCTTCCTAACGAAGAATGGACCTTGCAGAGCCTCGATGTCGTGATAGTTGCTGAACGAAGGGCTGATGATGAAGATCAGATATCCGAGCATGCTCTCAGGGGTTCGAGCTGTGAACAGCTTCAGAGCGCCAGACATGTATGCCTGTCTAGTCAGATCGAAGTTTGGATCTGCATCATTGTCAGCTTCTTCGACATGCTGAGCGAACAGATCTTTCCCGTCTCTATAGACAGAATCAAAGTCTTCTTCCTGATAGGTGACATAGGAGTTTATCTGATCGAACACCTTCAGAACTCGATCGACATTCAGAGACATATTCTTCTGCCTGGCTGGAAGATCGATCTGGATGTTCTTGTCTTTCATCTCCAGCCACCAGTCGCGGTCGAATGGAAGATCAAGACAGTGTTCGAAAATCTGATGGCATATGCCTTCATCAGCAAGATCTTCGAAATTGACAGTCAGCACGCCAGGAAACTCAGAGATGCAATCGAGCAGAGCTTCTTCCATCTCCAGATGCTCTTGAGAGATGTGCCAGTCCAGAGCTGCAGCGCTGCTAATGACATCAGCCACAGGACGCTTGACGACTGCAACTCTAATGCCAGGGCGCCAGCTCTTGATCATACGGAAGCCACGAGCCAGCCCTGTCTCGACAGTTCCTCTGAAGTCGTCGAGAAGAAGATCTCTCATTTCAGATATGTCAGAGATCTCTGTCGGCAAATCGTGGTGGCATTTCCAGCCACCATAGGAGAGGAACTCGGAGAGCCATTTAGTCCTAGATCGAGGGAGCCCAAAGACGATGAATGGCTTCGGATCAATGCCCTCTGTCAATGGCCCCATGCTGCTCTCCTGCTCAACGCCGACCTTGATTATGCACTGAACCTGGGGGCTGAGTCAAGTCTCCTGCATCGATTTCCGCAATTAATGCAAGGACCTGCATGGGGAATGGATAGTCCTGCTGCATTGCCACTTGGCCTTTGCGGTCGAACCCTCCGATCATCGGCACTCGCACATCGCCAGTGTACAACGGCTGCGTCAGAGCATTGTATGGCTTCACTCCCATATCGGGAACAGCAGTCATATTCTGCCATTTAGGAGCTACGACGATTGGGGTGTAGACCGAGCCATCTGGCTGGTTGCAGCCGACCTTCAGGCCCTTGCTGGCCTCGATGCGAGATGTGACTGCTGCGATCTTCTTGCGCTGACCCTGGATGGTCGGAGCATTGCCGATGTCGTAGTATGTGCTCTGCAGCTGGCACTGGAAGCCGAGACCGACAGTCACTGCCGTCGCTGCCGTGTCGAGGGCGATGGATCCTGAAGCAGAGACAATGCGAGGGGTGATGTAGTTCCCGTCAGCTATGCCTGTGACTGTCAGTCCTGCCAGATGGTCTAGGCCAGAGATGGTCGTGACTGGCTGCGAGAGTGTCCAGCTGCCAGACAAGAACGGCGCCAGGGCATTGGCCGTATTCGGTATGGTCTGTGTGACAGGATTCAGGATGTTTGCCGTCACATGCTTATTGTCAGTGTATGCAGTGATCACTGCAATGCCATTGCCAGCTCTGATGTACCAGCCCACCATGCCAGAGTTGAAGATGGCTGAGGAGGTGGAGAATGTGGCAGAGTTGTTCAAGGTCGGCGAGGCAGAGGCTCCAGCGCCGGTGCCTGATGGATCTGTGAACACGATGCTCGGGTTGACGTAGCCAGAGCCATTATTCCCAGCGAAAGAGATTGCAGTGATGACGCCACCGACGATCGTCAATGCAGGAACAGCCCTAGAACCTGGACCCTGGCCATTGTCGTCGACTATTGCTGCTGTGGTGGAGGCGGAATAACCTGTGCCGCCGACCAGATTGGTGACGCCTGTGATCGATCCAAGGCCATAGGCAGAGCTGATGGTCAAGTCGGCATTGGGAGTGTTCTGCCCGAGAGTCAGGCCAGCATCCACACACCAAGTCGACTCAGTGTTCTGCCAGATGCGATTGTCCATGCGCTCGACCATATACGCATTGCTGCTGTAGTTGGTCACGCGGCTGGTGACGAGATAAAGCGCATCAACTGGCGGCTCGATGACAGAGCATACAGACTGGAAAGCACCCTGAGTGTCGTGGCGCGCCCAACCTGCGATTTCCTGCTGCTTGAGGAAGGTCAAGCTGAGCAGGACACCGTCATTCCGGACAGCCCACAGGATCTTGAATGGCTCCTCGCAGTAGCCCCATTCGCGCAGCGTGAACCCATTGAACAAGTGCGAGGAGATCTGGGTTAGATCTGCACCTGTGTAGATGTTAACCCAGTAGTTGTAGCTGAAGTCTCTGACGATGCTGCCTTTGGCCTGGACATACAGGATGTCGTAGTCTATTTTGATCGGTGGGATCGTCGGAGAGCAGCCATTATACGCCTGCGGGATGGCTTGCTGGGTGGAAGGGGTGATTGGCTGCGCCACTGTGGCGCTGGAGCCGCTGCCAGAGAGCTGCCAGGCCGAGGAGCCGGTCAGGATGACCAGACCGCCCGGCATCGGGACCATGTGCTGGATGCCATTGACCTGCACACTCCAAGGCGAGCCTGTGAGGGCATCGGAGGCCAAGCTAGGCTGCCGAGTGTCGAAGTCCAGATAGCTCCCTGGTTGGCTGGCCCAATAGGTGTTTGGGCTGGCTGGGGATGCAGCATAGAACCGACGCTGCTGGAAATAGGCACAGACGCCAGGATTGTTGCCAGACAGAGGATTCTGGTGGGTTGGTGGCACCTGAGACAGATCTGCCACGATATTGCTATCGACGAAGCTGTTGCTCAGCGACGATCCAGCATAACCATAGATCGAGTTGTCTGGAATTGCCGTTCCGTTGTACCCCAGCGGAGCCTTGTAGATATTGTACAGCTTGGTGCCAGCCACAGCACCCCAGGAAAGAGAAATGGTGCCGGCAGTGGAGCTGATGTCCACCGCGCTGGTGATGCTGGCGATATTGGAGGCAATGCTCTCGCTGTTGTCTGCAGAGCTGACAGCCGTCACAACATACTTGTAATTCGTCGACCCGCCAGCAGATGCACTGCCAGAAAGCGAGCTTGGGGCAGAGATGCTGGCAGCGAAGGTCGGCGAGGTCAGAGTCCAGTTATTGGCCGAAACTCTGACTAGGTCGTACGTGGCATAGCTGGTGCCAGTGACTTGGTTCCAGCAGCACAGCGTCATCGCATTCGCAGACTGAGCATACTTGATATACTGAAGGTCAGCTTCAGCATACGGAGTCGTCAGGGTGTAGATGCGAGAGATGACGCCGCCAGAGGCGTAGGCGCTGTAGGGTGTGGTGTCTATGTTATTGCCATAGACATCTGTCAGATTGAAGGTGGTCGGCGTGGCGCCAGAGACCACAAAGGTGCGGCCATTCAATTGCGTCATTCCATTGACGCTAGAGATGAATACCCAGTCGCCATTGACGAATGGTGTCGAGGATGTCCATGTGCAGCTGAATGTGACTCCAGCACCAGAGCCGGTCGTGCTGGCCTGGGAGACCGGATTGGTCGGATTGACTGTGTACACACCAGCATTCGACACAGTGACGGCATTCGGCCCCATCACAGCCTGCTGGAAGGTCGCTCCTGTTCCGATGCCAGTCGTGCTGGCCTGGGAGAATGTGGCGCCGCCTGGATTGACAGTGTACACGCCGCCAGTGGTGATGGTGAATGTAAGAACGCCGATAGACAGGTTGAGCTTTGCTCCTGTCAGGCTTGCACCAGTCACAGGCTCAGCAGATGGTGTCGTCGGATTGGCAGTGTAGGCTCCAGCCAATGTTATCGAGTTGACAGCAGTGATGCCGCCACCAGAGATCGTCACATTGGCCTGGAACTTGGTGCCTGTGCCAGTAGTACCAGTCACTGTCGCCGTTCCGTTGGCGCCGCCGGTTCCGGCGGTGTTGACTGTGGCACTCACCACCTGGGTAGAGGCAACAGTGACGATCGAGGAGACGGAATGGGTTCCGCCGGATAGAGTGATGGTGTCGGCCGGAGCATAGACGCCAGAGCCAGCAGAAAGTAACTGCAGCTGTACCAGAGTTGTGCTCGTGACATTCAACACAGCTGGTACGCTATAGGTTCCGCCAGCAAGAGTGATGCTGTCTCCTGCTGCATAGGAAGCTGAAGTCAGCGTGTTGCTCGGAGTGGCAGTTGGGCTGCCGCTGGCAGAGAAGGAGATCTGTCCTGGATTGGCCTTGCTGGCTCCAGTCATTGGCAGGATGACGTCAGTTACATACTGCGCATTCGATATCACGCGCATGTAGTAATTGCCAAACTCAAGCACTAAGCCCTGATTGATGGAATATTGGAAGGTTATCAGGCGAGGTGGGACAGTGCGGCCGGTCTGCTTAGAGAACCCGACGAACTTGGTGCCTGCACGGCTGTAGGCTCCGCCACGATAGTTGACGGTCATATTGCGGATGGTTGATGCACCGATGCCAAACTTGGCGAAGTCCACATGACCAAAAAGGCTGGGAGATACCTCACCAGCCGAGAATTGAGTCTTGATTATCGGGACAGACATCTCTTAGCACCTGATCAATAAGAGGATCCATCCGAGAACATGCAGGCGTCCCAGCCACCGAAACCGCCGCCAGAGTTCCATCCGATAGGATCCATGCCACCATCTCCATATCTGCCACCGACACTCCTGATTCTCATCCAGTCAGGAGTGTGGTCTGTCGAATAGTTACCTTCATTGCCATCGGCAATTCTGGCTTCCAGGATCTTCTGCTTGGTGATCTGGATCTCTTGAGCGCGCATCTGCAGCGCGAACTTTTTGTCCTTGATCACAGCCAGAGCAACGGTGCTGGCGAGATAGTGCACAAAGGCATCCCTGAACATGGCGTCCCAGATGGACGGATAAGGGATGAATGCAGTGTACACCAACTGTGCATTGGCGATGTTTGTATTGATCACAGTCCGGCAAGTCGGCGCCACACCCGGCGTCTCATTGGCACCATTCGGAGAGTTGAATCCTGGCAGAGCATTCTGGCTCTGCATGAACGCCATGAAGTTGGAATAGAATGTCGGATCGAAGGAATTGGCGAATGGCAGGAAGGCTTCGTACACCAGCTGATTGCTGGAGACGTAGGTGTAATTGAAATCTGTCGCCACAACGAACTTGGCAGGGATGATCTTATTCGTATTGATATTGTTGGTCGCACTCAGGCCAGTCATCAGAGAGGTGTTCGGGATGGAGGTGTTGCCTGCTGGAGCTGTCAGAGAGCTGTACGAATTGCCAAACACGAACCGGGCACGTACGCAATCATCAGGATAGGCATAGCAATAGGTCCAAGGATATTGGACTGTGGTCCCGACATTGGGTGTATTCCCAGTGGCGTCAGCCAGCAGGAACGGCTGAACCTGCTTACGGGCGAAGTCCCAATTGGCGGTGCGCAGCAGTTGCCGCAGGCATTCGGTGTATGACCTCAGACAGACTTGAGCCTCTCTGGAGCCTTCCTCGATATCGCCGATGGAGACTTCGGATCCAATTGCATCCAGAGCCATATTTACAAGGTCAGCTGGGACCATGATAATTTACCCCTGGGTGTTGGATGCTACGCCGATTGACATCTGCTCATCTCCTGCTTCGGATTTGGCGACTTCAGCCTTGCCTTGGTCAGTGTTTCCGAGCACGTGCGCCAGTCGACGGCAGAGCGATGCCACCATAGCCTCGACGAAGCCGACATCCCAGGCCGATGGATCTGTCACCTGAGCGATGTAGTTGGCGATCGCATTCTGGACATTGCACACGATCACCTTTGAAGGAGTCTGTGTGGTGTCATTCAGTATCTGGAAGACATTCGGCCTTGGCTCGACGACAGGCAGATAGAGAGGCTGCTGCTTGATGGCCCTGATCTTCAGGCAGTCTGTTGGATAGGCATACTCGAACAGCCACGGCAACGGAGGATATGCACTCGACCAGACTGTCGGAGGGATATAGCCATTGGCTGGTGCACTCTTGATCAGAGTCAAGGCGACAGAGCGCTGCGAGAAACCCCAGTCGTCCATGCGCAGCAATTCATCCCTGGTCTGTGCATAGATGTCCAGGATCTTCTTGGCGGCCATCGATCCGTCATAAAGATTTCCGATGCGCACAGGATGGCCCATGCGAGACAGAGCGAGGTTTGCTACATCAGTGGCAGACTGCACGCTGGAAGTCATCAGCTATCCCTCGTCATGCCAGTGTGCATGAATGCACTGGCTTGTTCAAGATTGTCGCGAGATGTGTCAGGGCGACCAGAAAGCGCAGCAGCAAGCTCGGAAGCCAACAGGCGAGCGACAGACTCACGGAACAGGGGATCCCACAGAGCCTCGCCCGGCTGATTTGAGATTACAGCGCTGGCAGAGGCCATATTTGTCCAGATCACCTTGGTCGGAACGCCAGTGACCATCGTGTTGCCGACCACCCAGTTTACTGGCAATGGATTGTTGAGGTCCGTCACAGATGGAGGGGTGATCTGGAGCACCTCTATGCCATTGGATGGATAGGTGTACTCATAAGACCATGGGAATGGAGCTGTATTTCCGGTCGTCGTCAAAGACACGACATTGCGCTGGAAGTCCCATCCGAATTGTCGAGCGACAGTCTGGACAGCTGGCGTGTACAGATAGGACAGAGCGATACCAGCAGGAGAACTGTCAAAGGTCGGGGCATTGCCAGTGACTGGCTGCTGCCCGTCGCCCATCATCTGGATGGCTTGGTTGGCTACACTGTTTGAAGTTGCGACCACAGTCAGCTCCTATCAGGCTTACGCCCACACTCTGCGCGGGTTGACGGGCGCCACGATCACCGCTGCCGGGATACCCGCCTGCAAGTCCAACCCCAGCCCGTAGAGCCGCAGGTTGGCATGGAACCTCTCATCAATCACCGCCGGGGTGACGACGATCATGTCAGCGCCAATGACAGCCGGGGTGGTGCAGAGAGGGCCAATGGGATCAAGTGCCCAGCCATTGCCAGAACGCTGCCACATGGCGTTGCCGTTCTCGTCAGCGTCTCGTGCAAACGGCAGCGCCGCAATCATGTCTGCCTCAGTGTCAGCCACCAGACAGAGGTCTGTGAAAATGCTCATGTTGTGGGGTTCCTTACTGGGTCAGGGTGACAAGATCGGCAGACGCGAGTGCTTGTGGGAATAGCGCAAGTTGGCGGATATGACCATTAAGATACACACTACCCATGGAGCCGATAGCCAGTGTATTCATTGTGGGAAGTGCAGCAGGAGAGCTGGTAACTGTTGGTGCTCCGTTCAATGACATGGCTTGAGATCCAACCTTAAACGATCCAGCTATACGGTATAAAGCTCCAGCCGAAACTGATCCTGAATAAATATATCCCTGATCTGCTGCGCCAACATAAATTCCCTGCTGTATTACGTTCGATGCAGAGACAAACACGGACACCGAGTCATTATACACTCCGCTTTGCGATAAAGAGTAAATAAATGCTTGAGCGCCTGTTACTGAAGAGTCAGCAACGCTAAGGGCCGCCCCTTGGTTTGACACAAAGCCGGGAATATCGGCAGTTCGCATCGAACAAACATCGGCGTTCCGCGTCACGCCTGCAGAAGTCGTCGGTATGTAGCTGGTGGCGAAGGCACCTGCTTCTATCTGGGCACCCCAAGCATAAATACCCGACGTATTGTCCCCGGTGTAAGTGCTATTACCTCCTGACGTATTGCACAGCGGTAAGTTGAGTACGATGCTGGGGGCGGTAGAACTAGTCGCCGTGATGGAGACCCTGTAAATTCCACCACCAAAGTTAGTTATAGAGCTTGAAATAAGGGTAAACCCAGAACCAAACGCGCTGGCAGCCCCGGTAAACGATCCGGTTGTTAAGTCAATGGGACCTGTCTTAACACCATTTGTGCTTTCCATCAAAAACAGAACTGGCCATCTTTGGCTGCCAGGGCCTGCCTTTAAAAACACTGATGCAGTATATGTTATGCTAGACGCTGCTTTGGATACTCCCTGATATATACTGTGCGATCCGGTAGTGGAGTCTTCCTTAACAAGATCATCGGTAGTTGTTCCGTCTGGCGCTGTTGCCGCGTTCGCTGAAACTGTCGTTCCTACCTTTGTCCATGCAGCGTTATCAAATTGTTCACTGTACGTCAGCAGGTTCGTCCGCGCTTCCTCAATCAGAAACCCGAGGCAGTTCCCGAGATAATCGAAGTCAATACGAGGCTGACCAGCAACAGCGGTCTTGATGAGGCCGTTCTGTCCGAGATAGCTGGCAGTCGTGGCGCGAGTGAAGGAAAGCCGAGGGTCGAACGCGCCACGAGACGCAGCGAAGTCGAGGTTGAGGCAAGGGTAGATTAGGCTCATGATGGGTGCCCCTTAAAAGATATACCACTTGCCGGTGTCGGCGATGAAGACGAAGCGGACAGGCGTGTTGGCGGCCAGTGCTGCCGGGGCACCGACAAAGGTTCCGCCGTTGAACGTCGCCGTGGTCACGATCTGCGTGCTGGTGATGGTGACAATCTGTCCATCCCTCGCTGTGGCCGGGAAGGTGAATGTCTGCGTCGCTAGAGTCCCCGCCGGCTCCATGACGTAGGTATGGGGATTGCCGACGATGGCGCTGTGGTAGTCGCCCGCAGTGCCAGGGTCGAAGCTAACCACCTTGCCGGTGACGGGGACTTGGTAGGACTTGCTCGGCGTAAGTTGGGCCGCGTCGGCGAAGGCAGCGGTGCCGAGAAGAGCGCCGGAGGGGGCTCGATCTGGAGTTATACCGAGAGGGGCTGGCGTTGCAGAAACGTGCCGCCAGTAGGTGCCGTCGAAATCAGCGACGCAGATGGAATTCGCCGGCAGCGTCCCCGCCGGGATCGTGCTGTTTCCGTTAAGCTGGAGCGCGATGGCGCCGGAGGTATCAGCCGCTATGGTGACAGCACCAGAGGCGTTAGCGGATGGGCCGGTTCGGTAGACAAGGAGATGCCCCTGCTGGGCTGTGGCAATGGCGCCGTTGGTCGAGACCGTGAGCGCATTCGCGGTTCCGCCTGCGACAGAGGCAGCAGACAATATGCGATAGGCCGACGCCGATGTTGGGACAAGCGAAGACCATACTGCGGATGCAGCGTTCCCGGTTGTCGTGCAGGCATAGAGTATGTTGTTTGTTCCGTCCCAGCACAAATCGGGCGGAGGCCCACCAGATACTGTCCCGGCATTCCCTGCGACGTGTGTATTTGGGTTGCCTGTATAAACGAAAATGTTGGGAAGCTGCGGGTTATAGGCCATTGGTCTTCTTTCCGATTACAGGGCGTTCCAGGCAGTGCCGTTGTAAATGAGCGTCACGGAGGCGTAATTGCTCCGGAGTACCACAGACGCGGCGCCGTTGATTGTGCCATTTGTGATGGTTATGTTATTTGTCTGGGCATCGCCCTTGCCGTCTGTAATGATAAGAAATCGACCAGTTGCTGGAGAGCTAGGGAGATTGATCGTCGTTGCCGATCCAGAACCCTTGTTCACTGCAATGAAGTAATCTGTCGCAGCTGTGTTGTAGCTTGCACCCGATGTGACGACGAAGGTGCTTAGCACCATAGCTCCAGTGGATGTAAACGAAACCCCAGACAATGACTGATTTCCGCTCCAAACATTCGCGCCATTCAAGAGCGGGATCGTCGCCCCTGATGTCCCTGTGTTTACAGTGGCCGATGTTCCGAACGCCACCCCTCCAGTTTTACTTACAGTTACCGACCCAGTGTTTGCTATCGAAGCATCACCTGTCATGGCAACGTCAGCAGCGATGTTCGATCCATTTCCGACAAAAAGATGTGCATTTGTCAGAGCCTGGGAGATCGTCGCTCCAGATATTGACCCGCCAGATATGGCGGCGCCAGAGATCGTGCCGCCTGTAAATGTCGCTCCGGTGATCGTGCCGCCAGTTATCGTTGGAGTGGCAAGCGTGACGCCGGTCGAGGAAAGGATTAAAGGAACAGATCCATTGATATTGAATGAAAGATTGAGAGGTCCGGTGCTGCCATTGTAGCCATAAGCTATAAGACCGCCGCCGCTGGCATTAGGGCTAAAGCACAAATAATGATACCCGGCGACCGAATTTGTCGGGCCATCATAATCACAGAAGTTGGTATATAGAGGGCCAGATCCGCCATTTGCGAATGGTGGAGTCGAAAGCCCTCTTTGAGCGATCAGCAGTTCGCTGAGTCCGATGTTTGCAGCTCCTCCGCCAGCTGTGCCGCTGTCCATAACATAGGGCTGAGTTCCCTGAGTGATGTACATCGGGACATGCCCGTTCGTCGTCGGTCCGCCCTGGAGGACAACCTGTTGTGCACAGGCGATCGCAGGGAGAAGGAACGACAGAAGGCAAGCGATTGCTATCTGGCGGAGGTTGCTGATCATCGATAGATGCTCCGGAGCTTGCTGCGAGGCTTCATCTCTGCAGCTTCCTCTTCCTCGTTTTCAGCATCCTCGCTTTCGATCTCCAGATCAGTGATCTGAAGCTCGATGCGGCAGGATTGCTGATCTTGTCCACTGTTGCAGCTGATGCTTGTGACCTTAGCCATGAAATGGCCATGGAGCATTCCACCGACAGCAGCGTCCTTGACATCTAGACCGAGCTTGCTGAGTTCCTTCTCAGTCAGGCAGATCTGCAGACCCCAAGGATACTGAGGTGCGCTGACCTTCATAGGAGCAGCCATCGGAAGATCAAGCTTGTCTTCGTCGTCCAGCTCCATGCTGGTCATCTTCTGAAAAGCCTTCATGATCAGGCTCCTTCTTCAGAACCACCAGCTCCAGGAGCGGGCATGGCGCCAGCAGCAGACTCAGGCAGCTGAGCAGACTGCATCTCTTCTTCCTGGCGCTTGGCGAGATCGGCATGAGCCTTTTCGTGCCGAGCTGACAGCTGACGATGCTCCTCACGATGGTTGCCATGCAGGTCCTTGCGTTCGCTCTCATGAGCCTTGTGCAGCGCATGACGTTCGGCAGCATGCTTGGCATGGACACTTGGCTTTTCAGCGTGCTTGCCTTCAGGCTTGGAGTGATCGGGCTTCTTCGGCTCTGCCTTCTTTTCCGAACGCTCAGCAGGCTCTTTGTCATAGAGGCTGCGCTTCTTTCTCTCTTCGGCCATCACAGCCTCCTATCGGCTTGTCGGATGATCATAGAGCTTCTTGCTGCGCTTTTTCTCTGGCAGCTTTCCGCCCTTGTCCACAGATGCGAACTCTTTGCCAACTGCCTGGGAGACACCATCGGCACCTCCCTTTCTGGCAGCTGCAGCGAACATCAGCCTACGCTGTGCTTCGCTGACGGACGGCATTAGAGTTCAGAAGTCGCGGTGATGGACGAGGTGCCACCAGCACCCTGGAGCTGGCAGGCCCAACCGGCAGTGCTGGCAGTAGTCAGTGTCGCATTGACGTTCAGAGCATTGACAGTGTGGCCAGTCTGCAAGCCGAGGAAGGTCGAGGCCAGCGTCGAGGTGGTGCTGTCCTGAATCTTCCAGGTGCTGGTGCTCAGCGTGCCAGTGGTGCCGAAAGTCGGAACCTTGAACATCGTCACAGGCAGCGGGATGCTCAGCATGCAGTTGGTGGTGGTCGAGAGAACGCCGTTGGCCACAGCAATGCCGGTCGCCGGCTCCGCGAGGTTGTAGAAGTAGCGCTGCTGCAGAGCAGCCTCGACGCCAGCCGCACGCTTGTTGAATGCCTTGGTGCGAGCGTCGTTGGTGTAGAGCGTTCCGCCAGTGACGGTGGTGGCCGTCAGGGCAGGATTGGTGACCAGCTGGGCGCCAGTGAATTCATACCAATCGTTCGCAGTGCCAGTGCCGATCGAGGTGTTGCAGATGGCGACCATCAGCTCGGTGGCAGTCGCCGGGATGTTGGCAGAAACCGCATAGCGATTGAAGCCAGCAGTGCTCAGGCTGATGGTCTGGGTGGCGACCTTGACAGGGCCAGTCCAGGGGGTGGAGCCACCGCCGCCAGCATTCAGAGAGAATGCGGCATTGGTCGAGCTTTCATCCGTGCCGGTGCCGGTCTGGATATATACGACGATGTTGGCATTCGTCGGCGAGAAGCCGCTGTTCGCCTTCGCATAGAAGGAGAACTCAGCAGTCTGGCCCTGGAAGCGGATGGCATCCTGGGTGGCGACCTGCTGCGCGATGCAGCTCTGAACGACGCCCGCACCAGAGGTCTTGGCGACCCGGAAACTGGCCTGGAAGCCAGGAACAGTATCCGCCGCCGCAGTCTGCTGAGACACGACCACAGGAGTGTTGGTGCCACCCCAAGCGACCCATCGATCAGCAGTGTAAGCCGCCGCCGCCGGAGATGCCAGAGTTACGGTCGTGCCGCGCTGGAACAGGTTGGTGCCAGCATCGCCGCCGATAAGAGCATTGTCGCTGACCGCGCCAGCCTGGGTGAAGGCGTAGTTGCCGAGCAGAGTCGAGCTGGCGTAGTAGTTCTGAGCCTGCGGATATCCACCAACGATGTCCTGGAAGATATCGGTTGGCTGGATGGTCGACACCTGCGGGATGGGGCTGATGGCCTGAGCAAAGACGCTGCTGGCCATGAACATGCTGGCAATGCCAAGCGAAAGAGCGCGAAATTTCATTGTTCTGGTCTCCGAGGGATGATTGGGAGTCTGATTACGAGAAGGTGATGCCGACCGCCGCCTGAACGATCCATTTGCCGTTGTAGGCCATCAGGGTAACGCCCGCGCCCGCCTGTGCAGCAAAGGTCGCCACATTGACAGCAGCAGTGCCGGTCTGCAGCAGACCAGTGGCGGTGATGGTGTGCGCGAAGGCAGTGGTCGAGGAGACGATGATCTCGATGCCGTCGTCCGTGCCCGCCGTCGGGGCTGCGAGAGTGAGCGCCTGCGCCGAACCGGCGGTGACGACATAGGTGTGGCCGGTGTGGGGCGGAATGGCACCAGCAGCAATCACAGAGGGGCTAGTGGTCTGAAGTGAACTGATCGGAACTTCCCAGTTACCAGCCACATTGCAGATGTAGGCTGCGGCAGTGTTGATGCCTTGGCTAATGCCGGTGGCGGTAGCGATGCCGTTGATGGTGTCAGTGCCGCCACCATAGACCTGAATGGCAGTCGTCGCCTTGTTGATGACGGTGATCGACATGCCAGGAGCAGCGGTCGGCAACCGAACGCCGAAGGCAGAGCCGGCAGTGGCAGAACTGACGCGATTGACCATCGTCGTCAGAGCCGTCGCTGTGCCCTGGGCAGAGCCAGCTGCAGCCACTGTCGGGGTGTAGCTGAGGGTCTGCAAGCTGCCGGAATAGCCAGTGCCAAGACCTTCGGTGTACCAAGCAGAGGTGCCGTAGGAGGTGTAGAGGCAGACCGAACCGGGCATCTGCACGACACCTGCCGTGTTGGAATTACCGTTTATGGTCGGGGTGTTGGTGGTGTCGCCATACACCGTCAGCGGGGACGCGCCCGCGTTCTCGATGATGATGTCCATGCCAGGAGCCGACACCGGCAGGATGACGCCGTAGTTCGAGCCGGTGCAGGTGGTGATGCGGTTCATGTCTGCGACGAGCTGGACAGCGGTGCCGATGGCGGTGCCGTTCGCAGCGATGCTGTCGTTCGCCAGAACCGTGTTCAACTGACCATTCGGGGAGTAGCCAACGCCGGCATCGTAGAACCATTTGCCAGCCGCCGAGCACTCGAACACTTCGAGGCAATTGGGCGGGATGATGACGCCAGTCGAAGCGGCAATGCCGTTGATGGTCGGAGAAGCAGCTTCCAGAGCCGAGTTCGACGGATAGACGTAGATCGGGTTGGCGGTGCTGTTGATGACCGTGACATCAAGACCAGGGCCAGACACCGGCAGCGCCACGCCAGACACCGCGATATTGCCGACGTTCTGCTGCGCCGTGGTCGGGGTGACCGAGACGGTGATGTTGTTGACCTCGGCAGTCAACTGGGTGGCGGTAGCCCGAGTGACGGGGGTGCCGGTCGATCCTGCGGCGGTGATGGCATTCGCAGCCGACTCATAAAGCAGGCCAGTCAGCGTCAGATTGACGAAGGTGGGGCTTTCCTGCGATCCAGCAGAGGCCACGAAGTTGGCAAGTACCTGCGGGGTGGTGAAGACAGCAACAGACCCACCATTGTCAACTGGAATGTGCTCAGTGCCAACGAGGGTGTTCAGAGACAGAGCGCCGCCCTGATAGATTGGATTGGCAGTCATTGTCGGTTATCCTTGTGCAGATGTTAGATCGAGGAGCCAAGGCCGACCGACATCGCTGCTCCGCCGGTGGCTGACATGCGGTAGTTGATCGTGCCAGAGGTGTAAGCAGTCACGACGATGCGCTGAAGCACACCACGCTCCGGCTCGTTGATGACTTGCGAGAATGGAGCGCCAGACGACATGCTGACCAGAGTGCCAGCAGTATTTGGGAGCGTCGCATTGACCCAAGACTTGCCGCCGTCGAAGGATCGCATCAGAAACCACGTTGCCGAATAGGTGGTGCCAGAGCCAGTGAAAGAGGCATTGGCATCGGTGCCAGTGGTTACAGAGGTCGCAGAAAGGGCGAACGAGAGCACAACGCCATTGGCGGATGCAGTCGGAGCTGCAGACAGCTGGACAGTTCCGAGAGTGTCTGGAACAGCATTGCTGCCAGATGACCATGGAGTGACGACTGCCACGACTGTGGTGCCAGCAGGAATACCAGGGCCAGAGACAGTCGCTCCGACCAGCTGGGCTGTTGGGATGTCGATGCCAGAGATGGCAGTCGTCAGCGTGCTGGTGTTGGCTGTCGTCTGCAGCGTCGGGAAGGCAAGGGTGCCGCTGGTGCCCGAGAACGTGGCCCAAGTGGTGCCGGCAGGCACATTGGTGCTGTTCACAGAGCAGCCAGCAGCGATCCCAGTGCCACTGACGACCGATGCGCTGGTCGATCCAGCAGTCGTCGTCAGTGCAGAAGAAACTGAACCCCAAACCGAGAGGTTATAGGGTCCAGAGAAAGGGAATGACAACCCAGGGCCGACAGCAGTCAGCTGACCAGAGACGACAGAATTGGCCTGATCGCCAGAGGCTGGATTGCCGAACGCTGAAACACCCTGGGGTGCATTGATTCCCATGACTTAGCTCCTGAGATCGGCGTTGTTCTGGCGCGCTGGCGCAGCAACAGTCCCGAGAATGTTGACGAACTCAGCCGACGGGTCGATGGCGATTGGCACGCCAAGATCTTCCTCGAAGCGGCGAGTGGTTGGCCGGCCATCTTCGTTGTTGCCGACTTTCAGCGACTGCGGCGGATCTCCCTGGACAACGAGGCCAGCAGAAGTCATCCACAGAGGCTTCTTGGACTGCTGTGGCCCTTCGACCACACTGCCAATGCTCTCCTTGAATGCCTCGCTGATGCCACGAGCGATGGGATCCATCGGCATCATGTATTCGTTCGGGACCCCAGTCCAGGTGATGACGGTCGGGATTGGCTTCCCTTCCGGCCCACGACGGAACGGCTCGATGAACCGTTCATTGAGGTAGACCTTGTTCAGCACCTGATACTGGGGTTTCTTCCCTTCGGATCTGGCCTTGAGAATGAGTTCCCCCATCCGCTCGTGAGCTTGGCGCCGCTTGATTGCCTCTTCGGGATCGATGCGTTTCCGCCCCGTTCCCTGGTCAGTGAGTTCGGCAATCGCCATGGCGAGTTTGCTCATCATCTCGTCGGCAGGAACTGCCGGACTGGACGACTTGTTGAGCTCCGGAACTTTAGATAGCAGCTCTGCAAGAGCCTTGGAGGCTTCAGCAGCAACAGCTCTCTTGAACTCTTCAGTCTCAGTAAGTTTGGGCTGAGGCTGATTTGTCACCGCTGGGCGACGGATCTCATTCATATAGGCCTATCCTTATACAGTGAAGTTCTTGGCAGCATACTTGTTCTGGATGTCATCACGAGTCATGGTGACGATCGCAGCCGAGATGGTGCCAGTTGTGAAGTTGGTGTTCGCAGGCACCTGGAACAGCAGGCGCATAAACCGAGGCTTGGTGCCAGCCGGGAAAGCCGCAGCCCAATCCAGACGAGCAGCAATGGCGCCGGCAGTCAGGTTGGCGACCGCGATCGGGCCAGTTTCCTGGTAGGTGGTGTAGCTCGACGGCGTGTAGTTGCCGGCGGCACCCGGATCGACCGCACCCTGCAGAGCGACATTCAGCGACGCGCTGTTGGAGGTGGCGAACGCAGTGCCGACGAAGGCTTCGATCAGCGGACGGATCTGGCCAATGCCGAGATCCTCGCCGAACACAGTGGCAGTGCCAATGATGTTCGCAGGAGCAGTGCCGACACCCTGACCGAGCAGATCGATGACATTGGACGGAACGCTGACGCCAGCAGCAGCGACGCAGCTCAGAGGGACGCCAATCGGAACGAAGGCGAGTTGCGAATCAGTGATCATTTTGGGTCTCCTGGTGGAATGAGTTTGGGAGAGGGCACTTGGCCCTCTCACCGGCAGGGATTGATCGCTTAGGTCACAGCGCCTTCGGCGTTGATGATCTGATCGACGATCTTGATCGGGATGCCACGATAGCTCTCCACCACACGACCATCATAGTCGTTGATCGACAGCAGAACGTTGCGGTTGCGCATCGACTGGACATTCATCCAGTGGCGCAGGGTGCGGTTGCAGTAGAACACCGGACGGGTTCCGACGGTGCTGTCGTCAGGTGCATCGGTCTTGGTGATGCCACTGGTCTTGGACGAGAGCTTCGGCAGAAGCATCAGCATCTGGTCCATCAGAGCGAAGATGTCGGGAGCGTTCGTGCCGGCCAATCCAGCCGAGGTCACGTCCATGTTCGCCAGACGGACAGCATAGCGCCAATCCTTCGGGCAGAGGCCGACCTGCTGCTCGAACATCGAGGTGTAAGCCTCGAAGCGGTTGCCGAGCGAGTCGAAGCCTGGGGTGATGGTGCCCTTGTCTTCCATCGCCAGACCGGCCTTGGAGCCGCGCGGGAACAGGCCGAAGATCGTCTCCGGACCCCAGCCGATCAGCCACAGGCTGGTGTTGGCAGAGCCGGTGCCGCCGCCGCTGAGGACGTTGGTGGCGTTCTGAGCATTGTTGATGTTGACGGTGTTGTAGAATGGCGCGAAGCCCATGAACTCCGCCGGAGTCACAGTGGTGTTGCCGTAGATGAAGGTCTGGGCGATGGTCTGGCTCATGCCCTCAAGGAAGGCCACATCCTCGCTCTCGCGGAACTTCTCGGCGTCGCCAGAGTGCTCAGCCAGCGTGCGGTCGACCTGCGAGTAGTCGCGCAGCATACCGAGGCCGACGCGGGCCTTGGCAGTGGTCGACTTGCCGTAGGGCACGCCCTGATTGTAGCCGAACCACGAGCCGGCAGGGATCGAGGTGCGATAGACGAACTCGTGGCCGTTGCGCTCGTTGGCTTCGACATACGGCAGGTCATCCGTCATGTCATTGCACTGAGAGAGCATTTCCGCGATCACAGGGATCTTGCCAGAGGGATCAAGGCGGGACGCGACGTCCAGCATCGAGGGCCATTGTCCAGTAGCCATTGTAAAGGTCTCCGTAGGTTATGCTTCCAGGGGAGACCCCTGACGAAGCTGGGTGTTATTTCTGGTTGTAGAGTCCACGCATACCGCTCTTTGCGGGCTGCTGAGGAACAGGTTTTGCATCTGCTGGCGGATACTTAGGCTCGTCAAAACGGCGAGCAGCATTGTGCAGCAGACGCAGAAAAGCAGGATGATCGCCAGCGCCAGTAATGCGCATGAAATTATCGAACTCAGCACGATCCTTCTCCGGAACGAACAGATCGCGCATGCGGGCCACCGCACCCATCGCAGTCTGATGGCCAGAGCCTCCGAGCTGCTCGTCGGACAGAACTGCCGTACGCCATGCCTTGCGAGTCTCGGCGAATGCCCGGTGCTGCTGCTGGAGAGTCAACTGTGCAGACGACTGATCATACTGCTTGATCGAGTTGATGTGCATGTCGATGATCTGCTGTGCAGCTTCCTGTGGGATGCCGTACTTGCCGACCAGACCCTTGAAAGCCTCCATCTGGCCTTCGACAGGGATCACACCTTCAGGCAACTTGAAGTCGTCGTAGGTGACCGGCTGGATCTGGACAGTCGCAGGAGCCTGAGTGGCTGGGTCGACGACTGCATTCGGGTCAGCAGGAGTCTCAGTCGGCTTGACTTCAGCGACAATCACCTCAGCCAGCTTAGTGGTGTCGACCACATCCTCAGTCTTGATACCGAGCTTGGCAGCTACATCAATGCCAACGGTCTCTAGCAGAGATGGTTCAGTAGTGTGGTCGAAGTCTAGGGCAGGAGCCGGCTTTGGGTCGGCGGCCGCCGGCTCCTGCGTCGAAGCAGCCGGGAGGGCAGCAGCTGCTTCGAGGGCAGGGGCAGCAGGCGCAGTCGCCGCTGCAACATTCGGATCAACGACAGTCATCGTGCATCACCTTTTCTATTGTACTTGGGCCGGGCGAAACGCGGATCATGCTCGTCCATCATCAGGAACACATTGGCACGATCAACGACGATTAAGCTCTGGAAAAGTCTCATTCCCATTGCCTGTTCGCCAGCATGGAACCAAGTAGCTTCGACCTGGGGAAAGCCAGAAGGGCCACAAGCGAAACGCTCTTCAAAGGTTCCGGCTTGCTTCAAGAGATCATAGATCTCTTTTCTGCCGTCCGGGTCTTCGAGAACTCTCTTCCAGAAAGCTGCTCCTCGACCTTTGGCGAGGATTGCCTTCTGTTTCTGGTCTCTGACTGATTTAACACTCGCTGCATTTGGGATCTCGTCATCTGACAGCGGTTCTTCGAGGAGATCTTCCTCGTCGGACTCAACTGTCAAGTAATGATCCCAGCAGGAACGATCAGGCCGCTGTTAGTCTGTTTCATGTGTGGTGGAAGAGCCACCTGGACATTCTTGCCAGGCCTATGTGGCGCTGGAAGAACGGCAGGCAGAATTGGACCCATCACGCCAGTGGCCTTAGTCTCGAGATAGACGATCGTCTTGTGCAGATGATCGAGATTGTCAGCCAGCTTCTGAAACAGTGGGTGTGTGCGCTCGCGAGCCTCTTTGGATTGACCCTTGCGCAACCAGTCGCCTGCTCGCTTGTGGGCTTCTTCCATCATCAGACCGACATTCAGCCAGCGAGCATCGCCATTACGATAATAGGCCACGCTCGTGCAATCCTGCTCGATCTGCTTCAGCTCCTTGCGCATAGCATCATAAACGAAGCCACGCAAAGGGTGAACAGCCAGCTTTCGGCAACGCTCTGCTGCGCTGCGAATGCTGCATTTCATCCTGTCAAGAAGCTCTGCTTCTGACATGTTCATCACTGCCCTCCTCCATTACCCATCAATGCTCCAAGAGCAGTGCCGCCGCCGGTGCTGGTCTCGGAGAGAGTTTTGGCTGCCTGCACACCCGCCGAGGTGGCCTGCATTGCCTGCTGAGCCTGCATGTGCTTCTGCATCGCAGCAGCCTTAGCATTGTCAGCCTGTTTAACTTCCTGTTCGGTGAATACTGCTTCCTGAGGGAAGTTAGAAAGATCGCCATAGATGCGCATTGACTTGTCGAGATTGACGATGCGCAGGGGATCAGGGACGCCTGCCGCCTTGGCTGCAGCAGAGAGTGCGCCAGCAGTCTGCAGGAAGTCCTTCATGCTTACTGTTTCGGCCGAGCGCTGTGCCAGCTTCATGATGCTGACATAGTTGATCTTGAGTGGAACACCCTGCAGCGACTTGGGCATCGGCTTGAGCATCCGGCGACGCTCCATGATCGCCAGCACACGCTGGATGGCTGGGGAGGCGAACTCAGTTTCGAACAACTCGATGAATGGTCCGAGAACCTGGAGGCGCTCCAGATCACGCTTGGTCAGCTCCAGCTCATTGCGAGGCTGGACACCTTCCATGCGGCTGATGGCCATGAAGATGTCGACGAAGAAGCAGCGATTGATGCGGTCTTCGATGATCTTGATGTCCTCGATCATCGGCATCAGAGCAGCGGGCGACACCTCGAAAGCTGGGGTGAAACCCTTGCGGCCATTGCTGGTGTTGACGTAGGTGATGTTGCCGGGGAGGATCGAGGACGGCTCGTTCTTGAGCTCAACATCAGCGATCATTGGCGGAATAACCAGCTTCTCGATGAACTCAGCCTTGCGGCGAGTCTCCATTTGGAGCTGCTTGGTGTCTCCGATGGCGTCCATGCCAGGGCCACGGCCATAGGGATCATTGCTGGTCACTGACCAACGAGCGACCATGAACGGACGCTCATGGAAGCCTCTGCGACTCAGTTCGCTGCTGCCCTTGATGCCCTTCAGCCAGTAAAGCTCGCGGAATGTGAAGGAAGATGGAACAACCTGGATCTTGCCGACCTTGGTCTCGCTGGCCTTCTTGCTAAGCGGATTGTTCGGCTCAATCGCATGTGCTACGACAAATTCCTTCTCCAGCATGGCACCACCCTCAGACCATAGCTTACGGACCTCTGCAGAGCAATGCTCCAGGCCGAACATCTCAACGATCTGAGCAACAGTAAGATTGAATTCCCGATAAAGAGTGTCAACACTAAGACGAGCGCCAGCAGCAAGGTAATACTCGCCAGCACAAGGCAAATAGCAGCGGACCACGTCCTCGAAGTCTTCATAGATGATGACCGGAGCAGTTCCGAAAGTTGTGACATCTTGGAACGCCTGTGCCATAGTAGTGTAGAAGTTGCCCTGACCAAGCACTGTGTACAGACGCTCTTCAGTGTCCTCAAGCCATTCCTTGCCGTCTGGGTCCAGCTCTACCCAAGGCAGAGCGATATCCAACTTAAACCAAGGACGCGAAGGTGAGGTCAATCCAGTCCAAAGGCCAGCAGCGCAGATCTGCATGGCCAGAGTGGCTGTGCTGTCGATGATCGACTGGTTGACAGCGAAGCCCTTGGTCATCCGGTTGGGGACGATCAGCCAGTGGTAACGCTTCGGCAGGATGAACTCGGCCAGCTGTGCCCAATGAGTCCACCATGAAAGCCTCCAAGTCCGCAATGCCTGCATGCGGGTCTCGAGATGGCGATAGATGTCGATCCAATCCTTGCCCGGCTTGACATCATCAGACGCCAATGATGGTGGCTGCGCAGCGAGCAGCTGTGGCCCCATGTCAGCATAAACAGGAAGATCAGACTTCTTGAGCGCCATTATTGACCTAGCAGAGTCTTGTTGGTCGACGAAGGCCCAGCAGCGCCAAGCGGAGTGGCGTCGCCTGTGCCTGCTCCCATCGCGCCCATTGGCGCTGCGCCGCCTGTCGTGGCTGCTGCAGCCTTGGCATTGCCACCCTGAGCGGTCGTGGCTGCATTGGCCTGTATCGGAGCATTGGCTGCCGGCGGAGGAGGCGTCACTGGCGGAGGAGTGTAGGAATAGGCAGAGGTGTCGGTCTGCTGTGGTGCCATCTGATAGATGATGGTCTGAGATGGAGCGCTGCCGCCACCACCCTTGCCTCCGCCTCCGCCGCCGTGGCACACTGAGCGTGGCTCGAATTCAGAATGATCGTTCTTTGGGACGAACCACATATCAGATCTCTTTTACTTTGAAGACGAACTTGCCGTGATAGCCATCGCCAAACTTCTCCCAGCCCTTCCTTCCGACTCCGAAGATCAGCTGGCATCCACGATCTTTCGCGAATTTCTCAACTGACTCTTTGATCACAAGCAGCTCATCGAGATTGCCGCCAGAGAGGAAAAGGTTGAGAGCTCTCTTCTGTGGATAGTTGATTATCTCTGTCAGAAGGATGCTCTTTGCTCCAAACCAGCACTGCAGGCTGCCATTCTCAACAAGGAGCTTGAGGTCTTCAGGTGTGTGAGTGCCATGGAGAACGGCAACTGATGGCTCAAGATACTGGAGATGCTCTTCCCAAGCAATATCAAACTTTGCCTTTTCGATAAGGTCCATCATTGGCCGAGCAACCCTTTGCCAGTCGACGATCCGCCACCAGGGAGGCCAAGCGGCGAGGAGTCAGTCATCGCCTGTGCCCCAAGCTGGGCTGCTGGCGTTCCGACTGTCGCTGCTCCTGCTCTGACTGCGCCTTGCCCTGACGAACTGGCATTGGCATTCACTGGCGTGTTGGCTGGCAGTGGCGGAGGTGGAATGTTGTAGTTTGTGCCTGGGGTGGATGGGAAGACGCCCTGCTTGATTGCATCAAACATCACACCTTGATTAAAGCTCATGCCGGTGTACGGTCCGGTCTTCCATGTGGTGTC
>SESF01003527.1_pt1 | contig 62239 bp, 37 predicted proteins | sample 3171521 | NCBI WGS metagenome assembly SESF01 (sample SAMN10866945, study PRJNA518727) | freshwater metagenome | biome: subpolar coniferous forest; feature: holomictic lake; material: water; isolation source: holomictic Lake 227, 6 m and 8 m depth | place: Canada: near Kenora, Ontario | collected...
CTGCGGTCGTGAAACCCCCGCCTGCGTATAGATTGGCCCCATTTTGAGCCAAGGCATACACAGAAATGTCCATGCCGGCGCCCATATTTGTCCAGATGCCCGACAATGTATCCCACTTCGCCACCCGGTTAACCGTAACACCGCCTGCGGTCGTGAATGAACCGCCTGCATACAGATTCGCCCCGTCATGCGACAAGGCCATCACATCGCCGCTCGTGCCACTGCCCATATTTGTCCAGCTCGTGCCATTCCACTTCGCCATCCGGGTGGCCCCCAAACCGCCTGCCGTGGTGAATGAACCGCCTGCATACAGATTCGTCCCATCATGTGTCAAGGCATACGCATTGCCGTTCACACCGCCAGCCAGATTTGTCCAGCTCGTACCATTCCACATCGCTACATTATTGGCTGACACGCCCCCCGCAGTCGTGAAATAGCCGCCCGCGTAAAGATTCGTCCCGTCATGCGCCAAGGCATACACATAGGTGTTCACGCCACTGCCCAGATTCGTCCAACTCGTGCCATTCCACTTCGCCACCTTGTTGACCGTCACGCCGTCTGCAGTTGTGAAATAGCCGCCTGCATATAGATTCGTTCCGTCATGCGCCAAAGTAAACACCGTGTCGTTCATGCCGGAGCCCAGATTCGTCCAAGTGCCTGACGACGCAGTCCACTTCGCCACCCGGTTGGCCGTTACACCGCCTGCAGTCGTGAACTCCCCGCCCACGTACAGGTTTGCCCCGTCATACGCCAACACGCGCACAACGCCATTCACGCCACTGCCCAGATTCGTCCAAGTGCCTGACGACGCATTCCACTTCGCTATCCGACTGGCCGCCTTGCCTCCCGCGTTAGCGAACAGGCCACCCACATATAGATCGCCATTCGCGTCTGGTGCCAACGCCTGTACAGCAACATCCACACCACTACTCAGATTCGTCCAGACGGAGGGGCCGGCCGGTAGGCCAATCACGCCTGCTGGGTTGACCGTATAAGCACCCGTCAACGTGATATCGCCGTTGTTGGAGGTCTGCACCACAATGTCTTTCACGCCCGCCGAGCCCGCGGCTGGCAGGGTGATCGTGAACCACGTCGTACCCGACCCCGTGATCGTCGCCTGCACACCGCCCACCAAAACATGGGTGATGGTACCGAAGGTGCCGTTGGTTACAGTGATGGTGTTGCCGCCCACATACGGACCGCTGTTCGCCGAAAGTTGGTAACACGAGCCCGCCAAGTTAACCGTGTAGACGGCTGTAGGCGAATTGTTAGATATGCTGAGCGTTGATGTAAAGCTCCCGACCGCATCGGGATTGAAGACCACATCAAAGCTCGACACTGCGCCCACAGAAACCGTCGCGGGTATTCCCTGAACTCTGAACCCTGCCCCCTGAACCCCTGCCCCGCTGATCGTCAGGAGCGACATACCGTTGTTCGTGATGCTTAAGGTGTTGGTGACGGTTGCGCCCGGAAGGATCGGGGCGAACTGGGTGCCATTCAGCGGCGAGACGCCGCTGCCACTTTCAATCTCTGTGCCATTCGTGCCGAGAACTTGCAGGTCAGGCAACAGGATTTCCGCAATCGCCAAAGAATGGCTAGCCTGTGGTTCTTTGGCCAAACTGGCGACCAGCAAACCGGTCACCTGCACCGGCAGATTGGTAGAATCCGTCGTGCCGTTGCCCAGCTGTCCCTTGTTATTGTAGCCCATGGTCCACAGCGTCCCGTCCGCTTTTACAAACAGGGAGTGCTGATAGCCACCCGCCGCCGCCGCCACGTTGTTCGTCACATAAACAGGCCGGTTGGTCTCCGTATTCGTGCCGTTGCCCAACTGACCCCATACATTGTTACCCATGGCCCACAGCGTCCCGTCCGCTTTCACAAACAGAGAGTGCAAACGGCCGCCAGTTGCCACCACCACGTTGTTCGCCACCTGTACCGGCAGGCTGGCGTTGTTTGTCGTGCCGTCCCCCATCTGACCAGCAGCATTCCAACCCATGGCCCACAACGTGCCGTCCGCTTTTACAAACAGGGAATGACCACTGCCGCAAGCCGCCGCCACCACATTGTTCGCCACCTGTACCGGCAGGTTGGTTCCTGTATTGGCTGTCGTGCCGTCCCCCAGCTGCCCATAATTGTTTTGACCCATAGCCCACAACGTGCCGTCCGCTTTCACAAACAGGGAGTGACCACTGCCGCCAGCCGCCGCCACCACATTATTCGCCACCTGTACCGGCAGGTTGGTTCCCGTATTGGCCGTCGTGCCGTCCCCCAGCTGCCCATAATTGTTTTGACCCATGGCCCACAACGTGCCGTCCGCTTTCACAAATAGGGAGTAACCACTGCCGCCAGCCGCCGCCACCACATTGTTCGTCACGTAGACAGGCAGGTTGGTATTGGCCGTCGTGCCGTTACCCAGCTGGCCTTGAGCATTGTAGCCCATAGCCCACAGCGTCCCATCCGCTTTCACAAATAGGGAATGAGAAAAGCCGCCAGTTGCCACCACCACGTTGTTCGTCACGTAGACGGGCCGGTTGGTATCGGTATTCGTGCCGTCGCCCCGCTGGCCACTCACATTGTTACCCCAAACCTGTAGCGGAGCGTCTGGGACACTCAAGCTGGCCGGGAAACTGATGGTCATACCATACGCATTGGTGATGACCACGGAGTAACTGCCGCTGTTCGTAAACGCAAAGGATGTATACGACAAGGTCCTGTTCGTCTGACCCGCTAGGATCACGCCATCCTTAAGCCACTGGTAGCCGAACGGTCCTGTGCCGCTATGGGTGGCACTCAGATTGGCTGCCTGCCCCGCTGTCAGCACCGCACTGACAGGCTGGGAGGAGATGGCCGGAGGATCGATGGCCGTTACGCTCACGGAGCTGGTCACGCTGTTATAACTGTTCGTGTCCGTCGGCGTAAAGGTGACACCGTGTGAGGTGGACCCCACCGCTGGAACCGTGGCTGGCAAGGTGAAGGCAAACACGCCAGCCACCGAACCCGTTCCACCGCTCAGCGTGGAAGCGGCCAGCGTTTGGCCAAACGTAATTGTGGAAGCCGTGGGCCAGGTCGTCACACTCGGCGTAGCCTTGTTCACCGTCAACGTGGCAACGGCGCTGGTTGTGGTGCCAAAAGGACTGACAACGCTCACAGCATAATTGCCGGCATCGCTCACAGCCGCGCTGGAAACCGTGTACGAGGCATTCGTGGCATTCACGATATTGGTGCCATTCTTTTGCCATTGATACGTGAACGGACCATCGCCTGTGACGACGGCCACGAAGTTCGTGGTTTGGTCGACCGTAACAGTCTGGTTGGATACGGATACCACGGGTACTGCGCCCGCGATCGCCAGAGAATGCTCAGCCAATGGCGCTTGGGCCAGAACAACGGTCAGGAGGCCGCCAGAGACCTGAGTCGGACAATTGGTGCTCACCGTTTTGCCGTTGCCCAGCTGACCATAAGTGTTGTTTCCCATGGCCCACAGCGCGCCGTCTGCTTTCACAAACAAAGAATGATTATACCCAGTAGCCGCCATCACCACATTGCTCGCCACCTGTATCGGTTGGTTAGTGGAACCACCCGTTATACTATTGCCCATCTGGCCAAAATTATTGTTTCCCATGGTCCACAGCATGCCGTCCGCTTTCACAAACAGGGAATGAGCACCCCCAACAGCAACGGCTGTTACATTGTTGGTGACCTGGATAGGACGGCTCTCGTTGACCGTCGTTCCGTTCCCCAACTGGCCACTGCTGTTCTCTCCCATGGCCCACAGGGTGTTGTCTGCTTTCACAAACAGAGACTGATCACCCCCAGCAGCAACGGCCATCACATTGCTCGCCACCATGATCGGCAGGTTGGCATTGTTTGTCGTGTTGTTGCCCAACTGGCCATAGACATTGGCACCCATGGCCCACAGCGTGCCGTCTGCTTTCACAAACAGGGAATGGAATTCACCGCCGGCCGCCGCCACCACGTTGCTCGCCACCTGTACCGGCCGGTCGATGTTGGTATTAGTGCCATCGCCCAACTGGCCATCAACATTGCGCCCCATGCTCCACAAGGTGCCATCCGCTTTCACAAACAGGGAATGAAAAGCGCCGGCAGCCGTTGCCACCACGTTGCTCGCCACTGCAATGGGGCGGTTGGTGTCTGTCGTCGTGCCGTTGCCCAACTGGCCAGAGAAATTATAGCCCATAGCCCACAGCGTGTTGTCCGCCTTCACAAATAGGGAATGGAAGGCACCGCCGGCCGTTGCCACCACATTGCTCGCCACCGTGATGGGCAGGAGGGCGTAGACCCCCGTACCGTTCGTGCCGTTGCCCAACTGGCCATAGACATTGTTGCCCCAAACCCGTAACGGGGCATTGGGAATGCTCAGACTAGCTGGGAAACTGATCGCCATACCATACGCATTGGTGATAACCACGGAGTAACTACTGCTATCGGTAAACTGGAAGGATGTATACGATAAGGTGCTGTTCGTCTGACCGGCTAGGATCACGCCGTCCTTGAGCCACTGATAGCCGAACGGCCCTGTTCCACTGTTCGTGACGCTCAGGCTGGCTGCTTGCCCCACGGCCACCACCGCGCTGATAGGTTGAGCCGTGATGGCGGGTGGAGCCGGAGGCATGACTTCCGCGATCGCCAACGAATGAATACTGCCTGCTTTTTTGGCCAGACTGGCTGCCAGCAAGCCAAACACCTGGACTGGCTGGTAAGCATTGTCCGTCGTACCATTGCCCAGCAGACCGCCACTATTAGCACCCATGCCCCACAGCGTACCATCCTCTTTCACAAACATGGAGTGACAAAAGCCAGCGGCCACTGCCACCACATTGCTCGCCGCCTGTACTGGTCGGCTGATTTGGCCCGATGGCTCGTTGCAAAGCTGGCCATACGCATTGTACCCCATACCCCACAACGTACCATCCTCTTTCACAAACAGAGAATGATCTGTACCGCTCGCCATCGCCATCACATTGCTCGCCACCTGAACCGGACTGCTTCTGTTAATCGTCGTGCCGTCGCCCAATTGGCCAGAATAATTGTAGCCCATGGCCCACAGCGTCCCGTCAGCTTTCATAAACAAAGAGTGGGACGTTCCTCCTCCTACCGCAACCACATTGCTCGTCACCAGAACAGGACTGATTTTGATAGCCGTCGTGCCGTCGCCTAACTGACCGGCAAGATTGTATCCCATGGTCCACAGCGTTCCGTTCGCTTTCACGAACAAGGAATGCTCTCCTCCGCCAGCCACCGCCACCACATTATTCGCCACCTGTACCGGCTGGTTGGCATCGTTATAGGTGTTGTTGCCTAACTGACCATAGTAATTCCGACCCATGGTCCACAGCGTCCCGTTTGCTTTCACAAATAAGGAATGATATTCGCCAGCGGCCACCGTCACCACATTGCTCGCCACCTGAACGGGAATGTTCGTAATCCCCCCTGTCGTGCCATTACCCAACTGGCCATAATTATTTTTCCCCATGGCCCAGAGCGTGTTGTCCGCTTTCACAAACAGAGAGTGATAAAAACCTCCAGCCGCCACCACCACATTGCTTGCCACCGTAATGGGCAGATTGGTGTGCGTCGTCGTGCCGTTCCCCAACTGACCATCCGAATTGTAGCCCCAAACGCGCAGTGTGGCATTTGTTACGCTCAGGTTGGCAGGAAGACTGATCGCCATCCCCAGAGCATTCGTGATGACCACCGAGTAACTGCCGCTGTTCGTGAAGGCGAAGGAGGCATAAGACAAAGTACTGTTGGTCTGCCCGGTCTGCCGTACCCCATCCTTAAACCATTGGTAGCCAAAGGGCCCTGTGCCGCTATTCGTGACGCTCAGACTGGTGGGTTGTCCCACCGTCACCACCGCACTGATCGGCTGCGCCGTGATGGCGGGTGGAGCCGGAGGTACCACTTCCGCGATCGCCAAAGAATGGTCGTAAGACGGCCCCTTCGTCAGACTGGCGAGTAACAAGCCTCCACCAGCCACCTGCACTGGCGAATAAGAAGTGCTTAACGTACCGTTGCCCAATTGGCCATAAGCATTGAGCCCCATAGTCCAGAGCGTGCCATCTGCTTTTGCCAACAGCGAGTGAGAAGCACCACAAGCCACCGCTACCACGCTGTTGGTCACCTGAACTGGCAAGTTGGTGGTCGTCAACATCGCACCATTACCCAACTGTCCATTGTCATCCCGACCCATTCCCCACAGCATGCCGTCCGCTTTTACAAACAACGAGTGATACTGGCCACCTGCCACACCCACCACATTACTAGCCACCTGAATAGGTGAAAGGGCGTTGGCCACTGTACCATTGCCCAACTGACCATAAGTGTTGAACCCCATGGCCCACAGCGTGCCGTCTGCTTTCACAAACAAAGAGTGATAATTGCCGCCCGCCACTGCCACCACATTGCTCGCCACCATAATGGGGCGGTTGGTGTTTATCGTCGTGCCGTTGCCTAACTCGCCAGAATAATTGTAGCCCATCGTCCACAACGTACCATCCTTTTTCACAAACAACGAATGAGAATCGCCAGCAGCGACCATCACCACACCATTCGTCACCATGATAGGCTGGTTGGTCGCGGTCGCCGTGCCGGCTCCTAACTGACCAGAAGTATTATCGCCCATGGCCCACAGGGTGCCATCCGCTTTTACAAACAAAGAGTGCCTATAGCCGCCAGCCGCCGCCACCACATTGCTCGCTACCTGAATCGGTCGGTTAGTATTTGAGAACGTGCCGTCGCCCAGTGCTCCATAGGGATTCCAGCCCATAGTCCATAGCGTGCTGTCCGCTTTTACAAACAAAGAGTGATACTGACCACTCGCCGTCAACACCACATTGCTCGCCACCTGAGCAGGCACATTGACGCTGTTCGTCGTACCGTTACCCAACTGGCCATAGTCATTACGCCCCCAAACTTGCAACGGGGCGTTGGTCACGCTTAGGGTGGCCGGAAAACTGATGGCCATCCCATACATACTCGTCACCACCGCGTAGTAACTGCCGCTGGCCGTAAATGCAAAGGAAGTATATGATAATGTAGTGTTCGTCTGGCCGATCTGCCGTACCCCGTCCTTATACCACTGGTAATTGAACGGTCCTGTGCCGCTATTGGCGACGCTCAGACTGGCTAGCTGCCCTACTGTCGCCACCGCGCTGATCGGTTGAGTGGTGATGGCGGGTAAGCCCGGAGCTGCCATAGCCGATTGCGGCAGCAGCAGGCTGAGATAGAAAACTACCCCTACTACACCAAGACCTAAAAATCGGGAATATCGTGCGCGCATAACTTGCTGTTCAAGTCTATTTTTCATGATCTCTACCTCCCTATCGCTCAAAATCAATACAAAAAAAACATAAATGTCCCGTAGCATTTTACGCAACACTTATTACTATAACTTATAAAACCTTCGTTTACTATAGAAGGGAGGGTATGTAAAAGTCAAACTCTTAGTTCTTGTTTTCGTGAGTTCTAAAAAAAGACGGGGGCGCAAAGCGCCTTCAGATTTTCGGTTGGCGTGCCGGAGGGAATTTCGCAACCAGCCATCACGAGATGCGGATTGCCGATTTTGGCATAACTTTCAAGGACAGCCCCGCGTATCGCTTGAGGCGTTCCATGAAGAACATCGGCCACCGGATCGATCCGCCCGGCAATCGCAATGGCGCTGCCTATTGTCTTCCGCGCAGTTTCAGGATCGGTGATATGATCCAGATCCAGAATGTCAATGGGTAACTCGGCTATATGCGGAAGCAGATGCGTAATGTCGCCGCAAATGTGAAGCTTTACAAGCCCACCTGCAGCGTGGATCGCTTCGAAAAGTTGTTTCTCATACGGCCAGACCAGTTCGCGATAGAGAGCCGGCGGAAGCTGACTGCAAATCGCATCTCCCACGCCAATCGTATCTGCGCCTTCTGCAAGCTGCGCCTTTGCAAAGCGAATCGCCGTCTTCGTGCAGCGCGCCATCAAGACCGCGCACGCTTCAGGCTCCATCATCGTGTCCAATAGAAAATTCTCCACACCATGCAAATCTGCCGCCTCGGCCGCAGGTCCTTCGACCCAGCCTAAAATCGAACACTCCCCCCCTACACGCTTTTTATATTCGCGCACCGCCAGAAGACGGTCGAGCATGCGCTCGCAATGATACGGGTCGGGGTCCTCGGGCAAAGCAGAAAGGTCGGTAATCTCGGGAACAACAATCTGTTCGCACACGGGCGGATGATTGATTTCGTACCGGATCTTTCCGCCAAACCCCTGCACCTCGCGATAGGGATCCGAGATCACGCTGACCTGATCAAAATCAAATGCCTCGCGACAACGGATGTTCGCTTCCACAAGCACGTTGTAATCTGAAGCAAAGGCCGCATAGTTCGACCCAATATATTCCGCAGCAAACTGCATCAAGATGGGAACCCGCGGCAAGAAGTCAACGGGTTCACCCTTGAGGGTCTTGATGTATCTCTCTAATGAATTCATGGTGTCTTATACTTTACTGGAATGTTGGAATACGGGAATGCTGGAATAATGGGGAACGCCGACGCTTGAAACAAGTTGGAGGGTCGGGTTACACCCCGACCGTCGGTGCGGGTGTAACCGTACCCTCCATACCAGTATTCCAATATTCCAGCATTCCATTATTCCTTGTCTTACATCTCCCAACCAGCCCTGCGCGCACACTTGATCCATTGGTTGGCGCTGTCGATATTCGTGACCTTCATGGCGGTCTCGTCCCACACCAGCCGCGTGTCCGCGCGCTTGGCAATGTTGCCCAACAACGTGAGTTCCGTGAGGCGCGCCGAATACTCGAAGTCGGCACAGGATTTACGCCCTTCGACAATGGCGTTCAGCCAGTCGCCTTCAATGCCGCCCTTGGGACGCACCAGCGTCTGCTCTGGCCGCTTAAAGCTCTTCATGCGTGCTTCAGGAATGATGCGGGGACTATCCCCATAGATGCCTGCAATAATCTTCCCTTCCGTACCATTCAGGATGATACCGCCCTCAGCAGGCAATCTCTGGTCATCGGGAAGTTCAACAGGCCGCGGCGGACGGGTGCCTTCATACCACGTCACCTTCAGATCCGGCTTAGCAAACGTAAAGGTGATCACGGCTGACAGCGGATGCGTATCGGGATTATTGCCGCACGAGGTCGCATCAATCGCCACGGGCATTCTGCGATTCAGAATCTCAAAGACCACGTCAAGGGTGTGCGCCCCGCGGTCGCCCATCATGCCATTGCCGAAATCCCACCAAGCCCGCCAGGAACCCGGATGATACGCACGATGGAAATCACGCATCGCCGCAGGTCCAATGAAGATGTCCCAATTCATCCCCTCTGGCAGGGGCATCTTCTCTTTGGGCTTCGTGCCGATACACGACGACCAATAGGCATGGCCCCAGGGATAGTAAGAGAGGTCACACCACGAATCAATGCTCGTGAGGGTGCCGATAGCTCCTGCCGCCACCCATTCACGAATCAAGTAGTGCCCTGGCGAGGCGTGTCCTTGAATGCCCATCTGCGTCACGACCTTCTTTTCTTTGGCGATACGCATCAGCTCGCGGCACTCAAAAACATCATGGCAGAGGGGCTTCTGCACAAACGCATGCTTGCCAGCCTTCATAGCTGCAGCAGCGATCACCGCATGGGTATGGTCGGGCGTTGCAATCACCACGCCATCAATATTTTTCTCCTGCGCCAACATCTCGCGGTAGTCCACATAGAACTTCGCCTGCGGATATTTCTCGCATATCTTCTTAACATGATTGGGGTCCACATCGCACAACGCAAAAATCGTATGCCCTTTGTTCGCGACGGTGTTCAAGTTGCTCGCACCCTGGCCTCCAAAGCCAATGCCAGCAATATTGAGTTTACTGTTGGCCCCAGCCACATTTGCTGAGGGCGCCTGCTGCGCCTTCAGAATGCCCGGCAAGGCAGAAAACGTTGCTCCTGCGGATATGGTTTTTAAAAAACCATTGCGTGTCATTTCCATAAAAATCCCCTCCCTTTATTTAAACGTATCATCAGGTTAGCACATCCCAATGAAGTTTGCCTTGTATTATCTTCTCAAAAATTTGTAAAATCTTATCACCTTTTTCTTGAGGTGTATCAGACCCTTCGCTATGCTTATCGGATGAAACCATTAGACTTTCAACAGGCGTTCTTGGACCAAATCGGCGACCCCCGCCTTATTCAACACCTTTTTGAAGCCTTGCCGGATGTCGCCTTCTTCATCAAGGACACCCAAGGCCGCTTTATCATGCAGAATCGGCGCTCGCAGGAATATTCCGGGGTGCAAAGCGAACGCGATGTCATCGGCAAGACCGATCATGATCTTTTTTCAAAAGATCGCGCGGACATTTATGCCACCAGTGATCTAGCGGTGATCAAAAGCGGGAAGCCGATCCTAAACACCGTCGAACCCGCACCGGAACATTCCGACCGCCTGATCGTCGGGAGCAAGTTTCCGATCAAGGGTAAAAATGGCAAGACGATTGGCGTGGCAGGGGTACACCGCATCATTGACGGCATGCGTGATACGCCGGAGTGGTATGGCCGCATCGCCAGAGTCCTGGACTATCTTCACACGAACTATGCCACACCTATTACGCTCGCGGACTTGGTGAAGCGTTCGCGCCTTTCACAAGCCCACTTTGAACGGCGCTTCTCAAAAATATTGGGATGCAGTCCGATTGAGTACCTCCTGCGCGTGCGCATCCGCGCAGCGCGTGATTTGCTAGAACATACTGACCGCACGATCACAGACATCGCGCTCGCAGTAGGGTTCTACGACCACAGCCACTTCACGAAAACCTTCAAGCAACTGATGTCCTGCACGCCCTTCCACTATCGCAAACGCCATCAGCGCGAAGCATAGCGAGATGAGCGGACACAGGGACAGGTTATTTATGGGCTGCCCTGCAGTTCATCGGCCAGAGCAGTAGCACCATACACCTTCTTCAGCGACTCAAGAATGGCGCGTGAATGCACCGACACCGCACGCGCCTGCGTCTCCGTATAGATGAAATCCAGAACCAGGGACTGGATATTGCCATCAAAAATGATGCCCACGAACTCGCCCTTTTTGTTGACCACTGGGCTACCCGAGTTGCCGCCAATAATATCCGCAGTCGCGACAAAATTGAACGGCGTGTCCATATCGAGTTTGGACTTCCGCTTCAGCCAGCGTTCCGGCAAATCAAACGGCGGCTGGTTCTGATGCGCCTTGGACCGTTCATAAAGTCCGGCGAAGGTCGTTTGGAATGGGATCTTCTGTCCCTCTTGCTCGTAACCCTTGACCACACCATACGCCAGCCGCAGGGTAAAGGTCGCGTCAGGATACAGGCTCGTACCTTCAAGCGCAAATCGCGCGCAGGCGATTTTAGCATAAGCTTGCTGCTTCACCTCATCCTGAGTTTCCATGATCTTTCGTACCGCCCGCGACTCGGGATCCAGAAGCCGCGCCAGCTCGATCATGGGGTCATGTGCCATTACCACGTCGTGCGGCGTGCCCGCATATAATGTGCGCCGCAGTGCACTATTTTTTAAATCCGATTTGAGCACCAGTTCCGCAGCACGATCGCGCGGAGACTTCCCGGCTAGTACCTGTTGCACGAGCGGATGGGCAAAGCCGAGATTACCTGCCAGCCATGTCAACGACTGCCCCAACTTGAGCTGCTCAAAATCGTCATACAACGGCTCATCCGAAAACAGCTCCAGCTCCAACGACTCTCGGTTAGAATCTCGAAATTCACGCAGGCGGTCACCGTTGGGTTTAGACTTTTCTTCTGCGGACCGCAACAGGGTTCGCGCAATTACAAACAACGTGCTGTTGAAGCCGTGACCCCTTTCCAACAGGTTGTAAAGGAGAGCATGATCAGCGATTACTTTTTGCGCACCAGCCACCGCATCCCATGCTGACAGCGTTCCTTTCAATTCTGGCTTTGCTATTACAGTCTGACGAAGGTTTGTCTCGTCCGCCTGCTTGAGCGCCATCAATTGGGGATCCAACATGCCGGCCAGTTTGCCTTCAACGGCCTTGCGGCTATTTTGTATACCGAATAACATTTCCTTTGCCCGTCGGGCATTTTCCGCACTCCGCCCGCTGTATGAAATCAACATCACCTCAAGCTGATGTGCTAGATTCAGAAAATACGGATATCGCTGATCCCGTAGATAAGAAAGCTCCTCCATCGTCAACGACCGAGACGTATTCCCTGGGTGACCCGAAACAAACACCAGCTCGTTTTCAGCGGCCCCTGTTGCGCTGAACTTCAAATAATGCTGTACCTTGACCGGACGATCATTTTCATAGACACGGAAGAAACAAATGTCCAGATCAAACCTCGGATACTCGAAATTGTCAGGGTCTCCACCGAAAAAGGCGGCTTGCTGTTCGGGGGCAAATACCAGACGCACATCCGTATATTTCTTGAACCGGTAGAGGTGGTAGCGACCGCCCTGGTAGAGCGTGACCACGTCGCTCCGCAGGCCAGTCTTTTCGAGCGACTCTTTTTCAATGGCGGCCTTCGCCGAACGGCGGGCGGCAAAGGCCTGCTCAGGCGTTTGCCCAGGCTGCACAGCCGCTTTGACACGAGCTGTAACGTCCTCAATCTCCATCAACACATTGAGTTCAAGATCCAGACATTTCTTTTCCTCTTTGCGTGTCTTGGCGAAGAAACCATCACGCAAATAATTATGTGTCGCATCGCCGAACTTATGCAGGTTATCCGAACCCACATGATGGTTGGAAAGAACCAGACCGTCTTCTGAGACAAACGAGCCGGAACCCCCACTGTTGAAACGCACCGAGGCTTTCCGCACATGCTCAAGCCAGGCGTCATCAGGCTCGAACCCGTATTTGGCCTTGAGTTGCGCTCGGGGGGCATCGGTATACAGCCACATACCCTGATCGGCATAAAGGGTTGTTGTTCCAACCACCCAAGCCAAAACCATAATTAGAACACCGGGGGTTCTTGTCACATTCATACGTCCACTCCTCTATTAATTGCCTATAACTTCAAAAAAATCGAACAAAGGGACGGGGTATTTAAGGGTCTAGTTGCCTTCAACCCAGATCGTCCGCTCGGCTGCCATGGCCGCATGATCCTGTTTGTTCCAAACCAACAGGTTCACGCGATAGGCTCCAGGCTTGTGATAGGTATACGTGGGATCTCGTTCAACGGACGGAATGCCGTCGTCGAAATCCCAGAGCACGTGAGCGATCGCCTCCGCGTCCGTCGAGGTGTTTTTAAAAACCACCGGCTCGCCCGCGCGAACACGGGATGGCACCGAAAAAGACGCAACCGGCAGACTCCCGACTTTGCCTTGGGTTTTTAATACCACGTTCGTTCCGTTGCCCGCCACCCGGTTGTTTTCCCAAACCACGGTATCCCCCGGATAACCCAGGATCGAAGCTGCCCGGTTGTTCGCAATGACATTATTGACGAAGGTCAGGTAGTTGACATCTCGCCCGCATATCTGAAACCCCTGGCCAGCGTTGTCGATTATCCGATTACTGTCGAAGACCAGATGAGAGACATGGTTGTTGAGCCGGATCGCGTGTCCGTCCGCCCCTTTGTAAACAGCACTCGGATGACCCTTAAAGGTCCGGCTGAACGTGTTGTCATAAAAATACAGGTTGCTGATCTTGTTGCTCTCGGATGGTCCTTGGATCTGCATGCCCCACATCGTGCAGCATACAAATTGATTGTGAGCCCAGAATATGTAGGGTGCGGTGCCCGAAAGAGAAATACCCTCGATCTGCCCGTAGTGGATGATGTTGCCGGTCACAACCCCGTCCGGCCCGCCCCCTCCCTCGATGCCATACGCTTTCCACGTCCCGTCAGCAACCGTCACGATGTTCCGTCGCACCGCGCAATTTCCGCTGACAATGCTCAGCCCGTGGTCGACCACATTGTCCTCCACCAACGTTCGATCACTTCCACTGTGGACTTCGATCGCAAACCCGATGCCGCCCGAACCGGTGATCACGTTTTCCCGAATCACAGCCTCCGCAGCACCGTTGTTCGTGAAGATACCGCCACGCCCCGTTTTATCGATGTGGTTCCGCTCGATCACGTTCCGTAGCGAACCGTCGCCCACCCGAATGCCCGCCCCCCAAGGATCCTCTGGTGCGATATTGCTGATCGTATTATCGCTGATAACCGAGTCCGATGTCCGGGACAACAGAATGCCGTGCGGGCCAAAGTCCTCTGTGTCCGCAAAATTCTGGATGGTCAAATGGTGGAGGGACAACGACGTACACTCAGCAGCCACAATGCCTTGAATGGCCTTGGGGTTACGCCGAGCGTCAAGGGTCAAATGACAAACCTCCACTTTGGAGATTTTACTCATGTGGATGAAACAATGTTTATGCTCTCCGCAGAAGACAAGGCGCGTCTTCTCCTGCCCGGCACCTTTCAGTGTGACGCCCTCTCGCAGTTGTAGCTGTGCCGATAATAGAAACGTTCCTTCGGCAAGAGTGACCGTGTCGCCCGGCTGCGCTTGCGCAAGTACGCGGTTGATCGCCACCGCATCATCTTTATCATCGTCCGGAAGCGCCCCAAATTCGCCGGCAGGCCGCACAGCGGCTACCGCAACATTGAGAACTGCGCCGCACAAAAGGGCAGCCAGGCCCTTGAACCCGAATTCTAAATACCGTTGTTGCCCCCTGCATAAAACTTGATTCATTTTTTTCCTACCCGTTTTCGTCTACGTTATTCAGTTTGAATCACAACCGGCCCCAGTAGTCCGGAACGAATGGGCTGGGAATCTTTGGTGAAAGCATGGTACGTCGTCCAGGTCTTCCGTTCCGCCGCAGGTAACCGCTCATCCCCGATCAAGCGGTTGGCCCACGTATTGGCTACGTGAACTTCCAATTCGTTGCGGCCCTGCTTCAGTGCTTTGGCGATCTCCACCCGGTAGGGGTGTGTCCAAGCAATGCCACAGTCCGTCCCGTTTAGAAAGACTGTCGCAATGACCTCGACATTCCCAAGATCGAGCAGTACCTTTTCCGGAACCGATGAGGCCCAGTCGAATGCGGTGCGGTACACCGCCGTACCGGAATAATACTGGATGGCCTTTTCCGGCCGCTTCGCCCAATCCTCAAGCGTTGCAAAAGCAATGGACTCTGGCGCGCCCCAGCCCTTGAACGACACGCTCCACGGTGCTTTCAACGTCAGTGCTTCTGTGAGCGTTGGTTCGTTGCTCTTCGCACGTCCAGTCGCATCGGCATCTATGGATTTGCGGAAGATCACGAATACCGAGCCGGCCCGCTCGAAGTGCAACGGCAGGAACGTCCGCCCACCTTCCTGACGGAACGAGGAGGCCTCGTGCATACGCCCGGTGACAGGATCCCAAAGCTCGGGCCTTTTGCCACTGACGCGGAAGCTCGCCTCGATGTCCACGGAGCCAGGTCCCTGACAGGCAACGAAGTAGATCTCCGCATCATTATCACGGCGGTGAATAAAACGGATGTTCGCGTTTGCGTCACCGCAGGTATAGGCGAAGTCCGGTTGTAAGGCCATGACCTTCAGCGCCTCCGCCACCGTCACACCCCAGAACACGCGCCCCTTGCCAAAGGTGTGTTGCGTGACGGTCTTGCCGTCGCAGTCACCCCACACCTCATCCCCTACCGCTCGTACCGCTGCGTCACACCGTGGGTAATCTTGCAGGCTGGGGCTCCGTTGCGGTTTCGGACCCAGAATCGTAGCTCCCGCTTTCACCAGTTTTCGAATCTTTGCGGCGGCCTCGGGCGTCATCCGGTCGGAGTCGCGTAAGACCAACAGTCGATAAGCGGCGCCGTCCGATCCCGCCAACATGCCGTCTCGAACGGACAGCTCCTTGATCAGAAACTCCGCCGGCAACAGATCGAAATCATACCCCTTCGGCAGTTTTCCCCACGTGTCGCGAACTGACACGTTTTTGACAAACACGTTCGGAATCGGACCCGCAGGCTCTTCGCCGTAAAAACAGAGCGTATCAGCCGCGCCTTGACCGCGCTGTAGCAGGAACTGACACCGCGAGAGGTAGATCATCCACGCCCTTCCCTGTTCCCACCACGTCTGCCCGCGACTAAACGGCAAGCCGTATTTCCAGAAGGCTGGACCTGGTGCGAGCCTTTCAACATTGGGATTGTGCGCGTATGTATGGAAGACGAGGCGGCTGATGCCGCTACAAAAATATCCGTCGCTGCCTGACTTGAGGTTACCCGGATGGCTGGACCAATCGGCGCCGCCCCCTTGAGTAAATGTTTCCATCGCCACCACTGGCTTGCCTGTGAGGCGTGCGGCCGAAACCGCCTCCCGCATCGGTCGCCCGCCATCTTCTGTCATCGGAATGTCTGTGTACAGGTAATGCTGCACACCATCGGCCACCATCACACCCGCGCCGTTGCCGCCGCAGGACTCGGCATAGAGTTGCAGACCCTTTTCATGCGCACGTTTCCGCAACGTCCCAAAAAAGTTCTCGGAGACCAAGTCGCTGCCCGTCTGCCGTGCGTCGCGCAGATAACGCCGCGTGCGTTCGCGGTCGCCTACGATGAATCCCGCATAAGCAGGCAGATAAGGAAGCATGTCGTAGCCGCGCCGCTTGCGGAACTCATCCCGGAAAACCGGCGACCAATTCTGCGTACCCGCCTCCCAACTGTCCACCAATACCCCTTTCATCGCCTTGCTTTTAGCGGCCTTGGCTTCTGCGAGTATCCGCCCGATGTAGTTGTCGAAATGGAATGACGTCGCCGCGCGGCTGAACTTGTCGCACTCCAACCCAGACGCTTCACGCGGAGCGGGCGCGTTGCCTTTGCCGGTTCCCCGGTAGCCGACGCGTAGCACCGTCCATGAACCCGCGGGTGCCGTCCATGTCAGGTTGCCTTGAGCATCACGTTTCTCGGTGAGATCGATGATACCCGCTGGATCCACCGCGCTGTTCGCCTCATCCGGAAAATTCGGTTCGGAAACCATGGTTCGACCTTCGTCGCCCACTTGCGCCTTATGCGCTGTGATCACCGGCCCGGCAGACCACGTCACGCGCTTCAGGAGGGGCTTGGCTGGGCTGTCCCAGACGAGACGGAAGAACCGTGCCCGCGTGGCAGGAATCGCGTGCGTCACGCCGTCCTCCGCGCAGTTATACACGCAGACAAAGGTGGAAAGCTGAATTACTTTCTGAAAATGCTTCCCGTCGTCTCCCGCCCACACGGACGGACGCTGCTCATCCGGCTCGATACATTCCCGCCCGCCGCCCATGATCAGAACTGACCGGCAGGTCACCGCTTCGGGAAATTCAAACTGTACCCATCCCGGCTGCTTGGATGCCATTGCGCACACGATACTCTCCGACTTTTTATCCTTGGTCTGGGCCTCGCTCCGGTTAAGCATGCTCACATCGGGTATGCCATCAAAACCCGATGTCACCGTGGGCAAAGGCAATGTCGCTGGTTCGAGAAAGGCCGCAGGTGTGGGAAAAGCCAACACTGCAATGTCTCGGTAATAGGAAGCCCCTTTTTCGGGCCACGACGGCGGCGCCGCCAATTTCACCGTACTGCCGTTTGTGACCGACTGCTTTTCGCAGACCACATGAAACATCGCCTTGTCCGGCGTGATCCACGGTCCACCCGCTGTGGTCCAGCCCGCACAGTCCTGCGCGGTCAAGGCCAGCCCGAGGCGGTCGCACTCCGCCAACGCGTGGCGTACCATACCGTGCCACTCTGGACTGAGACAGGGTACTTTTGGATTCGGAATCGGCGGGTAGCCCCCCACCGTAAATAAGTGCGCTCCCCCCAGTCCGATACGCTTCATGGCCTCCAGTTCGGCGGTGATCCCCTCCTTGCCAATGTTGCCGTCAGCCCAGTGCCACCACGTCTGCGGCTTGGCCGAGTCAGGGGGATTCAGAAAGCCGACCTCCAGTTCGCCTTTGCCTTGGCTCGTCGCCGGATCGATGGAATTCTTCCCGAGCTCCACGGCGGGGTTGGCGTCCTTGGCGTATACGGCGCCCGAAAGCGTCAGGACAATGCTGAGCAGTGCTTTATTCATTTTTTTTTATTCTATTCCCAGGACAGTGGAGCGACACTGATCCCGCGGTGTGGGTGGTCGACACTGGACATGTACCACTGCCCGCTTTCGTCTTGGATGATCTCTGGCGCATGGACCGTGTATTCGGCCAGAACTGGCTTATTATGAAAGTCCAGTGGCGACTCCGAGCAATGAACAAAGGACCGCGGACAGTAGCCGCCCGTCGTCGGATCCGCCATGTCCCACAGGGTCCAGAACAAATAGAACAGCCCGCCATAAGGGATGAGGACGGGCGATTCGGTTTGGTAACTCTCTTTGTTCGGCTTGTAAATCGTAATCGGGGCTGACCAAGTGATGAAGTCCGCTGAAGTGATCAAACTGATTCCGTTGCCATCACAGCGCAGGAGGTAATAGGTGTTGTCCCAATGCAGGATGTAAGGGTCGCGGTTTCCCCCTTTCGCATTCAGCCTTCCCCTATCCGTCCACGTGAGCAAATCCGTGGAGGTCACACGCCCGAGACGGGAACCAACCAACGAATATTCTTGGCCAATCTTCACGGACGCAGGAGCCCAGCCGCAATCGCCCACCGTTATTTTGGGCAGATCACGCCACGACTGGAACGTGGCCGCCTGCGCGAACGTACCTTCCGGCGCGATAGCGTGAAAACACAATCCCTCACCCGAGTGGCCGTTATCGCCAGAGACCCAGGGCCTCGTGATGCCGAAACAGTGCCACCGGTTATTGTTGTCTTTGAGGAACGTGTGATCATTTGTCCGCCAGTCCGGATAGGTCACACCCTGCTTGTAGGTGATGCTGCCGTCGATCGGCTTAGTCGTAACGGTGGGCAAGGTGTACACATCCGCCTGCGGCTTGTAGATGTTGATGAATCGTCCCGACACCTTTGGAATGCGGGGGCGCCCGGGAGAATGAACCTGCTGGGTAGCAGTGACAGCCGGAGCCTCGGCGGCCCGGAGATGGCTCCCGACGCCCACAGCGGCAGCGGCAACAAGTGATCCTTCGAGGTATTGACGGCGTGAAATGTTTGCCATAAAATTCTCCTTTTTTTCGGGTTAACGAACGGAGAGCTGAGTCATGATCTGCACGATGATCTGGGCGGCAAACGTCGCATGGGCGCGGGGATTCGGATGCAACCCGCCCCAATAGCCGCTCTTGGGTGTGAGCGCCCGAGCCGCATCAGGCCCCAGATCAATGATTGAGATCCGGCGGTCGCCCGGATGAGCCCCTTGATAGCTATCGACCGTCTGACGGATCTCTTTCACCCGGTATTGGCCGAAGGGAATGATGAAGAAGAGGTGCGCGTCAGGAGCGGCCTTCCGCAACGCCTCAAGCCCCTGGGCCATGCTGGCCTGCAAATCGCTCGTGTTTGTCGGGTGGATCGCATCATTCGTGGCGTAGTTGATCAGGATCACCGACGGCTCTTGTCCAACCGCGCCAAACGCACTGATGCGGCCATTGGCATCCAACAACGAATGAAGCGAGTCGATCTTGTTCCAACGGCTCAAGGCATCGAAATACTGACCCCCTGCCCCGTTGACCGAATTCGAAATCACATAATAACCGGGCACATCACCCGGCGGATTATCACCCCGGTGCAACCAGCCGCTCCAGCCGCAGGCGCTCAGCGCATACTCGTAGCCCAGTGACCGGAAGGCCTGCCCCACCAAATGGGAATAGCCTTCAAGTTCATTCGCACCGCAACCCTCGGTGATACTGTCGCCCACGATCAGCGCCCATTTCGGCTGGGCAGCGTCGACACCCAGTTTGCTGTCGCTTCCCACCCGAAGCCCCGTGACACGAACAACATTTAACCCACTCGCGTCTGCTGAGCCCCAGCGCTTCACCTGCGCTGAGGTTTTCAGATAACCGATCAGCACATGCTTCTTGATGCGCGGGTTCATACCGGGTACAGCGACCTCTTTCGCACAGGAAAGATCGCCACTCCAAATTCCATCCAGATTACACGCGAGCTTAGGCGGACCAAAAGAGCCGTCATACGTCGAGGCATCCAGCAGAAGTGTCGGCACCGTGTTCGTCGAATCCGACTCCCACGTCACCCGAAAATAAGCACCCGGGTTCCACGTCTGCCGGAACACCTTACCACCGCGTCCAGCATCGCCTACCCAGTTGCCCGGCGAAAAAACAAACGCAGGCGAATCGACGGAAATCGTCATCGCCTGATCCCCCGCATAACCCACGCTCACAACCGCCCCAAGTAAAACCACACCCCAATATTTTCGCTGCATCGTCTTTCTCCTTCTCTTTACTTTAATAATTTTTTACGCCCGCCACGGGCGCTTGCGATCGATCTTTCCATCCAATACATCGTTGAGCAGATTAACATTCTCGACAAGCTGGAAGTCGTAGTTTCCGACGCAGATGAAGTCCGCCCCACTCTTGAACGAATAAGGGAACGCGTCTTTGGGAAGGATGGCTCCTGCCGCTAAAACCTTAAACGCGATCCACGGTTGTTCCAGCTTCTCCATGTAGGCGACCGTTTCATCGGGGTTCGTACAGAAGATGTTGTCGCGTTGCGGTTCGCCAGGTCGTGCCGACCAATAATTGGTCCGGTGCAGGGTTTTCATCCAGAAATCGGGGATGATTCCGTGCTCGACGCAGAACTTGACCGTGTCCAGATTGTGCGCGCCGATGCCGGCGGGTACACCCAACTTGCGCATCGCGGCCAGTGTGTCCGCGAACTTCTTGGCTTCGCCGTTCTTCGCCCAACCGTCCGACACACCGCCATGGGTATAAACGGCAGATGCTCCGTTTTCGACCGAGAGCTGTGCACCGCGGATCAATCCTTCTGGATGGCCGCAATCCGAGATAAACTGGATCTTGCCGCCTTCTTTCTTCCAGTAGTCGTTGATCACGCGCATCAGGGCTGGATTGGTTAGGATGGCGTTGATGCCGCACTGCTCGGCCATGTGGAACGTGCGAAAGATGCGCCAGTCGGAGTGATAGGCTTTGACCAGTTTGTCCGTGTAAAGCAAGTCGCGCGCATGCGCCCAGCCCCCCATCATGTTTCCGCCCAGAAACATGCGGCTGAGCTTCAGGTTGCCGATCTTGCCGTATTTGTCGATCGGCTTCTTCAGGTCCTTGATATCCAGAAAATCGAAGGTCTTAATGGTGGCACTGGTCACAGCATCCGGTTTGCCCTTCAGGTTTTCTCGCTCCCAAACTGGACCGTGCTTGCGGAGGAAGGCGTAGCCGAACGCGCCGATGATCGGCAACGACGTGAGGCTCAGCAGCAAGTCGCGCCGTCCAGCCGACTTGACACCCAGTCCGCTTCCACCGTCTGCCGCCGGATCGCGGCGCCGGATCTGCTTACAGAACCAGCCCGCGATAAAGCCACCCAAATCATAAGAAGGCAAGAACAGGACTGCCAGCAACGCGACGGCCTCTACCGCATTACGATCGATCCACAGGTAATGTCCCTCGGAAGACGCCGCGAGAAACGGTGGCTGGGCGACATAGTAGCAGGCCAGCAACAAGATACCACTTGCCGCCGCAGGACGAACCAGGACGCCGAAGAGCAGCCCCAGACCGATCAGCGTAAGCCCCCACATATTCATCAGGTCGCACGTCCGCAACAGCCAAGACGTCTCCGCGATGTGGTGGAAAAGCGGAGCGGCGAACCACTGGCTCGTTTTCAGAAAGCCCATGGCCGACCACCCGCCTGGCTGGATGAGCTTCCAAATCCCCTCATACAGAAAGTGCCAGCCAATCAGCATGCGTAACACCGTGATGACCATCGTCTTTTTCAACTTGTCCCCCTATTCAATATTTCTCGTTCTACAAAACCTCGCCTGTAACTTGAAGAAATTTCGCGAAGCGAATACGTTTATGCCTTATTGCGTGATTGCCTTATTGCCTTATTCAGTGGTACGTTTTTCAAATACTTTGTCGCGAGCTTTGTCGATCCGGGTGGTTCAAAACTCTGTACGCTCTGCCTGTCCGCCGTACACGTATTCGCGTAGGCGAATGCCTCTGTGAGAAAAAAGTTACCCGTCAGTTTATTCCCGGTACCCCGGGCGGGGCGATTATTTATTTCAGCGCATGCAGCATCATCGCTGACCAGGTCATACATTGTACCAATTGATCAACACCGAACGACTCATTTGGACAATGAATCTTATCTTCCTCGCGTCCGAAGCCCACCAACAAAGGCGCGGCACCTGAAATGGCTTGCAACGTTGCAACGATGGGAATCGATGCGCCTTCCCAGCGGAAAAGTGCACCCCGCGGATCCATCTGCCCCAGCACCTCCGCCGCGAGACGGAAGATGGGCGAATTAAGTGGGAGCCGGAAGCCGGGGGCACCTCGGCAGGCTTCTGATAATGCGACCTTCATGCCACGCGGGCAATGCGCTTCCAAATGCTTTTGCACCGCTAAATATGTTTCACTCGGAATCTGGCCAGGGACAAGGCGCATGCTGATCTTGGCCAGCGCTGACGCAGGAATCACGGTCTTGGACCCTGGGCCGCCGTATCCCGTGTGAATGCCATTGATCTCAATGGTTGGCATAAAACTGCCGCGCAAAATCATATGCATGTTTTCTGCGCCACCTGCCGGGGGACATCCGATCTCCTTTTCATATTGCTCATCGGAGATGGCCGCTTTCACCGCGTGTTCGCGTTCTTCAGCACTCGGCGGACACACCTTGTCGCTGAAACCAGCTACCGCGATTGAACCGTCAGGGTTGTGAAGGGACGTGAGCAATCTCGCCATGCCCTGAGCAGGGTTTGGAGCCACCCCTCCATGCACACCGGAATGCAAATCGTGATCCGGCCCTGTCAGTGTGACCGTAAAATGCTGCACGCCGCGAAGTCCTGCAACGATAGAGGGCTGCTTGTCCGGTCCGCTTGATGTATCGCAGACCATCATGACATCTGCACGGATGCGGGATGCCATTTCGGGTGCAAGAAGCGAGATGGCCTCACTGCCGCTCTCCTCCTGTCCTTCAATCAGCACCTTCAACGTGGGCAAAGGCTTGCCGGCTTCGATCAGCGCCTTGACCCCTTGGAGGAAACCAAAGAGCTGGCCTTTATTGTCCTGAGCGCCACGCGCATACACGCGCTCCTCAATCAGCGTCGGTTCAAACGGCGGCGTTTTCCATTCACTCAACGGATCTTCGGGCTGGACATCGTAATGTCCATAAAAGAGCACATTCATGGCGCTATGTTCGCCCAGGCGTTCAGCAAAGACGACTGGCACAGGACGCCCGGCGGACGGTGTCAAAATTTCAACATCAAACCCGAGCGGACGCAAAAATTGTTTCAACCAAGCGGCGCAACGAGCGCACTCCTTCAACCGCTTGGGATCCGTACCAATGGTTGGAATACGCAGAAAATCAAACCACTCATCCATGATGGCTGGGCGGTTCGTTTCAAAATAATCGTGAGCAAATTGGACATTCATGATTAACAAGTGTATCAAAAGCCCCTCGTGCTATGCAAGAAGTGCGAGGGTGTGAATTTCCCCTTGTCCTTTGATCAGAGAAGCACTATGCTACTTTCAAGGTTACACACCAAACAAGGAGACACGTTTATGGCAAAGGTTCTGGTTGTTTATTACAGCATGTATGGTCACGTCGAGACGATGGCAAAAGCAGTGGCTGAAGGCGCGGGCAGCGTTGAAGGCACGGAAGTTACCCTTAAGCGCATTCCCGATCTGATGACAGAAGAGGCTGCACGAAAGGCTGGAGCCAAGGTTGATCAGGCAGCACCGCTTGCGACCGTGGAGGAGTTGTCGAACTACGATGCAATCATCTTCGGCACACCGACACGTTTCGGCAACATGTGCGCGCAAATGCGCAATTTCCTAGATCGCACGGGCGGATTATGGGCTGGCGGGAAGCTGGTGGGTAAGGTGGGGAGTGTATTTATTTCCACAGGCACACAGCACGGCGGCCAAGAGACAACGATCACTTCGTTTCATACCACGCTCTTTCATCACGGCATGATCGTCGTGGGCGTCCCGTATGCCTGCCCTGAACTCACGAACATGAGTGAAATCACCGGCGGCACACCCTACGGCGCAAGTACGCTTGCAGGCGCGGATGGCAGCCGTCAGCCCTCTGAGAACGAACTCAAAATCGCTCGTTTCCAAGGCGCGCATGTGGCGAGAGTTGCAAAAAAGATATCAGCCTAATAAAGATAATCAATGAAAAAATCACTGACACTCATAAGCGTGATCCTCTCGCTTGTGATTCCGGATGGGAATACTCGTGCGGAAACGGCAGCGATTAAGCAAGGAGCTACTACTGTCGCGGACAGCAAAGCAACAGATCGCAAAGAAGTCATCCGCAAGCGGTTTGAAGAAGACCGGAAGACCTATTCCATAGACGAACTTCGTGAAATAGAGAAGCTCTATCAAGTGGCCAATAAACAGTGGAACACCCCGGAGGCAAAAGAGAGTTTAAAGAAGCTCATTGAAAAGTTTCCCAAGGCGAACCGGACAGGATGCGCTGTCCAGTATATGGGGCAGATGTCAGCTGGGGAGGAGAAAGAAAAGTATCTGAAACTGGCCATCAAGGATTTTGGCGATTGCTACTATGGCAGCGGTGTCCAAGTCGGTGCGTATGCAAGGCTCTACCTGGGCTACTATTATAAAGAAAAAGGCAAAGATAAAGAGGCGAAGGCTCTCTTTGATGAGATCAGGCAAGACTATCCCGATGCCGTCAGCCACAAGGGAAAACGTCTAGCAGACAATCTGCCTAAATAGCACCTAGCAAAGCCGACATGGGTGATTATCATAAGGAAGTTATTGTTGCCACGGATGGTTCAGCAATCAATAACAAGGCAATCTTGGTGGTTGATACATTCAATTAATCGTTTGATAGCTCAAAGAAAATCTTAAGTTTTTTTCTTTCTCAACTTCTTTTCCACCGGTAGAAGCGGGGCAGTCAGGGACTCATAGAGGGCGAAGAGGAATTCGACGCGCTGGCGGTCGGAGGTAAAGGGCGCGGTTCGATAGCAACGGTCAACAGCACGATCAAGGTCGGCGTGGGCCTTTACGAGATCACTCGGCATGGATGATGGGTCGTACAGATCAGCCAGTGTCGAGCGCGGATATTTCTCACGGACGTCCAGTACCGCCTGCGCCTTCGCCTCCACGGCAGCCACTTTTTTCGCATCACCCTTGAGGAGCCCGGCCCTGTGCCGCTCTTTGGCCTTCGCCTCTTCTTCTACGCTGCCTTCATGGTAAGAAGTCCAATACGACCGCGCCGCTGCCTCTTTGACGCAGTTCTCATCGGCGCAAGGCGTGCCGTAGTCCGGAATGGACACATCTAACTGTGGCCATGGAAAATTATTATAGACCAGCTTCACGGAATACTGATAATCGGACTTTAGCCTGCCAGTAACATGTCGCATCCAATCCATGTGCATTGCGGATGTTAGCACGCCAAAATGGAAAAGGGTTGCGGATGGGAGAAGGCGTACTTTATTGCTACAAACCATTTGAGCGGGCGACATAAATGCCATCGGAATATAATACCTTTTTTCGGAACTGACTTCAGGTATCACCAAGAAAGGCACTGTTGGAAAGTTTTCAACCTGGAACCTTGTTGGTGTCTTTGCAAGTTTGATCGTAGATGTCCGCTTACTAGCAAGACGGGATGCGCGTACGGCTTCGATGCGTTTCATTGCCTCGGGCATCTTTCGCAACTGATCAGGCGGGCAGTCTCTTAATAACAGACACCAACGTTCAATTCCGTTTATAAACTCTTCAGAACCAATCCAACGTCTGAACCAAGGTTCTGAAGCGGATTCAATGGCTATAAAAGCCGATTTTTCTTCAGGCGTAAAGAGATAATGGCCGGCATCGATCATCTGGTTGCCCATTCCAATCTCACATACATTACAGAGAGGTTGTTCACGATTTAGCAATACAGTGTTGCCGCCCTCTACAAGATAGGGGCTAATGTTGCGTACTTCATTAACAACGACTTTGTCGCCGATTTCTTCAAAAATACGTTTTTTTTCATGGAACGTTTGTGCAAATCCAATTATAACGACATGCACATGCGCCTTACCGCGTGCCTCGCTCTGCCACGGAAAGGTCCTGTACGCAAAAATCAATTGGAGGCCATGTCTAAAAAGCGCGTTCCAAAGAACTCCCACTTGTTCGCCCTGTGTGATTGAATTAGTAGAGACAAAACCGACCTGGATGTTTGTTTCATGGATAAACTCTGCGGCCTTCTTATACCAGCACGTCACATAGTCGAGAACCCCATATCCTTTTGCATCCCCCCAGATAGCCGCCATATCCTCTTTTTGCTGAGCGTTCTGGGACTGCTTGCCCACAAAGGGTGGATTGCCAAGAATATAAGAACATTCAACGGGATTGATCACGTAACGCCAATTGAGTCGCAAGGCGTTGTCATGACAAATACGGGCAGATTTCTTGAGTGGCAAGCGGACATAATATTGGCCGAACTTTTCAGCCAGTAGAAGATTCATTTGATGATCCATCAGCCATAGGGCCGTCTCAGCAATGCGGGCAGGCCATTCCTCGATTTCAATGCCGAACATTTGATCGACGTCTACGTGGGAAAGCAACGAGATGTCGGTAATGGTCTGTTCCCCATATCCCAATGCGTCGAGAACGTCCAGTTCAAGGAGGCGCAACTCGCGGTAGGTAATCACTAAGAAATTGCCACACCCGCAGGCGGGATCGAAAAATTTGAGCGTTCCCAGCTTCTGATGAAAAGTAGCGAGTTTTTTGCGATCATGTTTAATGGATTCAAATTCCGCACGCAAGTCATCCAGAAAGAGCGCGTGTATCAGCTTGAGAATATCGCGTTCGGAGGTGTAGTGCGCCCCGATCTGGCGACGTTCTGCAGGCAACATGATTGCCTGGAACAGCGAACCGAAGACGGCAGGGGATATTCGGCTCCAGTCGAAACACGTACAGCGCACCAACGCAATCCGCATCTCCGTATTCATCTCAGCAAGGGGTAAAACCTCGGCAAACAGTCCGCCGTTCACATAAGGCATGTTCAGCAGGCGGTCATCGAGATTCCTCTGGCGCTGTTCACGCGGGGTGTCGAGAACCTGGAAGAGACGTGCGAGGTGTAGCCCGAGGTCGGAACCATCACGGCGCGTCTCGCTATCGATGTATTCCGTAAAAGCATTCGGATCAAAAATGCCTGTGTCTTCTGAAAAAAGGCAGAAAAGAATGCGGACAAGGAAGCGCTCCAAGGCATGTCCCGTGTAGCCTCCGGCTTTCATGGCATCGTGCAGTCGGCCCATGACTTCCGCCGCCTTGATGTTGATCGGGTCTTCATGCGCGAACGTGCGGACCTTATAACCGGGAATAAAGCCAAAGAGGCGGATATGGCGATGCAAATCTTTTATTCGAATTTCGACACGCTGGACATGTAAGCCGCAAAAAATCGGTAACCCTTTCACATCATCGGGCTCGAGATCAAAAAGCGCGAGGCGGTCAAAGTCAGTCACGATCACATAGCGCGGGATTTCATCATGGCGGCCTGCACGGGCGAGGGATTGCAGATAATCGAAGGCCTGAGATTCGGCTTGATCGAGACTTTTCCCAAGAGACTTGTGCTCGACGAGGAGTCGTCCTTTCCAGAAAAGATCAATATACCCATACTGATTGTTGAGCTTTCGGACAGGTTCCTCAAAAGTGGCGACGCTACGCCGTGGAATGCCAAACACATTGAAGAAAGCATCCCAAAAGGATTTTGCTTCGGCATCCTCACGGGTCTCGCCAGCCCACTCCCGCGAGAATTGAACTGCCCGTTGTTTGATCTCATTCCATCCCAATTGCATGAACGACTTCCTCGGTGTATATTACGTTTTGAAAGTACCATAATTACCACCCCTCCGCAAGTCATGGGTTGGTCCTAAAACAAATGCTTCCGTGTCGTTTCGTGTGTTCCGTGGGCAAAAAAGAACGAGCCAGTTTCTTTACCGCACTACCACTTCACCACCTAACTTCATCCCGCACAACCGTTAGGGAACTTAACCGCGGGAGAGGAGAATCGTCTCGACATGTTCGAGCAATGCGTCGATGGGATAACAGATGCCGGTTTCGTCTTTCGCGAGATGCGGGCGGCCTTGCGTGACTCCTGCGCCCGTGTAGACATGGGCATGGGGCACGATGACGCCATCGACCTTCTGGTTGATGCAGCCGATGCCCAGTTGCGCGGCAGGATGCGCGGAGCAGGCATTCGGACATCCAGAGATTCGCACACCGTCGGCTACCCATTTCTGCAAAGCTTGGCGTTTGTTCGGATCCTCGGACAGCAGACGATCCAGCGACTCGGCCAACCGGTCTGCCAGCGCTGGCGTATCCACCATGCCGATCTTGCAGATGGATGCGCCGACGCAGGTCACAATGTGGCCCTTGAAGGAGCGGAAGAGAATATCCACCTCTGGCAACCGTTGGCGCAGTTGATGATAAAGCCACGGCAGCGACGAAGCTGAGGCAACAGGGATCAGGATATCTTGCGATGCCAGCAGGCGTACGCGAGTCGAGCCCGCCTCCGAAGCGATCTTAGCGATTGTGCGTACAGCAGAAGCCGTCAGATTGCCGTAAGGTACAAAAAGACGAACGGACTTGACCCAGTCGCCGAGACGCGTCGGTGAAACCGCCACAGCAGCCCAGCGGACATAGTCTGGATCCGAAGCAACACCCAACGGGGCGGGCAGAAATCGTTCACGCAGTCCGTCAATGGAATAGTCTCGCATCTGGACGGAAAGAGGCTCGGCGACTTCCGTGGTTGCATAATAATCCGCATAGAGTTTCCGGAACCCCTCAGAGCCGATCCGCTTGAGCAGAAAACGAAGTCGGGCGTGATTGCGGTTGGTCCGGTCACCATGATCGTGAAAGAGCGAGATCATCGCGAAGGCGACCTCCACCAGTCGTTCCACGGGCAGAAACTCAATCAGGCAAATGCCGACTGCACTGTCGCGACCCAAGCCACCCCCTGCATAAACCTTGAACCCCCGCTCGCCCTCCCGAAAGTTGGCCACGAAGCCAAGATCCTGTATCGAGGCTTTCAGAACATCCTTCTCGCAGGCGAAAAAGCCGATCTTGAATTTGCGCGGAAGTGTGAAGGCCTTGTCAAAGCCCTGCATAGCGCGATTAAGAGCCTCCGCATAAGGATAGACATCAAATAGGGAGTCCGGAGAAAGGCCACTTTCACTACCGACCATGATGTTGCGATAGGTGTTGCCGCCGCCGCCCTTGAAGGGCCATCCAAGACGATCACACGCGAGAACCGTCTCAACCACACGATCTGCCGGAATATTGTGAAACTGAATATCCTGCCGGGAGGTCAGATGCGCCTGTCCACCCACCCGTTCGAGCAGATCGGCAAAGGCTGTAAGCGTTACACAATCGATTTCACCCCCATTCACACGTACACGGATCATAAAGCTCCCGTCTCGCTGTTGATAGATACCATAAGGTGCGGCAACGGGTTTAAGTCCATCAGCAGTCAGCCGTTCAGCGATAAAATCAGTGAAGGCATCCTTGAGCGTCGTATAGTTTTCGTACATCCATTTCTCCAATGGGGGAAGAGAATAACAGATTCCCCTCTCAATAGCACAGCCTTTCGTATAGGGTGTGGTTCAGTTTAGTTGAAACTGAACCGTACCAAGGAGGAGGTAGGAAGGAGGAAGTAGGAGGTAATAAACAAAAACCTCAATAAAACAAGCCCTAATACAACTCCTCCCTACTACTTCCTCCTTCCTCCCTTGGGTACTAATTCAACAAAGTTGAATCGCACCCTAAATGCAGTACTCCGGGATAACATGGTTGCTTGCCAGCAAGGAGAGGACAGCTGCCAGTCCTGTTTCCCGTGGAGTGGACTCCAAGAGCGTAATGGTTGCAGCACCCAAGGTCTGCTTGCCGGCCTCTTCGATTGAAACCACCAATAAATCGTTCGGCTGGTTCAGCAGACTCAGCCGCTCGATCGTATAGTCATCTGCGGCTGGTAGCGCCGTGATGAAGATTAAACCTGCGTCTGTCAAGATTCGAGCCAGTTCGCCCAGACGCTGAATCTGTGCGTCATGTTCTGAACGGTTATCTGTTACATCCGAGGCCAACCCGCGCGACAAACTCGAGAACCCAAGGAAGTAGGAGCTCAGGTTCAAGCGAAAGAGGCGCTGTTCGAGTTGGCGGCCAAAGTCGCTCACAGTCTGTGTTGAGGAACCTGTCACGATGACGCTCTTGCCCACATGGCGGTTACGGATGAGACGATCCTTGGCCGTGACCAGTCCTGCTTCCCAATGAAACTCGCGACGTTCCACATGATCCCGCAACAGACTCTTGCCATCTGAGACAACCCGTGCCGAATCAGGATCTACGAAGACCGTGTCGGTCACCAAAGCGGCGCCTGCCGTGACGTTACTAAGCTCGTCGACGAAGACGAGACTGCCTGTGGCGTGGTTCACGGAATAGGGATCTACATAGAGCGGCTTGGTGGTCTCGACCACGATGCGTCCGATTCCGTTCAAGGGCAGCGCGTCGACCGCCTTCTGCTCCATGGTGTTGACATCGATGGCATAGACGAGCGCCTCAATGCGCGCCTTCACAAAGCGTCCCGCATGGCGGACAAGGTAATTGGCGCCCGCCTTCAAAGGCGTCTCGCTCATCCAGATCACCACAGCTTCAAAGCGGTCCTTCAATGCAGGACGGTTGTTGTCGTGGACAATCATGTCGCCGCTGCTGATATCCACCTCGTCTTCCAGCTCCAGCGTCACGGCCTGAGGGGCGAAGGCTTCGTCCAGGTCGCCATCAGCAGTGACAATGCGCTTGACGGTTGACGTCTTGTGGGAGGGGAGCACATGGATTTTCTCTCCGGGCTTAATGGTTCCCGAAACAACGGTTCCCGCGAAGCCACGGAAGTTGAGGTGTGGACGGATCACAACCTGCACCGGGAAGCGTAAGTCGCGCGTGTTGACATCGTTCGAAATGTCGACGGTCTCCAGAATCTGAAGCAGGGACGGCCCAGAATACCAGGGTGTCAGTTCCCGTGAACGGACGGTGACATTCGTTCCTTTAAGTGCGGAAACAGGCACAAAGCGAATATCAGGTATGTCGAGCTTCTGCGCAAAATCGCTGAAGGACTGGCGGATGGTCAGGAAGGTCTCTTCGCTATAGCCGCCGATGTCCATCTTGTTCACCGCGACCAGCAAATGTTTGATACCGAGCAATGAGGCAATGAAGGCATGACGCCGTGTTTGCGTCACCACGCCATACCGCGCATCAATCAGGATGATCGCAAGATTGGCAGTCGAGGCACCGGTGGCCATGTTGCGCGTGTACTGTTCATGTCCCGGGGTGTCCGCGATGATGAACTTCCGTTGCGGTGTTGAAAAATAGCGATAGGCCACATCGATGGTAATGCCCTGTTCGCGTTCAGCCTTGAGGCCGTCGAGCAGCAACGCATAATCGATCTCTCCCGCGCCAGTCGTCCCGTTCTTGTCACTGGCATCCTGCAACGAGCTGAGCTGGTCTTCGTAGATCAGCTTGCTGTCGTAGAGCAGGCGGCCAATGAGGGTCGATTTGCCGTCATCCACAGAACCGCAGGTGATGAACCTTAGCAGATTCTTGTTCTCGTGTTCGTCTAAATAGTTTTCGATGTTTTTCATAATTATGCTCCCAATCCAATAACGCAATAAGGCAATGGCTACTTAGAAATACCCTTCGCGTTTCTTTTGTTCCATTGAGGAGTCGCCATCATGGTCGATGACGCGTGTCGAACGTTCGCTGACCCGAACCTGCAACGTCTCGGCAACGATCTCCTCGACGGTGGTGGCGCGCGACTCGATCGCACCGGTGAGCGGATAGCAACCCAGCGTGCGGAAGCGTACCCAGCGTTCCTGAGGACGCTCGCCGGGATGGAGCCTCATGCGCTCGTCATCCACCATGATCCACTGTCCATCCCTTTCCACGACCGGACGCTGCGCTGCGAAATAGAGCGGCACAATCGGAATCTGCTCGATCCGGATATACTGCCAGATGTCGGTCTCCGTCCAATTCGACAGCGGAAAAACGCGCACGCTCTCGTCGGGATTGACGCGTGCATTGTAGATGTTCCAGAGTTCCGGCCGCTGGTTCTTGGGATCCCACTGCTGATGCTTGTCACGAAAGGAGAAGACGCGCTCTTTTGCGCGGGACTTTTCTTCATCGCGGCGCGCACCGCCAAACGCCAGATCATACTTGCCCTTCTTGAGCGCCTGAAGCAAGGCCTGTGTCTTCATGAGGTCTGTGTATTTCCGACTGCCATAATCAAAAGGATTCACCCCGTCAGCACGGCCCTGTTCGTTTGAATGTACAAGAAGCTCGAGTTCTTGTTCCTTGCAGAACTGGTCGCGGAAGGCGATCATCTCCCGGAACTTCCACGTGGAGTCGATATGCAGCAGTTTAAAAGGTAGACGTCCGGGAAAGAAGGCCTTCTGTGCCAACCGCACCAGCACCGAGGAATCTTTTCCAATGGAGTAGAGCAGGATCGGGTTCTGCGCCTGACTTACGGCATCGCGGAAAATATGAATACTCTCGGCTTCAAGTTGTCTTAACTGACTTAATGTTTTTTCACTCATGATGGCTGTTCCTCTCTTCGTGTTCAGCTTCTTGGTTACGCGCGTTTCATTCAGTTCAAATCCTGGGCGCATAGGCGTCCTCGCCTGTGCAACAATGTTTCGGGGAAGTGGCGGGCGGCCTACATGCCGCCCGTGAACAGGCGAGGACGCCTATTCGCCCAGAAACATCCGCCCTTGTTCCTCATCGGATGCTTGCCCCTCGGGCTTTCGGTGCAGGCCGCACTCCTTATGCTCCGGCTCTTCCCACCACCAGCGACCTGCACGAACTGACTCGGTCTGTTTGATGGCCCGTGTGCAGCAGGCGCATCCGATGCTTGGAAATCCCTTGTCATGGAGCGGATTGTAAGGCACGTTACGCGCCGCAATATATCCCCAGACCTGCGCTTCCGTCCAATCAATCAGCGGATTAATCTTCACCTTTCCGTTGAGCGCATCATCCTCGACCACGCGGACTAAGGCGCGCGTGACGGACTGCTCGCGCCGCAGGCCACAGATCCAAGCACTATAGGGGGAGAGCGCACGTTTCAGCGGCTCCAGTTTGCGCACCTGGCAGCAACGTTTACGATTGGCGATGCTGTCAAAAAAGAGGTTCACGCCTTGCTCTGAAACCATCTGTTCCACGGCTTCACGCTCCGGAAAGAAGATTTTAATTTTGATGTTATACTGCTTTTCGGTCGCCGCCAACAGATCATACGTCTCAGGAAAGAGACGTCCCGTATCCAAGGTCACAAAGGGAATCGGCCATTTGTTCCGTGCAATCATCTCGGTCAAAATCTGATCTTCCGCAGACAACGACGTCGCAAAGACCAACGACGCGCCAAAGCGCTCCCACATCAAGCGGAGCACGGTTTCGGGGTCTTTGCCCTCAAGATTATCTCTCCAGGTTTCTGTACTCATTTTAGAATTGCCTTATTGCATTATTACCGCTTCGCTTTCGGCATTCGCCGAATGGTTTCCGCTTCGCTCCAACGAGCCTTATTATTTGGACTTACTGACACTTACTGACACTTCCCGACTTACTGACACTCAGAAATGCTTAAGCATTTAAATCGCATAATCCACAGGTCCAACGCCTTCGCCATAGATACGCGATGCTTTGGGTACCAAGTAGACCTGATGACCGGCTTTAACAGGCGTCACCCGATAGGTTTCATGGGGTACATAAACCTGGATCAACTGGTTCTGGTTGTTGAGCAACTCAACCTTCACCAACGGCCCGGCGGTCAACACGCGGTAAACCTGTGCGGGCAGGCTGATGCCATTGCCAGGCGTCAATTGAATGTCCAGATCATGCGGACGGACCAGGAGTCGGACGCTTTCATCCCCGTCTTTCTGCTCATCCGTGAAGACGCCTCGATCATCATGGATGCGTCCGTGAAAGACATTCACGTCACCGAGAAATTTCATCACAAATTCCGATGCCGGATTCTGGAAGACCTCGTTAGGCGCACCGACCTGCTCGATCCGTCCCTTGTTCATCACCACTATGCTGTCCGCCACTTCGAGCGCCTCTTCCTGATCGTGTGTCACAAAGATGCTGGTCACATGAATTGTATCATGCAGATGACGCAGCCAGCGCCTCAGCTCTGTTCGCACCTGGGCATCGAGTGCGCCAAACGGTTCATCGAGCAAGAGGACTTTGGGATGAATCGCCAAAGCCCGCGCCAGCGCGATGCGCTGACGTTGTCCGCCGGAAAGTTGTGAAGGAAAACGATCTGCTAGCTGTTCGAGCTGAACCAGTTTAAGCAATTCGATGACACGATCTTTAATTTCCGCCTTCGTCAGCCGCTCCTTACGTGGCTTGACGCGCAGACCGAAGGCGATGTTCTCAAAGACGGTCATGTGACGGAAGAGCGCATAATGCTGGAAGACGAAACCGACTTGTCTGCGGTTGACGGGATTGGCGGTGACAGGTGTTCCATCAAAAAGTATATCGCCGCCATTTCCCTCGTCGAGACTCTCCAGTCCCGCCACAATGCGCAACAGCGTTGTCTTGCCCGAGCCCGAAGGCCCGAGCAGGGCGGTGAGACTTCCGGAGGTCACCTCCAGATTCACATCCCGAAGGGCCTGAAACGTCCCGAATGTCTTGTTCACGTTTTGAATGGTTATGCTCATAAAAACTCCAAAGAATTGCCTTATTGCGTTATTGCCTTATTCAAAATTCAACGTTAGATGTTGGACGTTCGATGTTGGATGTTCGTTTCATCTGTTGTTATCCTGACTCTTGCGCGCTCTTCAGCTCCACAATCGTCTTGATGGCCAGTGTTACCAATGCCAGTCCCGCCAGCAGCGAGGCGCAGGCGAAGGCGGCTGTAAAATTGTACTCATTGTAAAGAACCTCCACATGCAGCGGCAAGGTGTTGGTCTCGCCGCGGATATGACCGGAGACCACGGAGACCGCGCCGAATTCGCCCATGGCCCGCGCATTGCAGAGGATTATTCCGTAGAGCAGGCCCCACTTGATATTTGGCAGGGTCACCTTTATGAACGTCTGCCAGCCAGTCGCCCCGAGGCTGAGCGCGGCTTGCTCCTCTTCAGAACCTTGCTCCGCCATGAGCGGGATCAATTCGCGCGCCACAAAGGGAAAGGTCACGAAGAGCGTCGCGATGAGGATGCCCGGCACGGCGAAGACGATGCGCAGATTATGCTCCGACAACCATGTGCCCAGCCAGCCGTGACGACCGAAGATTAGGATAAAGATCAGACCCGCGACGACGGGCGAGACCGCGAAGGGCAAGTCCACCAGTGTCAGCAGGAGGCTGCGGCCCTTGAACCGGAACTTGGCGATAACCCACGCCGCGGCAATACCGAAGAGCGTATTGAGCGGCACCACGAGCGCTGTCACGCCCAGGGTTAAATAGATGGCGGAGCGTGCATCCGGCTCGTTCACACTGGCCAGCCAGACCTTCACGCCATTGGCAAAAGCTGTTTGAAGCACCACCAAAAGAGGCAATAGGATGAAAAGGCCCACGATCAGCAAAGCTGCAAGGGTCAGAAGGGCGTTCTCAACGAAACGGGGCCACGATATGGATTGTGCATTTTTCATGACATTAACTTCGCTGGAATGATGGAATAGGGGAATGTTGGAATGATGGGGAAACGGAATACCGGCTTTTGGAGGGCCACGCTTCGTCGTGGCCGGACGCGACGAAGCGCGTCCCTCCATGTCTTCTTCCAATATTCCAGTATTCCAACATTCCAGTATTCCTCTCTCCTGCCGTTTCAATTCCCGAAATACTTAGCCGTTCGCGCCTGCAACACGTTGATTAAAAAGATTGCGATCAGCGAGAGCGACAGCAGGGCGACAGCAATGGCTGTGGCGCCCGCATAATCGAACTGTTCCAGCTTGGTGATGATCAGCAGCGAAGCGATCTCGGTTTTCATGGGCATGTTGCCCGCAATAAAGACAACCGAGCCGTATTCGCCCAGCGCCCGCGAAAAGGCCAGTGTGAAACCGCTCAGGATCGAGGGTGCGAGAAGGGGCAGCACTACGCGCCTCAAGGTCTGGAACCGCGACGCCCCCAGACTGTGCGCGGCCTCTTCCAGTTCGCGGCTCAGATCCGCAAGCGCGGGTTGCACGCTGCGGATCACAAAAGGCAGGCCGATAAAGATCATGGCGATGGTGATGCCAGTCGTGGTGAACGCGACTTTAATGCCGAGCTTCAACAGCGCACCGCCCAAAGTGCTGTTCGGCGCAAAGAGCGCGGTCAGCGCGATGCCGCTGACCGCAGTGGGCAACGCGAAGGGCAGATCCACCAGCGCATCCACGAGGCGCTTCAGTGGGAAACGTCCGCGCACAAGGAACCACGCGACCACAACCCCGAGCACCACGTTGATCAACGCTGCGGCGAACGCCGTTGAGAAGGTCACTTTGAATGAGGCCAGCACGCGCGGGTGGGTGATGGTCTTGATGAAACCTGTGATGCCCAGCTCGCTGCTGCGCAGCACCAATGCGGCGAGAGGTACCAGCACCAGCAGTGACAGGTAGAAGACCGTGTAGCCAAAGGCCAGGCCGAAACCAGGCAGTACACTTTTTTCTTTCCAGTTCAGTTTCATCATGTTCCTTCTTCGGACATTGTTCTGTGCATGTTATTTTCCGGCGGGAAGGTAGATCTGATCAAACAAGGCGCCGTCTGCAAAGTGTTCCTTGTGCGCAATGCTCCAGCCGCCGGAGATGGCATCGATCGTCAGCAGGCGGGTCTTGGGAAAGCGGGCGATATCCGCGGGATCAGCCTGCTCCGGATTGCGCGGACGATAGTAGTGTTTAGCAGCAAGGCGTTGGCCCTCTGCGCTGTAAAGGTTCTTGAGGTAGGCTTCCGCAATCGCGCGTGACCCGCGCTTATCCACCACCTTGTCCACGACGGCCACGGTCGGCTCCGCAAGGATGCTGACCGGCGGGGTGACGATGTCGAACTTATCCTTGCCCAATTCGTTGACGGCTAAGTAGGCCTCATTCTCCCAGGCCAAAAGCACGTCGCCGATGCCGCGCTGGACGAACGTCGTGGTTGATCCGCGAGCGCCCGAGTCGAGTACAGGAACATGCTTGTAGAGGGCAGCAACGAATGTTTTTGCCTTTTCCTTAGCCGCCGAAGCTTGTGCTGCGAATTCCGGTTTGTTCAGCTTACTCAGGTCTCCGCCCAGTTCACGGTCGAGGATGAATCCCCAAGCAGCCAGATGGTTCCAGCGCGCGCCGCCCGAAGTCTTCGGGTTCGGTGTGATTACCTCAACACCTGGATTGATAAGATCGGGCCAGTCCTTGATCTGCTTAGGGTTACCCTTGCGGACCAGGAAGACAATCGTTGAGGTGTAAGGCGCGCTGTTATTGGGGAGGCGCTTCTGCCAGTCCGCAGACAGCAGTCCTGATTTTGCCGCAACCTCGTCAATATCGTAGGCCAGCGCCAAGGTCAGCACATCCGCCTCCAACCCATCGATGACGGCCCGAGCTTGTTTGCCTGATCCGCCATGCGACTGGCGGATGGCGACTGGTTTACCGCCATGCTCCTTTTGATAAGACTGGCTAAAGGATGTGTTAAAGTCTTTGTACAGTTCGCGGGTAGGGTCATACGAGACATTCAATAGGCTGGTGGCTTCCGTTGCCCATGCGGAACTCGCCGCCAGGGCGAGCAATCCTGCTGCGAAGTACGTGTGTGTTGTAATGCTGTTCATTGTTGATCTCCTTCTTATGCGGCACTGTGGCCATGTGTGTTAGCTGTCTCTTCTCCGCCTTAATCGGCTTGAATGGAGCATACAATAGCATCTATTCTCTACCATGTCAATAGACAATATAGATTATATTTTAAATATATACCCTGTTGACAGACTGGGGCAAATTGTCTACATTATACATCAATTCAATAGACAATAAGGTTGAAAGATTTTATTGTCAAGGAGGCAGCTTTGAGTTCAGCGAAACAAACACAGTTGACGACACGACTGGCCCAGGCCGGCACTCGGTATGATAAGGCAACGGGGTCGATCTCGGTCCCGATCTATCAAACGGCATCTTTTGTCCATCCCGGACTTGGCCAGAGCACAGGCTTCGACTATTCGCGCTCGTCCAATCCGACCCGGTTGGTGCTGGAAGAGACCCTGGCGGCTGCCGATGTCGGCCACCGCGGGTTCGCCTTTGCCTCCGGGCTGGCGGCGATCGATGCGGTGCTTCGCTTATTTGTTCCCGGAGACAAGTTGGTGGTCACTGAAGATCTCTACGGTGGCACATACCGGTTGTTTGAAAGAATCTATCGTCCGCTTGGGATCGAGGCCATCTATGTTGATACCTCGGACACGGCTGCCGTTGAATTGGCGTTGGCTATTCCGCGTGTGCGAGGCGTGTTGATTGAGTCGCCGACCAATCCGATCCTTCGAATTGCCGATATTAGGGCTATTGCTTCGTTGGCTCGTGCGCGAGGCATCCTCACGATTGTGGACAACACATTCCTTACGCCGGTCTTGCAGCGTCCGGTTGAACAGGGCGCGGATTTGGTGGTCTACAGCGCAACAAAATATCTGGCGGGTCACAACGATGTAGTGGCGGGCGCGGTGGTCACGGCAACCCCGGAACTGTCGGAGCGCATCGGCTTCTTGCAGAATGCATCCGGCGGCATTCTAGGTCCGCAGGACTCCTGGCTGACGCTGCGCGGACTCAAGACCTTGACTCTGCGTGTGGAGCGGCAGCAGGAGAATGCGCTGACCATCGCCACGTGGCTGGCGAAGCATCCGCGCGTACGGCGCGTCTATTATCCGGGGCTGCAGAACCATCCCGGACGCGATATTCTGCTGCGCGAGAAGAGCGGGTGGGGCGGTATGATTTCGTTTGAAGTGGATGATCCTGCACGCGTACCTGCAATTTTAGCTAACGTAAAGATTTTCCTGTTCGCCGAAAGTCTGGGTGGTGTAGAATCCCTCATCACGTACCCGTCTGTGCAGACGCATGCAGATATCGAGGAGGCGACGCGATGTCGTCTCGGCATCAACGACCGGTTGCTGCGGCTCTCAGTAGGCATTGAGGATGTGCGCGATCTGCTGGACGATCTGGAGACTGTGTTATGAATGACCGGACAACATTGATTCATTCGGGACGCGACCGCGATCCGTATACTGGCGCGTCGAGCATACCGATTTATCAAGTTTCGACGTTTAATCAACCTGATCCTGAACATCTCGGCGCGTATGACTACGCCCGAAGCGACAACCCGACGCGCGAGGCGCTGGAACATACCATCGCACTACTGGAGGGCGGCGCGCGCGGACTGGCCTTTGCTTCGGGCATGGCAGCGACCTCTTCGGTGCTGATGCTCTTTCAGCCGGGCGACCATCTGGTGGTTGGCCGTGATATTTATGGTGGCACCTACCGCGTGCTGACCACACTCTTCAAGCGCTGGGGGCTTCAGGTGACATTCGTCGACAGCATGGATCCTGATGCGGTCCGTAAAGCCATCACGCCAGCCACGCGCGGGCTATTCGTAGAAACTCCAGCCAATCCGTTGCTACAGATCACGGATCTGCGGACGATGGCAACCATTGCGCACGAGCATGGGATACTGGCCATCACGGACAACACCTTCATGACCCCGCACCTGCAGCGCCCGCTTGAACTCGGCTTTGACATTGTGGTTCACAGCGCGACAAAATTTCTGGGCGGACACAGCGACGTGATTGCCGGTCTGGCTGTCACCCGCGACGCGGATCTTGGAAAAAAACTCAAGTCCATTCAAAACAACTTCGGTGCGATTCTGGGTCCGCAGGACTCCTGGCTTGTGCTGCGCGGCATCAAGACGCTGGGCGTTCGTCTCGACGCGCAGCAACGGAGCGCTGGGGAGATGGCGCGTTGGCTGTCGGGCCGGAAAGAAATTCGCCACGTATTTTATCCAGGCCTTGAAAGCCATGCGGGGTACGCGATCCATGCGCAACAGGCTCGCGGCGGCGGTGCGGTCATTTCATTCGAGCTGGCAAACGGACCCACGGCTGTGGCCTTCTTGAAGCGTGTGAAGTTGCCGCTGGTCGCGGTCAGCCTCGGCGGCGTGGAGAGCATCCTCTCCTATCCCAGAACCATGTCACATGCAGCCATGCCGGCTGACGAGCGCCAGGCGCGCGGCATCACGGATGGACTCGTACGACTTTCTGTAGGGCTGGAGAGCCCCGAGGATCTCATCGCTGATCTTAACCAAGCGTTAAACTCTGAAACCTAAAAATGAAAATCACTACAAAAGGACGGTACGCATTGCGACTCTTGTTGGAAGTGGCACTGCATCAGCATCAGGGTCCGGTGACCTTGAGTGACATTGCCGCACGCCAAGGAATTTCGCAGCCCTATCTGTGGCATGTTGTCACCCCGCTGACCGCCGCAGGAATCTTGCGCGTAAAGCGCGGTTCACAAGGCGGATACGTATTGGCGCGTAAGCCCTCGGAGGTTAGCATCCGCGATATTGTCAACGTGCTGGAAGGGTCTGTGACCTTTGTTGCGGATCAAAAGGTTGAAGCTAAAAATCGAAACAGCGTTTACCTGATCACCCATAAAGCCTGGGTCGAATTAGAAAACAAAATTGCAGATGTGCTTGCCGGGATCACCCTGGAAGACCTGCTTGCCCGTCACCGTGAAGCGGAAGCCATCGACAGCTTGAATTATACGATTTAAGCGAAAGCTTTGTCTTTTCCCAAACGAGGTTAATCTAGCGCAATCTTAAGATTCTACTTGAATTTTGCGCTAGTTGTCAGCGGTCTTCCCAATGCTGACAAATTGATAAGGCCTGACGTGCATGGAGTTCGTTGTATCAACTATGGCCAAGCATACACCTTGCTTTTGAAGAAGCTGTATCTCAAGTAATGAAAGCGACACGCGAAAGAGCGCCTTTTTTTGAGGATTGCCGATCCCCGCGCTTCCACGACAGCGCCATTGCCGGATGCGCTTTTCAACCCTCGAAGCCGATCAAGATAGGAGTTGACTATTTGCACGCCCAAAAGCATAATAGTTCCCATTCATGGGTGATTAATAATTTCCCTCTTTATAGAATGAGAACCTTATGCCCCGATTGTCACTTGCCAAGCTTGAACGCCACCTCTATTCCGTTGCTGACCGCCTTCGCCAGGAGGGGCTGGATGCCGCCACGTACAAGGATTATATCTTCGGCATTCTGTTTTTGAAGCGTTGCTCAGATGTTTTCGACGCTGAACGCGAGCGGATCGTCGGACGCAAGGTCGAACAGGGTATGGCCACACATGAGGCTTCCCAAACGTATGGTGAGAATCCTGATTTTTATGACGGCTTTTTTGTTCCTGACCGTGCCCGCTGGGAGTTTCTCCAGGATAAGCTAAATGATGCGACGGAGGCCTACGGAAAAGTCCTCGATAAGGCCCTTGATGCGCTGGGGGAGTCGAACGAGTCACTCCAACACGTCTTGGATCACATCAGTTTCATGCGTGTGCAGGGGACCAAGCGCATCATCTCGGATGAAGCCTGTAAGGACATTGTCCGGATCTTCAGCCGTTATCGTCTCCGGAATGAAGATTTCCAATTCTCTGATCTGCTAGGCGCGGCTTACGAGTTCCTGATCAATATGTTCGCCGAGTCGGCAGGCAAGAAGGGCGGCGACTTCTATACGCCGCGTGATGTGATCCGCCTGATGGTCCGTATCCTCAAGCCTGCAGCAGGCATGAAGGTCTATGACCCCACCTGCGGTTCAGGTGGCATGCTTATCATCACCCGAGAGTTTGTCGAACAGTCAGGGGGCGACCCGACGAACCTGCGTCTCTGCGGTCAGGTCAATGATGCCTCTGCTTGGGCCATTTGCCGGCTCAATATGCTCTTGCATGGCGTGTCCGGCGCGGACATCCAGCTTGAGGATACGCTGCTGCATCCTCTGCATCGTGAGGGCGGTGAACTGGAACGGTTTGACCGCGTGATCGCCAATCCGCCCTTCAGCCAGAACTACACCAAGAGCAACATGGAGTTCCCTGAACGTTTCCGCTGGGGCTGGTGTCCGACAACAGGCAAGAAAGGCGACCTCATGTTCGCCCAGCACATGCTTGCCGTCTGCAAGCCGGGCGGCATGGTCGCCACCGTGATGCCGCATGGCGTGCTCTTCCGCGGCGGTGCGGAACGGGAGATCCGCAAGAAATTCCTGGAGCAGGATATCGTCGAGGCTGTCATCGGTCTACCGCAGAACCTATTCTATGGCGCAGGCATCCCCGCCTGCGTAATCGTGATGCGGCCTAATCTTATTGGCACGCCTCCCAATCCGCACAAGCCGGAGAATCGCCGCCGCAAGGTGCTCTTCATCAATGCCGACGCGGAGTTCCATGAAGGACGCGCCCAGAACTACCTGCGTCCTGAGCACATCGAGAAGATCGCCTCGACCTATGACCGCTATGAAGATATTCACGGCTATGCGCGTGTCGTGACGCTGGAGGAGATCGCCAGCGAGGCCAACGATTTCAATCTTAACATCCGGCGCTATGTGGACAACTCGCCGCCCCCGGAACCGCACGACGTGCGCGCCCACTTGCTCGGCGGCGTGCCCGTGGCGGAGGTGGCCACGCATCGTCCGCTCTTTGATGCCCTCGGCTTTGATTCCGACCATGTATTCTCACTGCGGAAAGACGAAGCTGCCTATTATGATTTCGCGCCAGCGCTCTCCGAGCGCACGCTTATCCGTGCACGGGTCGATGGTGACTCCGGTCTCCAGAACCGCCTCGCTTTCGTGAAGGAGCAACTCGACACGTGGTGGACGGCGCATGCGCCCCGTCTCGCGACGTTACCGGAACGCCGCGACCTGAACCGCGTCCGCACCGAGGTGCTCGATACCTTCGTGGAGGCTCTTGCCCAAAGTGGAAGCGGCGTCTCGCCGCTTAATACGCCGTGCGGCGTCTGGCCGCTGGCCAAGAAAAGCGGCGGGACGCCGCTTCTACCTTGCTTGGATCGTTTTAAACTGTCTGGCGTGATCGCCACGTGGTGGACGGATACGCTGCCTGATTTCAAGACGCTCATGGAGAATGGCTTTCCAGGGGTGATCGACGGCTGGGTGGACACCATCGCGGATGCGTTGGAGGAGGACGATTCTACTGGCCCCGCCTTCGACCCCTTCGGACATAAGCTCGTTCAGCATACCATGACCGACTATCTCAAACGTATTTCCGACAGCAAGTCCGACATTGCCCGTCTCAAGGCTGAAAAAGAGGCGTTTGAGCAGGGCAACGCGCCTGACGATCTGGAAGAGGAGGAACTGACTGCCTGGAACTATGCCAAGGATCTTGAACGCCAAAGCAAAGAACTCAAGGCCGAGAACCGGGATGCGCTCAAGGAGCTGGCAAAATTGGAGAAGGTTGCAAGCAAAGCCAAGGCAACCCCCGCAGAGAAACGCGCCGCCTCGGCGGCAAAAGTCGCGATTCAAGCGGTCTACGACCAACTGAGCACACTTGCTGAGTTGCTTCAACCCTATGAGCAGATCAAGACTCAGCTCGCGGAAGCCCGTGAGCTTTACCGCACCCTGACCGCTGAATTCGTGAACGAACTCAAAGGCCGCTGCCTCGCGATTAGCGACAGTGACAAGCGTGCCCTGGTCCTTGACCTCTTCGCGCAAGACATCCAGTCCGGCCTTGACGCGGCGATGTCCGAGAAGCGTCAGCAGCTCGTGCGCTTCATCGAAGGGATCTGGGACAAGTATCGGGTGACGCTGACAGACCTGACCCGCGAACGTGACACGCTTTCCGGCAAGATGAAGGGCATGCTGAGCGTGTTGGGTTACCAGCCGGAGGAAACATGAAAGAATCCGAAACAGTCGAACTTAAGAAAAGCCTCGCTGAACTCCATGCCGGGCTGGTCTCAATCTCAGCCATCCTGAACAAGCATGGCAGAGGCGAACTCTGGTTTGGCATCAAGGACAACGGACAAGTCGTCGGGCTGCCAGCCTCTGCCAAGACCCTGCGCGACATCTCGCAGGCTATCGCAGCACACATCGAGCCTCGCATCTATCCCAAGATTACGGCGGAGACGGTCGATCAGGCGGTCTGCATCAAGGTGACGTTCGAGGGAACCGAGACACCCTATTACGCCTACGGACGGGCCTATATGCGCGTGGCGGACGAAGACCGCCAGCTCAGCGCACGGGAACTCGAACGGCTGATCGTCGCGAAGAATCAGGGTCAACATGCGTGGGACAGCGCAATCTCAGACAAGAAGGTCTCTGATTTGGATGAAGTCAAGTTGCGAGCCTTTGTCGAACGGGCCCGTCTGACGTGGGATGATCCCGTCAATGCGCTTAAGAAACTGGGATTGCTCAAGAACGGACATTTGCTGAACGCCGCGACCCTGTTCTTTGATCGAACGGCTCCGATGCAGTTGCGCTGCGCCGTGTTCGGCACGCAAGAGAGTGCCATGATCTTAGACCGCCACGATTTTGACGGCGACATTCTTGAACTCATCGAAGAAGCCCAGAAGTACATCCTCAAGAATATTCATATCGGCATGCGGCTCGAAGGACTCTATCGCGTGGATGTGCCGGAGATCCCGGTCGAGGCGTTGCGCGAGGCCATTATCAATGCCTTTTGCCATCGCGACTATTGCGACTCTGACTATGTCCAGGTGGCTGTTTTCAAAGATCGCGTCGAGATCAGGAGTCCAGGACGCCTGTACGGTTTGATCACGATCGACGACTTGCGCAAGGGATATGTCTCGCAACGGCGCAATCCGTTGATTGCCGACTTGTTCCGCCGGATCGAGATGGTCGAAGCCTGGGGGCGCGGCATGCCTTTGATTCTGAAACATGTTCCGGATGTGATCTTCCGTGAAGTCGGCAACCTCTTTATCATCTCCTTCAACCGACCCTCCTTTGCCGAGGGTGAGGCGACTACCCAAGAAACGCTCAAAGAAACGCCTAAAGAAACGCTTAGAGAAACACCTGAAAGTTCGGTAAAGACTAGGACAAAAACTTCGGTGAAACCTAGGACAGAAACTTCGGTAAAGAAAAAGGGGCAAACTACCCAAGAAACCCCTGAAAATACTGCCCAGGAAAGCACTAAAGAAAAAAACCTTTCGCCTGACATTTCGGTAAAAACTAGGGTGAAAAGTTCGGTAAAGACTAGGGTGAAAAGTTCGGTAAAGAAGTTCGGTAAAGAAAGTTCGGTAAAGACGGGTGAAAAGATCCTTACTCTGTTGGCGACCCAACGGGAAATGACTATTCCCGAACTTGCTGAGCAGTTGTGTATGACGACTCGTGGCATTGAGAAGCATATTGTTCAACTGAGGGATGCAAGACAGCTTCTCCGAATAGGTGGGCGAAAACTTGGCCACTGGGAGGTGCTGAAGTGAGTTCATCTATTGAGGGGGGCATTTTTGCTGTGACCGTGTGCGAGGGGCATCAGAACAAGCGCCTCGCCAGCCGAGCTGGAGAAAACGAAGGAGTAACTTTTTTGCATCTGAAATGCACGAAACACACTACGGCTCACCGAGACGGTTCGCCCTACCTCCTTCGGATCAGGCAGATGCCCCGTGCGAAGCGGGTAGGGCGAACCGTCTCGGTGAGCCGCAGAGGGGAATTAGCATTTTTTGATTTTTTTGTGGATTATGTGGTTCCGTACTTTGAAGTTACAGGCAAAGGCATGTCGGCAGAAACGCCCATGAAAACGCTGGGGAAAAGTTCATCAATAGGTTCGCCAATTGGCTCATCAAAAACGCCTCTGGAAAATATGGTGAACACTACCCAAGAAGCTAGGGAGAAAACTAGGGAAAAAATTTTGGGCTTGGTTTGTGCTTCGGCGAACATTTCCACCGACGAAATGGCGTCTCAATTGGGAATCACACGCAAAGGTATCGAGTGGCATATCCGAAAACTGAAGGCAGAAAATATCCTCCACCGCATCGGCCCGGACAAAGGCGGACACTGGGAGGTGCTGAAGTGATTTCATTTAACTGGAATCATTATCCATGAATTCACCATGATTTGGGTTTATCAATGAAACAAGCAGGAACAGTTCATATAGCTGAGAAAGCAAAAGTCCTCATGGGGCAGTCACCATCTTCCTCTGCTTGTTCGGAGAACAACGACGGCTTACCCTTTATTCAAGGCAATGCTGAGTTTCGATGTCGAAACCCTTTACCACGACTTCGTTGCACTTCCCCTACACGCATCGCCGAAGCGGGCGATATGTTGTTAAGTGTACGTGCTCCAGTCGGAGAACTCAATCAGGCAAAAGAGCGTACGATTATTGGACGTGGTCTATCAGCTATTCGTTTTGATACTGACCAGCAAGGTTTCGCGTGGCATGCTATAAAATATTCGGCACCAACACTCGCCCGCGTGGCACAAGGTTCTACTTTCGTTGCTATTAGTCGGATAGACGTGGAAGGTATGGCGATTCCATGGTTTGACGAATCCAATCCTCGCATCGCAGCAGTGCTGGACACGATTGACGAGACGATTACGAAGACTGAGTCGGTGATTGAGAAACTGAGGCAGGTGCGCGCCGGGTTGCTTCACGACCTTCTCACCTGCGGCCTCGATGAACACGGCCACCTCCGCGACCCCATCGCCCATCCTGAACAATTCCAAGATTCACCGCTGGGACGGATACCGAAGGAGTGGATTTTCGAGTCGATGGGGGAACGGCTTCAAAGAATCAAGGGGACTATTCAAACGGGGCCGTTTGGCAGCCAGCTTCATGCGCACGAGTATACGGCGGAAGGTGTGCCCGTAATCATGCCTCAAGATGTTCTCGGCGGGTCTGTCAGTGTCGAAAAAATAGCCCGTATCCCATCTACAAGAGCGGACGAACTAATACGGCATCGTGTCAAATTAGGAGACCTCATTTTTGCCCGACGGGGTGACCTGTCCCGTTGTGCCGCGATTACGGAACGCGAAGTTGGGTGGTTGTGCGGAACAGGTTGCTTGTTGATGCGTTTTGAGGAACACACCCTTTCGTCTAAATGGCTCTCACTTGCGTATCGGCATGATACAGGCCAACGTCAGATCGCCGCGCGTGCAGTGGGGACAACAATGGTGAACCTCAACACTAAATTGCTTTCTCACTTGCAGTTTGGTTTTCCGCAAAAAGAGGAACAGGCTTTGGTTGTGTCTCGAATGAAGCAAGCAGATTCAGTTATCCTTCAAGAGGAAGCGAATCTCGCAAAACTTAACCTCATGAAGTCCGGCCTGATGGACGATTTGCTAACGGGTCGAGTGCGGGTGTCGGAAATAACGCGGAGTAACTGATATGTCCACAAAAAATGATATAGATATTCGGGGGGGAGGTTTTGATGCTGCTGTGTCTCAGCGGAAAGAGGACAAGTTGAACCGCTGGGCGTTTGCCTCCGAAATCTATGGCATAGCGACTACAGGACCAAAAGAGTGGCCTGTGCGAATCGGGATATATGGCGAATGGGGAACTGGTAAGACATCTGTATTGAATATGATAGCCACGTTGGCTGAAAGTCACGGTCACATTGTTGTTCGCTTCAATCCGTGGGAATATAGCGAGAGGAAAAGTCTTTGGCATGCATTCGTGCAGGCTGTGATTGAAAAAATTCCTGCTGAAGCAGTAGACACGAAACAGTCTTGGAAGAAATGCTTAAAGAAAAGAGCGGCACCCATATCTGAGTGGCTCTTAGCGCATAGTGAAGACATCAATGCGGTAGCAGAAAGTAAAAAAGCGGGTGTTGCATTGCTTGGCCTTGATTTGCTCAAAGGAGTTCTTTATTCAAAAGAGGCTGATCTAAAGGGAATCCTGCAGAAATACGAAAAAGGCCGATTAATTATTCTAGTCGACGATCTTGATCGAACGAGTAGCAAGATCGTACCCGAGATGCTATATGCCATCAAAGAAATTATGAATTGTGGTGGCATCGTATTTATCTGCGCCTTTGACCCTGTTGTTGTTGGTAAAATTCTTGCAAAAGAACATGAAGGCTTTGATGACGGTCTCAAGTTTCTTGAAAAAATTATCGACTACCCAAGATGGCTTCCAGCCGTCTCAAAGGATGATCTTCTACACATGGCTGAGTCGGATGTGTCACTTCATTGTCCTTACGTGCCAATAAATGTGCTTGCCTCTGTGATACCCTATTTACCTCAGAATGCGCGTTCTGTCCGTCAGTTTGTTCGCTTGCTTTCGTTAATGAAGATTCAAGTCGAACGTCATAGGGCAGATGAAGTTAATTGGCCTATTATTCTAGCGGCAAACGTTATTAAAATACGATTTCCACGACTTGCTCCTGCCCTTCTGGAAGACAGAGACCTATGGGACAATATCAGGATAAAAACAGTATATGCCGCTGATAACAACGAAGCGGGCGAACTGATCAAAACACATATTCAAAAAGTCAAAAAAGATTGTGAGTTAGAATTAACGGAAAAGGAGCAAGAACAAATCGGTTCTGTTCTGCTTATGCTGTCAGAGCATGTTAGCGCATGGATAGGAATTGACGATGAGAAATTGATGTATCAGATGCGTCTTGCAGAAGCTCCAGCTGCGGTGACTTTAAAGGAATATGATAGTTTTTTCACCATACATCGGGAGAAACCAAGTGCAAACGCTTTCGATGTTTGGATAAAGGCGCATGCCGATAAGGTGGGGCAGTCGGCCAGAGGAGTATACAGAGCCTTATTCCAGACTACTGTTCTTGCGCGTGAAGAAAGTTTAAATCGCGCAGCGGAAACCATAGATGAAGATGGGATGACAGTAGAATTGTCCGTAGCTGATGATTTGTTAAAGATTCTTGAGGTGTTAGCATTTGACCTTCGCACTATAGACGAGCACAGTTATGAGTTGTTGGCTTCTGATTTTGAACTAGTCCTAGACTCTTTCAAAAGATATTTGCACTTTACTAACACATCTGCTTACGTTGCTGCTAGGCAAAAGGAAACAGACTTCTTGTGTCATCTTGTTGACAAGTGGCAAAGCCCTGTAGCTCCATTAGTAGAAATTATTGAGCCCTTTTCTTCATACAAGCATGATATAGAAAGAGAAGAGATAAAAGATCTTTATAAAATGATGTCGAAGTTAATGGTGCCGCGTTATGCAGCAGAAGTTCTCGAGCAGTTTAAAAAAACCGAATTCCGCTCATTTACAAGGGCTACATATCCTGCTAAACAAATCGTCCTTGATTGTAATGGGCCATTGTGGTGTGATTTGCGCAAGGAGATGTTAAGGACATTGGAAGAGTCTTCTACTGTCTCAGTTATTCGTCAGAACGCATATGAGCTGATAGCTTGGTTTAATTATCTGCTCAAAAAAGAGTCGTCGCCTGAATGTGATGCACTGCGAGTTATCAAAGTACTGAGTGAAGCCGAAATCGTAGGTGCGCTATGGAATGCGGCAACCGCTCAACCGTTAAATCCACGCGCCGTTGGTTCACTTCGAGATTTCCCTGCAAACTGCAAGAAACTTTGTAATGTTGAGCTCAAGTTGCCCCACTGGTGGGTTAGAATACTTGAAGACTCTGATCTGGAAAAGAGCAAGGTCAAAAATGCAGAAGCAAGGGTGAAGGTATGAGCAAGATCCAATGGGAATATGACCTCGTTGAAAAACCTTTCTGCGAGCAACTCCGGGCGATGGGCTGGCAGTGGATAGAGGGCGATGTCGATGTGCCGGAGTTGACTGAGCGCGAGAGCTTCCGGGAGGTCTTGCTGAAGGGGCGGTTGGAAGCGGCGTTGCGTCGGCTCAATCTGCGGGATGGCGAGGCGTGGTTGGACAGCGCGCGCATCAGCCGCGCCATCCGGGACCTGGAGCGGGCCGAGGGGCATCGGCTCATGGAGGTGAACCAGTCGGCCACGACGCTCTTGCTCAAGGGCACGGTGACGGATGGTCTTCCGGAGTGGGAACACGGACGGCCTCAGCCTGTCAACTATATCGATTTTGAGAATCCCGCCAATAATGATTTTCTGGTCATGAACCAGTTCAAGGTAGAACTGGCCAGCGGACGCGGACACATCATTCCCGATGCGGTGCTCTTTGTCAACGGCATCCCCCTAGCGGTGGCGGAGTTCAAGAGCCCCGGCATTGAGAGTCCCTTGCAGGAGGCCATCAACCAGTTGCTTCGCTACTCGAATCAGCGGCGCGAGCTTTGGCCGACGCTGTACGCCGAGAGCGAAGGGGTGGAGCGGCTCTTCCACACCAATCAGTTGCTGATCGCCAGCGACTTCTTCGAGGCGCGTGCCGCCACCATCGGCGCACCGCCGGAGGCTTATCTGGAATGGGCGGACACCAGTCCGGTGCCCATGAGCACCGTGGCGGAGGAGGTGGGCACCTTGCCCAAAGCTCAGGACGTGCGGAGCGCGGCGGCTGAGTTGCGAACACTGGGGGCCGAGCAAGGGGACCGCCCCGGCACGCCCTTGTTCTTCCGCAGGGATAAACAGCTTCCAGAGGCGTTGCAACAGAAAGGGTGCACACTCCAAAGCCAGCAGATCCTGACTGCGGGCATGTTGCGGCCCGCTCACCTGATTGACCTGATTAGGAACTTCTCGGTCTTCCAGCAGGTGGACGGCAAGACGCGCAAGGTGGTGGCCCGCTATCAGCAGTTCCGTGCCATCCACAAGGCGGTGGCGCGTTTGCAGGAGGGGCGGACGATTGCGGACGGAGCCACGCGCGACGAGCGCGGGGGCATCATCTGGCACACGCAGGGGTCGGGCAAGAGCCTCAGCATGGCCTTCCTGGTCCGCAAGATGCGCATGACCCCGGACCTGCACCGTTTCAAGATCGTGGTGGTCACGGACCGTACGGATCTGCAGGAGCAGCTCGGACAGACCGCGCAGTTGAGTGGCGAAGCGATACGTCCGACCGACACGGATTTGAAGACGCGTGAATCACCGACGGCGCTGACGCAACGACTCTTAGGCGAGCGGACGCCCGACATCGTCATGGCGATGTTGCAGAAATATCAGCCTTCGGGCGAAACAGGCGGCAAGCCAGTGAAAGGACTGCTGACATGCGCCAGCGAAGAGGCGCTGGAGAGCGTCTCCATGACGATTGTCCGAAAAGAGAAGAAGCCTGGAAAGGACGAGCCGGTCGTCACAAAGGAAGTCACTTTCACGGAAAATATCCGGTTCGAAGAGTTCCCGTTGCTGAATGACTCGGAAGAGATCCTTGTGCTCGTGGACGAGGCGCACCGTTCGAACACACGCACGTTGCACCGGAATTTGCGCAAGGCGATGCCGAACGCGGCGGTCATCGGCTTCACGGGCACGCCGATCATCAGCGAAGAGAAGAAAGAGACGAAAGAGATCTTTGGCGACTTCATCGACAAATATCTTCTTCAGGACGCAGAGCTGGACGGCGCGACCGTGCCGATCCTCTACGAGAGCCGGACAGCGGACGGCATGGTGAAGGATGCGCTTAGCCTCGATGCTGTTTTCGAAGACATGTTCCGCGACTACAAGCCAGAAGAGTTGTCCATCATCAAGGCCAAGTACGCCACCGAAGGCGATGTGATGGAAGCACCCCTGTTGATTGAGCAGAAGGCGAGGGACATGATCCGGCATTATGCGGACGTGGTGCTGCCAGAGGGTTTTAAGGCTCAGGTGGTCGCCACGAGCCGCCAGGCTGTGGTGACCTATCTTGAAAAGCTGGAGAAGGCGCGGAAGGAACTGGTATCTGAACTGGAGGCACTGCCAGAAGCGGTGCGGTGTCTGCCGGACGACGAAGTGCTGAAGCTGGATGCCCAGACCCGCTATCTCCTGAAGGTCTATCCACGACTCGCGAATCTGCGCGTTCTTGAGATCGCGGGTATCTTCTCGGGAAACCACAACGACCCTGAACCGTGGAGGGATTGGACAACAAAGGAGAAACAGGAAGCGAACATCAAGCGGTTCAAGCGGAAGTTTTCCGCTGCAAAGACCGACAAGACTGATCCGCTCTGCATCCTTGTCGTGATGAACATGCTTCTGACGGGGTTTGATGCCCCGGTCGAACAGGTGATGTACCTCGACCGGAAGATCCTCGCGCACGATCTGCTACAGGCCGTGGCCCGTGTAAACCGTACGCATGGCGCAAAGAAATGCGGGTATGTGGTGGACTACATCGGCGTGGCCCTTCATCTGACGGAAGCGCTGGGCGACTACGACAAGACAGACACTCAGGGCGCAATGATCGACATTAGCGTTGAGCTGCCGTTGCTGCTTGACCGGCGGGCGCGGGCGATTGCTGTCTTTACGGATAAGGGTGTGACGGATCTCCAGGCGCAGGTGGAAGACTGTGTGCAGTTGCTTGGCGATTTGAAGATACGGGCCGACTTCATCAACAAGGTTCGTAAGTTCTATGAGACGCTCGGGTTGCTGGAACATCGTCCTGAAGTGCCCTGTGACGTATTTCGCGATGCCAAGCTGCTGGGCTTCATCAACAAGGTGGCGGCCAACCTGTATCGCGATCCAGCATTGAACCTGCTGGGGGTGGCCGAAAAGGTGAAAGCGCTCATCAATGCCCATATCACTGCCAGAGGTGTGGACCCCAAGATTCCGCCGGTGGCGATCACCGACGCAAAGTTTGAAGAGCTCCTGAAGGCGCAAGAGGGGAGCCGGGCACGTGCCGCTCAGATGCAACATGCCGCACGCTACCACATTATCGGCTTCACGAATCAAAATCCCTCCTACGCCCGCAAGATGAGCGAACGGCTGGAAGAGATTCTCAAGAAGTTCAAGGATGATGCCGATGCCCTGGAGCGCGAGTTGCGCACGTTTATTGATGACATGAAACAGGGCGACCGAAATGACTTTCCTGACCTCGACCCCAAGGTGCAAGTGCCCTTCGTGCGGCTTGTGCTGGAGGAGTGCAGTAAAGGCCAGGTGCTCTCAACGGAAGTACGCGCCAAGGCCATATTGGCAACACTGGAGATGGTGGAACGTATCCGGCAGGAGATACGGAAGGTCGGGTTCTGGCGGAATGCCGACATGCGCGAACTTCTGGTCAAAACACTCGTCCGCGACCTCGACCAAGCACGCTTCTGTAGTCCGGGTAGCGAACGCGACATGGCCCAGCGCCTTGTCGCCTTAGCCAAAGAAAACCACGAGAATCTAACCCTCGCATGAACAACGCACTCCAAATCGGTGGCCTAAACTTCGAGGTGCGGCGCAGCGACCGACGCAAAACCCTTGGGCTCACCGTGGGCCGTGCCGGCGAGCTGGTAGCTTACGCTCCAACTGAGACCTCCACCGGGGAACTCTCCCACTGGATACACAAGAAGCTTCTGTGGGTGCACGGGAAACTAGCGCTCAAAGAAGCGGCATTACCCAAGATATGCTCACCCGAATACGTGTCCGGCGAATCATTCTGCTATCTCGGACGGCGCTTCCGCCTAAAGATGGTGAAACGTCAAGAAGCGCCCTTGCTGTTCGACGGTACGCGATTCTTATTAAAGAGCGATTGCGGATTGCCCGCAGAACACTTTCAGCGCTGGTACATCCAGACAGGCATGGAGTGGCTGCGGCGAAGGGTTGAAAGACTCTCCCGGCTCGCAGGAAGCCAGCCGTCAGGCGTGGATGTCCGTGATTTGGGCTTCAGGTGGGGTTCGTGCGGTCGGAAAGGCATTCTCTTCTTTAACTGGAAGATCCTCCAGCTTCCCGTGCGACTGGTGGACTATGTCATCCTTCATGAGCTGATCCACTTACGCGAACGCAATCATGGCCACGCCTTCTGGCAAGCATTAGGCCGGGCCCTGCCAGACTGGCAGGAGCGTAAAAATGAGCTAGCCAAGGATGCCAAAGACTTCTTGGTTTTCGGCCTCTCCCATGCAGAAAAATGGTAAAGGGTAACTTTGAGACGTGACCCAAAGGTAATTGAGCAACAGGTTGTTGCGCAATTGGCGATGAGGCGGGTATTAATCTCCTGAAGCGTCGGGGTATCTGTCAAGCACACTGTCGCTCGGGGGAGAGATTTGTCTGTTGTCCTTGCTTGGATTGAGGGCGCAGGACATGAAGACGCCAAGACTCAAAAAAAGACGAAGGACATCAAAGACCTTTTAGTCTTAGAGTCTCTCTGTCTTGGAGTCCTTGGCCAGTCCTGCGATTTCGAATTATTAAAAATTATTATTGCGCTTCTCGAGGGCATTTGTTATATTGTCAACCATCTCAATAGACAAAGAAGACTAAACCGTGAACAAGGAGTAAGAACATGAGTAAAATCTACACTGACAATGCACTGTCCATCGGCAACACGCCGTTGGTCCGTCTGAACAAGGTCACGCAGGGCGCGAAGGCAACTGTGTTGGCCAAGATCGAAGGCCGCAATCCGGCTTACTCTGTCAAGTGCCGTATTGGCTCTGCCATGGTCTGGGACGCGGAGAAGCGCGGGGTTCTCAAGCCCGGCGTCGAGATCGTCGAACCCACCAGCGGCAACACGGGTATCGCGCTGGCCGCAGTGGCTGCTGCGCGCGGGTACAAGCTGACGCTGACCATGCCCGAGACCATGAGCATCGAGCGCCGCCGCGTGCTGGCTGCCTTTGGCGCAACTCTGGTGCTGACACCCGGTGCTGAAGGCATGAAGGGGGCTATCCGCCGGGCTGAGGAGCTCGCAGCTTCGGATCCCGCACGTTACTTCCTGCCGCAGCAATTTAAAAATCCAGCGAATCCGGCGATTCACGAACAAACCACCGGACCTGAGATCTGGGCGGACACCGACGGAGGGATTGATGTGTTTGTTTCCGGTGTTGGCACAGGCGGTACGATCAGCGGGGTATCGCGCTTCATCAAGAACGTAAAGGGCAAGGCGATTATCTCTGTGGCCGTGGAACCGAAAGAGAGCCCGGTCATCAGCCAGAAGCTAGCAGGCTTGGAACTGAAGCCAGGTCCGCATAAGATTCAAGGTATCGGCGCAGGCTTTATTCCAGACACACTGGATCTTTCCATCATCGATCGCGTGGAACAGGTTGAGAGCGCAGAGGCTGTCGCGTTCGCACGCCGACTGGCTGTCGAAGAGGGGATCCTTGTCGGCATCTCGTCCGGTGCGGCCGCTGCGGCTGCTGTGCGCTTGGCCAATGACGAGGCCTTCGCAGGCAAAACCATCGTGGTCATCCTGCCGGATGCTGGCGAGCGTTATCTTTCGACTGTGCTCTTTGAAGGAATCGGCGTGTAAAGCCCATTGCCGATGACGTCAATGGATTACTGGCATGATCGGGGAAGACAGGGAGAGGCACGCGCCTGCTACGTTACAACCTTAACGTAGGCGGGGCAGCGTGTGTTGGACGAGCAAGCGCTCGTCCCTCCTCTATTATAAGACAGTCTGTTTGCTCTCAACCCGTGCTGGACCAGAACCGTTTATGGCTTCTTTCGGAATGCCAAAGGCGAGCACCCCGAGGCTCTGTTCCAGAACGGTTCCAAGTCCGAACGCCTCCGCGTTATTGAACATCATGCGAACGCGAACTGCAGCTTCGGCTTCGGTCTTGCCTCGGCGAGACACATCGAGCGATAGACCTGGATAGGGCTCGACTTGCCGGGTCACGTTGATTAACGTCGTTGTGTTACGACTGTCATGATACAGCCCCTTGCCGTCCATAATGGTTGTGGCGAGCCCACGGAAGACCAACAGCATCTGGCAGAGGTCGCTGAAATTTAATTTTACGATAACACGGTTTTGCCAGTCAAAGGTGGCGTACTGACGATTGCCCTGAGCATCCGATCCTGAAGCGACGCTCTTCTGTTGCGCAAGGGTCATAAAAACCACACCGTCGCGCTCGCCACACGCTGGTATGACTTCAAACTGCACGGCACTACCAGTCCCTTTACTGTTTGCGTGATAAAACGAAAGACGCGGACGATAAGGGCGAAACGCGGATTCTTCGTCGGCGGGTTTCTGTGTATTGATTTGATTGTCGGTGTCTGTATTCATGTCTGTCTCCTCTTATGATGTTGATGTTTTGTCTCACGAACCATTCGCAAGAACGACATTAACATATCACACGTCGAAGACAGATATGTCGCTTGGCAAGCGACATTTTAGAAATGTTTAATTCATGAGAACAGGCTGCTCAAAGGTGTACAATGCATCGTTGATCATAAAAAGATCGTACACGTTACGTTCGACGAAGTATCGGATGATCAAGTCAAAGGGTGTACTGTTAGACAGTGCAAAGCCAGCAGAGGATAGAAGATCCCGCGTCTCCCCCAACGACAGGCGTAAGGCTAGGGCAAAGGCAATCACGGTTGCCTTTTTGGGCTGATAGTTCGGATCGCTCCGAATTTTTGAGAAGAGCTTACGGTCCACGTGCGCGCGCTTATAAATTTCGACTTCATCCAAGCCGCTCTTCCTAATAAATTGAAAAAGCCGTCGCGAGAACGAGATATCTGCACGAGCAAGATAGACAGTCAGTTCCGCCGGTGCTTCACAAACACACGTGCCTGCTGCAGACTCCTCAGGTGAATAATGCTCGTTGATATAGGCATTCAACGCGTTCAAGATTTCCGGGCTGAGGCACGGGTTTTGATGCTCATGATGTGGTGTTTCGTATAACATAGGTTTGAGTTCGTCTGATCAGCTCGTCAAGGGCAGGCTCACCGGACTGATACGCAATGCCCGAGCAGTATAAAGACCGCCCCATTCGCCGATCCGCATCTTGCGTGCACCATCCTTCCGCTTCGGACCGAAAAACGGACGATTATCCGCAAAGATCTGATCCACGAATGCCCTCCCTCCAAAAGCCATACCATCCGTGAAATAGCGTACACGACACCGTAAAACTTGAGGAAGGGGCAAACGGCCATTGGCTTCAATAACCTGGCCGACCGTTTCGCTCGTGATCCCCTTGCGGATAATTCGTTCTCCGTAGGCAGCGTGACGTTCCTCTCCTTCGACATAAAGCAGAACGCGATATTTTTCGCTGACAGAGCGCCAAGAACCAGGCTGTTGATAGGGTCGGCTTTCATGAATAGCCATCAACCCCGCTCGCGCGGACTTCCCTCCGCCACAAGCTTCGCCATAACCGCTCCAACGATAATCTTTCGGGTCGCCAACACATGCTGCGCGCACGGGGTTGAGGTCGATATATGCCGCAACTGTTGCCCTTGCGGGCTCACCATTCTCGACCAACAGGCTCTTGAAGCGTTCCTCCCATAGCGTCCCTTTGCGCTGATATCGGGCGTTGTAGGACATGCTGTAGCGCTGTTTGAGCGTCTTCACAAAAGCGCTGATGTCCCCCATCCTCAGACGAAGTCGATTCTGTTGTTCCTCGACCAGAGAGGCTGCACCATTCTTACGCCATTCCGCCCATTGTTTAAGCATGTTTGCCGTGTAAAGCGCTCCATACAGGGCGGAGACCCGGCGGAGCAATTCCTCCTGATCCACCTCCCCGCGTTCTGGAACCTCAACAAGCAAATGAAAATGGTTGGACATAATCGCATACGTCAGAATCTTCACGCCCGAAAAAATCTCAGCCCTGCGCATCATTCGGCGGAAGATCTCCTTCTCTTTATCATCAAGCCGGAAATTCCGATCCACGATTCTGCTCACCACATGGTAACACCCCGTGCCCTCAACCTTCACCCGTGCATGTCTCATGAAAGCACCTCCTCTTGATTAACGCCCCCACTATATCACCCCTCTTCCCTCAATTGCAACACATTTTTATTCTAAAGACCTGTCCCTTAGTCAAAAAGAGCACACAATTGAAAAGCACACAATTGAAATGTTAGTAGCGTTAATGGAGGTCTATTGTAAAAGCCTTGCTACGGTTTCGCGTAAGGCTTTTGAAGTATAGGGTTTGGCAATGGCATCTTTGAATCCGTATGCGGTAGGATTGGCCATCACAGGATTATCAGCGTAGCCACTGAAAACAATGGCTCGAACTTTTGGATCCAGCACTTGAAGCTCTTTGATGACTTCTTTGCCGCCAGGCTCGCCAGGAATGGTTAGATCTAAAAGAACCAGATCGAAAGGTGCGCCGGCTTCTTGCGCCTGTTTGTAAAGTGCAATGGCTCTCTTTCCACCAAGAGCAGTTGCGACGGAATATCCACTACTTATTAATATTTTGGAAACAAGGTCGCAAATCGTTTCCTCATCATCCATCACAAGAATTTTTGCGGGTTGGGGTGATGGTTGAACTTTTGTGTCTGATGGTTTGGTTTCTGCTGGCAACAAAGATGTAGAGGCGGGTAAATGAAATGTAAAAGCCGCACCCTTTCCCAACTCCGAAACCACACCGATATAACCATCGTGCTTGGCCATGATAGACCAGGCCGTGGGTAGCCCTAACCCTTTGCCAAATTTTTTAGTCGTGAAATAAGGATTAAAAATTTGCTTGATTACCTCTGGAGCTATACCAGCACCATCGTCTTTCACACTGACTTTCACATATTTGCCAGGATTGATCACGGTAACAGTATCCGCCGCAAGGTTGGCGTTTTCCAACGTAATATGCAGATTGCCCCCATTAGGCATGGCTTCACGAGCGTTGATCACGAGGTTGGAAACAACTTGCTGTATTTGCCCCTTGTCCGCATTAATGCGCCACAGATCGGCGGCTTGATTATAAACAAGTTTTACATTACTACCGGAAAGATCAAAGCGCGCGGTCTCTTCAATTACAGGTCCCAGATCAAACATCTCCTTGATAGGCGCCCCACCCTTGGCGAACGTCAGCAACTGCTTGGTAAGCCGCACGGCGCGATGCATCGATTGTTCTACTTTTTCAAGGGATCCATAGCAAGGGTGATCCTGCGGCAACACTTCTTTAACAAAGGAGATGTTTCCGTATAACCCTTGAAGGATGTTATTGAAATCATGTGCAATCCCGCCCGCTAGCGTACCAATACTCTGAAGCTTGTCTAGTCTTTGTAGTTCATCCTCGACGTGCTTACGGTTGGTGATATCACGAAAGGACCACACTCGCCCAATGCGTTCTCCATTCATCTTTATCGCTATGGAATAGCGTTCGATGATGCGCCCGTCTTTCAACGTGAACGTGTCCATGGGATCCGCATCGGAATCGTAGATTTCCATCACTCTCTTAATGAACGCCTCAGGATCGCTCAATTGACTTACCACATAGTTCAATAAAGCACTGTCATCGCCGCTTTCCATAAGAGACTGTGGTATTCGCCAAAGTTCTTTGAATTGACGATTGGTTTGCAAGACGTTCCCTTTGTCATTGACTGCAAGAATAGCATCGGCGGTGGATTCAAGAATCGCGAGGAGTTGTATTTTACTTTTCCGCAACTCCTCCTCGGCGTGCTTACGTTCGGTGATGTCTTCAAAGATACCCAGTACCCCAGCGAGCTGACCCTGTTCGTCGTAGTACGGCATTTTGGATGTGTGTACCCATCGAGTCACCCCAGCAATTGAATACTGCTCATCAAAATCTTTTGTTTGGTTGCTGTCCATTACAGCCTGATCGGCAGCACGATAGGCTTCCGCTTGTTCGGCCGAGTAAAAGGAGAAGTCATTTTTACCGATGATCTGCTCAGGCTTGATCCCTAAGTCGCTGGCGTAGTTTTCATTGCAAAATACATATACAAGATTACGGTCTTTCACAAAGATACGTTGTGGCAGGTATTTAATAAGTCGTTGGCTTAACGTCTCGAGCGCAAGCGATTTATCATCTGTACATTTACAATCAGCAAGATCCTGGGACTTCTGACAAGATGAGCAGGCTATGGTCTGCTCATCTATTTTGCTTTCCGTTGTGCATGATTGCTCACAACGCTTAGCCTTAAAGATGTTTATTAGGGTTCTTATCATTTAATTTGCATTCCACAACTTATTCACTAATAGATCGCACACCTACTTTGTTGTAAATACGGAATGTTATACATGCCATATCGTTGACATTTATTATGCTGGAGGGAGGCAAAATAGTCAATCACCGATTTTCTGGTGTCGATTTTCTGGTGTCATTTCTTTTGACGCAATGCGTATAACTCAGTTTTTATCATGAACAAGTGGACATGTCCCCTATTTTTTGGGAAACTGGAAAAAATGAAAATAGCACTGGTTAATATGCCGTTTGCCATGACGTGTCTTCCGTCACTCGGATTGGCCCAGCTTGAAACGGTGTTGCACGCGCAGCTTGGGGATCAGGTGCGTGTGACAACGCATTATCTAAATTTAGATTTCGCCAAAATAGTGGGTGATACAGAGCTCTATCATCACCCGTATTCACCGCATGGATTCATGACCGATGCCGGGGAATGGTTATTTAGCGCGGTGGCGTTCCCTGAGCGTGACGATAATACCGATGCTTATTTGAGGCGGTACTATCATGGAAATAGTCCTTCTATCGTTAAGGTGCGGGAATTTATCCTGCGGCAACGGTCTCTGCTCGAGGCGTATCTTGAGGAATTAATCGATTGTCATCATCTGGCGGAGGCGAATATTGTCGGTTTCACGCTCCTCTTTTCACAAACAGTAGCATCATTGGCATTAGCCCGCCTCTTGAAACGACGAAACCCCAGGCTCATCATCGTTTTGGGAGGGTCCGCGTGTGAGGGGGAGATGGGCCACGTTTATGTCGAACGTGTGAGGCACATCGATTACTGTTTTTCCGGACCTGCACTTGTGAGCTTCCCTGATTTTATTCGGTGTATGTTGGCTGGCAATATTGAAGGCTGTAACCATATTCATGGCGTTTTTTCTAAAACGAATCGCGCCTTATGGGGTGATGGTCGTGCAGGTACTTTGGCCCCCTTGGGAGATGATTTAGATATTAATGCGAATGTTATTCCAGAGTACAGCGAATTTTTAGATGCCCACGAGCGCTTATTTCCAAATCCACAGCGAACGCCTGTATTATTATTTGAGACGTCACGCGGGTGCCTGCGGGCACAAGGACAGGCGTGTCGTTTCTGTGGACTCAATGGCTTGAATGCGCACTATCGACAGATGCAGGCTGAATGTGCCATTCAACAGATTAATGCTTTGTGGAACTATGTCCCAAGGTCGAGATTTATGATAGCGGTAGACAACTTAATGCCGCCGGATTACCCGCGTGAGGTGTTCTCAAAATTGTCGCCGCCTGCAGGGGTTGCAATGCGTTATGAAGTGCGGTCGGATTTATCTGCTTCGGATATTGAAGCGTTATGCCGTGGCGGTGTCTCTTGGCTACAGCCGGGAATTGAGTCGCTATCCACTGCCACATTGATGCTGATGCGTAAAGGAATTACCGCCTTCAACAATGTGCGCTTTTTAAAAGAGTGTACGAGATATCCCATCACGCTGGAATGGAACTTGTTGATTGGTACACCTGGGGAGTCTGAGAAGGTTTACATGAAATATCTTCGGGACATTCCGTTGATGATGCATCTTCCGCCACCGACAGGAGCGTTCTCGGTTATGTTTGTCAAATACAGCGATTACTATAATCATCAAACGGAATATAACTTATCCCTTCACCCACAGGAGTTTTATGCGTATATTTTTCCGTTCGTCCACGAGGATATACAGCGCATAGCGTATCGGTATGTAGACGCAAAGAAGAATCCAGATTGGCTGGACGCATGGCTAGACCCGTTAAACGAGCTAATCAAGTGTTGGCGACAACGGTGGGATGGCTTAGATGGAAAACCGCCAGTACAACTCTGCCTAATGGAGGCGGAAAAAACGATTCAGGTTTATGACACGCGTTCGGGAGAACCCTCATGGTCTGACTTGACGCCATTTGCCACCCAACTCCTACAATTTTTAGAAGTTCCTGCGACCGTTCCCGAGATGATGGCGTATTGCTCTGCTGATGAGGCGCACATTCTAGAACACCTTAATTTCTTTAGAGCTCACGGATGGGTATTCGAGGAAGACGGGAAAAGTATGAGCCTTGTTTGTAACTTCAAAACAATTGCGTTATTGCCTGATTGAAAATTGGGAAGGACGGTGGATCGCCATCCCTCGGGCTTGCCTCTCGCATAATCACCCGTTACCGATTGACCTTAAGCCGGTAGAAGAGCTGGGGAGCTGACGCGTTCGTGTATGTGATGGTCACGGTGTTGGTGATGAGCGTTGGGGGTGCGTTCGTGAAAACAGGTTGCCACTGAATGGCGAGCAGGTTTGTTGAACACTCCAGATATTGCCAGGCATTGATGCCGCCGATCCACGTGATGGTTGCGCTTGAGTCAGATGCGCTGATCTGAGTAAACCGCAGTTGTGACTCTGAGTTTGTCGGCGTAAGATCGGCTTGATAGGATTGCAGATATGAGTATCCGTTGGCAGCTATATTCGTCGCGTCACCAAGA
>SESF01022139.1_pt1 | contig 61654 bp, 56 predicted proteins | sample 3171521 | NCBI WGS metagenome assembly SESF01 (sample SAMN10866945, study PRJNA518727) | freshwater metagenome | biome: subpolar coniferous forest; feature: holomictic lake; material: water; isolation source: holomictic Lake 227, 6 m and 8 m depth | place: Canada: near Kenora, Ontario | collected...
CGAAATGGTCGCCGCCGGAGCCCAGAAGCTACCCTCCTCTCAGCTGCAGCCGGAGGTCCTTTCGCCGACGGACGGTAAGCCGATTCTCACGGATGGTGAGAAATATTTCTCCCAGGATAATGCTGGGGCCACTGACCGTCCCAAGATGGTGATCTATGTGGCGATGAACGGCCACACGATCACGCCGGCCGAAGTCGCCGAACTCGTCGAGAAGCGTCGTATCGGTCCTTTTGCCGACTTTAAGTCGATGAAGTCGGGCAAGAACTTCACCGGTTATATCGACCTGGTTGACCCTGATACGATCAAGCCCCGCGGCACTGAAGTAAAACCTGAGACAGAGGTGAAACCCGCCGTCGAAGGCGAAGCTCCCGCTAAGGCTCCGCGAAAGACCAAGCCGAAGGCACCCAGCGGCAAACTTAAGGCCACGCTCTACTTCCCTCCGCGCGAAGGTGCCGATGGCAATCCCGACGCTTTCGATGCCGATTGGCCCGTCCTCGGTAGCTGCCCTGTCAGCGGCTTGCTTGTTCAGCACACGCCGACCGCGGGTTATCGCGTCTGTCCGCAGAAGGCCCTCGAAGCCGGAGCGAAGAAGACCTTCAGCCTGAACGCCGAAATGCTGAAGAGTCCGATTTCGGCTGAAGATGTCTCCAAACTCCTGAACGAGGGGAAGACCGGGCTGAAGAAATTCGTCTCGAATCGTACCCGCCGCACCTTTGAAGCGTTCCTCGTCGCCGATAAGCAGAAGGGATGGTGGTTTGAATTCCCTCCGCGCAAGGCCAAGGCGCCGAAGGCTGCCCCGACCGAAAAGAAGTCTGACAACGAACCTTTCTGATTACTTCTCCCAAGCCTGCTTCGGGAGACGAGCCTGTGGAGTGAGTTTCACCTGTTTCTCCATGTCACGAATCTGGACAAGGTCGTCCGGATAGCCGTCGTCGACACCTTTCATGCGGGAAAGCCAATAGCCGCGATACCACTGATACGCTTCTTCACGTTTGCCGAGATCCCAGTCAAGGTGGGCGGCAATGCGGGCCGCATACCAAGGGGCATAGGGAAGAACGGCGGCTTCGTGGTAATAGCGCGAAGCTAGGGCTGAGTCTTTTAATTTGATCTCCGCGAGTTGGCCCGCGCAGACCAGCAGCGGGAGCTTAGATTTGGAATAGTTGAGGCCGTCGTCGAGCACGTCGAGTCCGCGCCGCGCATAAGAGCGGAACAGTCTTTCCTGGGTTTCCTGCGGCACGTTTTTGTAGCCTCCCCGTCGGATGATCTCCCAGTGGGCCAGATCATAGCCGATGGAGTAGCCGGTATTTTCCCAGAAATAACGTGAATGAGGGTCGAGGGCGCAGGCGGCGCGCATCAGGGCCTCGCAGCCGGCTCGATCGCGCCGCTCCCACATGACGTAACTCCGAATCCAGGTCAGGTCGGCGACGACCGTGCGGAACCCGCCGAGAATGCCTAGGAGAACGCCTTGCCCGATGGTGGGCTCAAGCTCTTTCCGACCGATCTCCGGGATGCACGGGCGGATTTTTTTCCATGAGCATTCTGAAAAGTAGCCGGCACCCAGAATCAAGACGACGGCAATGACCCATGGCGAAGACCGTCGCATCAGATTTCGCGGCGGCGGAAAATGAGGGCCGCCAGCACCAGGAAAGCCACCATGTAGAAGCCGCCTGAACCCACAGCCATGGCGACAGCGCCGGAAGGCACGCTCGCGGACTCAAGGACTAGGGCGTCTCCAATGTTAAATTGCTGCAGGTTGGGAATCAGTCGACTCGTCACCCACAGGAATGTGCTGTAGAGGCCGTGCTGGGTCGGCTTCAGGACGGCATCTTGAGCAATCCATTGTAACTGGCCGGCCACGACCGCCATGGCGCCCATGACCACCGCAAAAAGGAAGGTGCGGGCGGCGGCGCAGACCGCGAGGACGATTGTAATCACGACCCCCAGTCGGAACCACTGAAGTAACGCGAACGAAAGCAGTCCGCCCGCGCTGAACTGGGCCGGAATCTTTCCTGATTGTTCGGCGGCGGCCAGCAACTCTTGTTCGCGTCCCCACATAACCAGCCCCAACAGGATTGAGAGAATCAACACGAAGACCCCGAGGACCGCCCAGGTGCCGAAGAACTTTCCTAACAGGAATTCAGTACGACTCAGTGGCTTTGCCAACAGCGTGAGCGCGGTGCGGTTGTCCATTTCGGAGAAAAACAGTTGTGCCGTCATAACGACCGCCAGCACAGATCCGAAAAGAAACATTCCGCCAAAACCGAAATCAGCGATGAACTTCAGTTCGCCGTGCCCGAAATCAAGGACGCGGAACGAAACGGACGACAGCACCATGGCCGCGCCAAGAATCAGCAGGAAGGCGAAGAAGCGTTGGCGAACTGCTTCAAGGAAGGTGACCCGACAGATCCATATTGTGCGTTGTAAGGAAGCTTTCATGTTCAGGCGTCGCGGCTACCGGTGACGAGTTCGCGGAAGAGGTCTTCCAGAGAGCGACGTGGGTGGGTGATGGAGGTGACTTTGGCACCATGGGCGCTTAACGCTGCTTCGGCGGCCTCCCGGGCCGCCGGCGTGAGTGACTCGATAGTCATCACGTGACGATCACGGCGGGCCAGTACATCATCGACTTTACCTTCCAGGACCAGTTTGCCGCGATCCATGATAGCGACCCGGTCGCAGACTTGTTCGACCTGTCCCAGTAGGTGAGAACAGAGGACGACGGTCTTACCTTTGTCGCGCATGGCGTGGATCATGCGGCCGATGGCGGCTGAGCCGACAGGGTCGACGCCTGCGGTGGGTTCATCAAGAATTACCAGCTCGGGGTCATGGACGATGGCCTGGGCGAAACCGATGCGTTGGAGCATGCCTTTCGAATATGTACCGATGGGCCGATCCGCGGCTTCCGTCATCGCGGCGAGGCTCAAGGCTGCTTCGACTGCTTCCGCGACCTTCCCGGAATCTACGCCGCTGAGTTGTGCGCAATAACGAACGAGTTCGCGGCCACTTAAGAATTTATGGAAATAGGGAGCCTCAGGAAGGAAGCCGGTGCGGCGGCGAGCTTCGCTGGTCGCCGAAGGGTGTCCCAGGATGCTGATGGCGCCGGAGGTGGCCGTCACCAGCCCGAGGATTATTTTTAAAGTGGTGCTCTTGCCGCAGCCATTCGGACCGAGGAGTCCGTAGACCTGCCCTCTGGGTATTTCCAGTGAGAGGTCATCCACGGCCCGGAGTTTGAGGCTGCGGATGCCGATGCGGAAATCCTTGGTCAGGTTCTGGACGGAGATCGCGGAACTCATCGGCGAATGGAAAAATCCCGGCAGGTGCGCAGGCCGGAGAAATCACGAATCTCTTCGGAGCGAATATGACCATCCAGAGCTTTGGCGACCTCATCAGTGAGGCCTTCGACGTCCTTGCCGGCACCCTCCACATGGAGATAGACCCGACCGTCGGGGAGATTCTGCACGAAGCCCGTCACCTCGAATCCACGAGCTAAAGTCAGTACTTGGGCTCTAAAACCGACCCCTTGGACGTGTCCAGTGTACCAAACATCGCGATGGGAGACATGGGTTGACATAGCCGAAACTTCTGGAAATGTTCACTACTCAGCCAATCCCAGCAACCGCAATCCGACTATGAACCTCCCCCTTGCCATGCTCGACGGCCCAGTTTTCTGGGCTATCCTCGCCGTAGCTCTCCTTTTGTTCGGTGGCTCGAAGATCCCCGAGCTCGCCCGCGGCCTCGGTAAGGCTAAGCGCGAATTCAAAAAGGCCTCGGAAGAGGTCGAAACCGAGATTCGTTCCGCTGCCGAGGAAGATGAGCGTAAGCAGTATCGAAAGAAGCAGATTGAAGAAGAAGAACGTGCTGCGGTTCGGGCCAAGATTGAGGCCGAAGAACGCGCCAAGCGCGCCCAGGACGGCAAACAGAACTAAAACCTTCGGGGCCTGAAAAGGCCCCTTTTTATTGTCACATGTTCACGGGACTTGTCCATGGTGCCGCTCAGGTGGTAGGCTTGTCGCCACGCCCTCAAGGCGGTGCTCGTTTGACCCTATCCCATCCCCTTTTCCTAACCGCGCGCCCAGGCGATAGCATCGCCACCAACGGGTGCTGCCTGACGGTCGTGGATCCGGCTGGGGAATCGGCCAGCTTTGATCTGCTGGAAGAGACCCTTCGTCAGACAAATCTTGGCGACCTCGGCCCTGGTGCATTGGTTAACGTCGAGCCGAGTTTACTCCCTACCGACCGTCTGGGCGGGCACTTTGTGACGGGTCATATTGACGGCTGCGGCACCCTGCTCTTCTTCGCTCAAGATGGGGCGGATTGGCGGCTGGATATTTCTGCCGAGCCAGCGTTTCTCCGCTATGTCGTTCGCAAGGGCTGCGTGACTGTCGATGGCATGTCGCTGACGGTAGCTGACTTAATTCCCGGCGGTTTCCGGATTTGGATCATCCCCCACACCCTCGCGGTCACTAATTTAAAGGAGCGTAAGCCAGGCGATCGAATCAATCTGGAGTCCGATTTGCTGGCCAAGTACGCCGAAAAACTGCTCGCCCGATCCTGACGTTCAGACCGAGCCAGCGTTGAGGCGTTCTTCCAGCCTGGCCGCAATCGCCTCGTCGCTTTCGTTTTCTGCCGGCGTGGCTTCCGTTGTGAAAATCGCGTCCACCCTCGAAAAAGGCAGTGGCAAAGCAAATTGATCCCAGCTCCGAAGTCGCCAGCAATGGTGATAGCGTAAGCCCATGGTGACGAAGGGCCGGCCAGTCAGCCGGGCTAATGAGATCGCCCCGGTTTTGAATTTGCGAGCGGGGCCTTTCGGTCCGTCGGGGGTGATGCCGGCATGACTCCCGGCTCGCATGCGTCGGGTAAGGGCGATGAGGGCGGCGGCCCCGCGTCGATTGGAGGATCCGCGCACAGCGGTCAGCCCCATGACGCGGAAGAAAGCGACTAGCCAGGCGCCGTCTTTGCTGGTGCTAATCAAGGCGGTGATGGGCCGACTGAAGTGTCGGTTGGCGATCAGTGAAGAGACGAATAGCTTGTCGTGCCAAAGGAGAATAACCACAGGGCCATCGGAGTCATCAGCCTTGGGAATATTCGTGCTTACCCTGAGGGTTGCGAGCCAGAGCCGAAGGCCGAGGGCAACGGGTACGACCCAGACCCAGTGGTACCAGGGCACCTCAGCGGGGGCTTCAGGGAATGCTTTGGGGTCGTCCGGCACGGTTCCCTGTATCGCACCCCCCAGCCCTTAGTTCAATACTTATGCGGGTAGGCCTAGGGCGAGGCGAACACCCTTACGTCGCAGGAGGTGTATCAGCGGCATGGCGAAAATCGCCGGCGACCGTTCGGACCAATCCAGCACTTCCGCGGGAGTCCGCCAGAGGAGCGAATCGACCTCATCATGGGCAAGCGCCACCGAGTAATCTCCGCGGAGAAGATACGAACGAACGAATTCATGTCCGAGTTCGGCGTGCTGCGGGGCATAGTCGATTTCTTGTAAGCCGCCAGGTTTGGAATGAGCACCCAGTTCTTCTCGTAACTCCCTGATGGCGGCGGTCAGGTAGTCTTCGCCGGTGTCAACGTGTCCTGCACACGAGGAGCTCAATAATCCTGGACAGTTATCTTTAGCGAAGGAGCGACGTTGCAGGCAAAGTTGGCCGTCGGCCCGAAGCCAGAAGATGTGGACCGCGCGATGGAGCAAGCGCTGTCGATGGATGTCGCGTCGATAGGCCGATCCGATAACCTGGTCCTGGCTGTCGACCACGTCAAAAACCTCGTCAGGAGATTGGCCGACTTCCTGTCGCTTCATCGTCCGAGATCCATGATGACACTCCAACGCTTGGTAAGTTCGCGGTCGTGCTTTTTCCATTCCGGATCCCAGGCCGCCAGTTGATTCCAGAAGCGGTCGGAATGATCCATGTGTTTGCGATGTGAAAGTTCGTGCAGGATCACGTGGTCGTGCAGCATCGGCGGAAGCAGGATCAGCCGCCAGTTGAGCGAAAGAGTCCCGACCATCGAGCAGGAGCCCCAGCGCGTGGTTTGATCGCGTACGCTGACTTGACTGACCGTCACCCCCACGCGTCGGCTGAGTCGATCGACCGCGAGACCCAGTCCAGTCTCAGCAAGTCGTCGAATGACGCGCAGGGCCCCTTCTTCGCGATTCTCCCCCGGAAGAAGAATGGCGACTTTATCATCCTGAGGTGACACCCGCGCCGCTGCTCGCTTGCCAGTCTCCAGTTCGACGGCGAGCAGTCGGTCGTCCATTGTCAGCCAAGGGAACTTCGTCAGGTGGGAGGTAAGCGAAGGCTGTACCGGGCGGGTCTTGGTGAGGACCTTTTCCAGCCATGGCAGGTTGTCTTTCAGGAAAGCCAGGGCGGAGGCGTGCGAGGTATGTTCGGGGTATGTCAGGAGGACCTTGGGTCCGGGGCGGACGGATAGTCGCACCCGCGTTGTGCGTGCCGAGACGCGTGGCCAGACCGATACGGGGCGGCCGGCAACATGGATGATGATGGGCTGTGCAGCCAGATCCATGCTCAGGGTGCGGCGTTTTTCTCGGCCTCGGCGACTACCTTGGCGGTTTGTCTGCGCAGGGCTGAATCAGGGTCGATACCGGCGTCACGGCAAGCGGCGATCAGTGCAAATAATTGGCGGCCGGCTGATTCCTCGGTGATGGTTGGTGCGAGTGCGTCAATCTCAGCGACATCAACTGTCGTGCCGACATCGAGCTTTTTTTTCCTTACCTGCTTCCAGGCTTCTCGGGCGGTGAGGATAGCGTTGAGCGACGGGGGCAGTTCCTTGAAGACGGAAACAGGGCGCGCCCCTTTCTCTTGAAGTTTGATTTGCTCCCACTGTGTCACGACCGCTTCAGAGGTGCCCAACTTGACACCATCGCCAAAAACGTGCGGATGACGGCGGACCATCTTGGCGTTCACTTCCCGGGCGACATCGTCAAAATTGAACTTCCCAGCTTCAGCGGCCATCTGCGCGTGCATGACGACGTGAAAAAGCAGGTCCCCGAGTTCCTCGCGCAGGTTGGCGTCATCATGGCGATCAATCGCCTGGATGAGCTCCGCCACTTCTTCAATCAGGCAGTCACAGATGGTCTGGTGATTCTGCTCACGATCCCAGGGGCAGCCATCGGGTGCGCGGAGTCTGGCGGTGGTTTCAATCAGAAGGTCGATGCCGGGCATACCACGATGGAGAAGACCCGTGGCGGGGGAGTCAAAACGATTGCCAGAAGGCCTCCGAACGGTTCCGTTGGTGGCAGTGGATAAACTGACCGAAATCATGGACGCCAAGCGCCGGGAGATTGCCCCGTTCGTCAGGTCAGTTACGGACGCAGAACTGGTCGCCTTTGCGGGTAGCCATAAATCCCCCGGGTTTCGTCAGTCACTGCTCACCCCGGGCCGCCTGAGCGTCATTGCGGAGGTCAAGCGTGCCTCGCCGAGCGTCGGGCAGATTCGGGCAGACGTCGATGCCGTCACCCAAGCCCGGCTATATGCTTCCGCCGGAGCTGACGGTCTCTCCGTTCTGACCGAATCCCAATACTTTAAAGGCAAGCTGAGTGATTTGGTCGAGGTGGCGTGCGATCAAGGCGGCTCGGCTCGCCCCCTGCCCTGTATTCGCAAGGATTTCATGGTGCACCCCTATCAGGTGCTGGAGGCCGCCCAAGCTGGCGCTCGCTGCATTCTGATCATCGTGCGTGGGCTGACCGATCCCGAAATCGTGCCCATTCACCGGGCGGCCAAATTGGCGGGGCTGGATACTTTGTTCGAGGTGCACGACGAGGCCGAACTTGAGCGTGCCCTACGTCACTCGCCTGACATGGTCGGGGTCAATAATCGCAATCTTTCCACCTTCCAAATCGACCTATCTTTCGCGGAACGCGTGATGCCACAGATGCCGACCTCCGTGCTCAAGGTGGCCGAGAGCGGTTTAAAGTGCGCCGAAGATGCCGCGCGTATGCGCGCAGCCGGGGCGCAGGCTCTGTTGGTCGGGGAATCCCTGATGCGCTGCGCTGATCCGGCGGTACTCATGCGGGCGCTGCAATCAGCATGAACGACGGTCCGTTATCGCCTAATGAGACGCGCGATCTGCTCGCTCGTCTTTCCCATATGCCGAAGAAGTGGCTGGGGCAGAATTTCCTAATTGACGGAAATATCGTCAGGAAATCGTTGGAACTCGGTGAGGTGAAGGCCGGCGACAAGGTGGTCGAAGTGGGCCCGGGCTTGGGCACCCTTACCCGCACTTTGCTTTGCGCCGGCGTCGATCTCTATGCGGTCGAAGCTGATCGCACGATGCACTTCCATCTTACCGAATCACTGCAACCGCGGTTTCCTCGCACCTTCCATCTGACGGAGGGTGACGCCGTCGATTTACCGCGCGCTGGCTTGGTCGACGCTGTTGATGGATCTTTCAAGGTCGTCGCCAACCTCCCTTACGCCATTTCCACCCCATGGATGGACGCCATCTGCGCCGGCCCCCATCCTTCGATGATGGTGCTCATGCTGCAGCGTGAAGCCGCTGAGCGTCTCACGGCAGAAGTTGGCACGGGACACTGGTCGGCCGTGACCGCCCAGGTGCATCTCGCCTTCGATAAGATTAAGGTGCACCCGGTGCCAGCTCAGTCATTCAATCCGCCCCCCAAGGTAGATTCTTGTCTGCTGGTTCTGCGCCGCCGCCAGGATGCGCGTCGTCTCTCGCCCCGGGCCCGGGAAGTCGCCCGGATGTTCTTCACACAGCGTCGCAAACAGGTGGGTTCTTCCGCCAAGAATCTCTTCCCGGACGCCCCCGATGTAGCGGCTTGGCTGGCTGATTTGCCCAAATACGGCCTAACGAGCCTGGCGCGGCCTGAGACTATCCCTGCGGAAGCCTGGCTGACTCTCTGACGGCTGGGATTGCATTTCGACCTTTCTCCGCTCCTTATCCCGTCATGTCCGTCAAAGTAGGCCTCGTTTCCCTTGGCTGCGCCAAGAACCTGATTGATTCAGAAATCATGATCGGCCACCTGGCCAAAGCCGGCATGTCCATGACCGCCGATGCCGCCGATGCCGATGTGGTCATCGTTAACACCTGCTCGTTCATCGACGCCTCAAAGCATGAGGCTCTCGAAGCCATCTATGAAATGAGCGACGGCAAGGCCACGGCACGCAAGCAGGGCCAGAAGCTCATCGTCGCAGGTTGCATGTCCCAGCGCTACCAAGGTGCGTTGCCGGTCGTCGAAGGCGCGAAGGGGCGTATTGAACTGCCGAAGGTCGATGCTTTCATTGGATTAGACCAGGTGACCAACATTGTCCCCGTCATTCATAAGGTGATGGGGGGCGAAGCCGGCATGACGGAGTTCCTCGCCAAGACCACCACCTTCATCCCCGATTTCGATACGCCGCGTTTCCGTCTGACGCCTAAGCACTCGGCTTACATCAAGATCGCCGAAGGCTGTAATCACCCTTGCACGTTCTGTATTATTCCCCGCATCCGCGGCCGCCATCGCAGCCGGACGGTCGAATCCGTCGTCAAGGAAGCTCGCCAGCTCGTTGCCGAGGGGGTCAAGGAAATCAACCTGATCTCCCAGGATACCACTTACTTCGGCATGGACCGATGGACGGATGGCCGGCCTAATCCGCGCAGCAAGGTGGATTCGTCCAAGGGCGAATCGCTCGCCTCCCTGCTTCGTGAACTTGATAAGATCGAAGGAGATTTCTGGGTGCGACTGCTCTACACCCACCCTGCCCACTGGAGCGATGAACTGATTGAGACCATCGCGCAGTCAAAGCATGTGGTCCGCTATGTGGACATCCCGCTGCAACATATTTCCGACCGCATGCTCGGCGCGATGCAGCGCGAGACGGATGGCGCTTATATTCGCGACCTGATCAAGCGCATGCGCGCCGGCGTCCCTGATTTGGTCATCCGTACCACCTTCATCGTCGGTTTCCCCGGCGAGACCGAGGAAGACTTCACAGAGCTTCTGGCCTTCCTGGAGGAAACGCGCTTTGATCGCGTCGGCGTCTTCAAGTACTCGAAAGAAGAAGGTACCCGTGGTGCGAAGATGGAGGGCCATCTGACGGACGCGATCAAGGCCGAGCGCCACGAACGCGCCATGTTACTCTTGCAGCGTCTCTCCAGGGAGCGCGGCGAAAACTTTGTCGGCAAGCAGCTCCGCGTGCTTGTCGAAAGCCCTGGGGTCGCCCGCAGCACTGGCGATGCCATGGAAATCGACGGCATCGTCAAGGTGCCGAAGAAACTTGCGATCGGTGAGTTCGCGCTGGTGACCGTGACTGGCGCCGAAGAATACGACCTGATTGCCAAGTAGGCGTCCCTAGGCCTCGGCGTCGCGATCCGGGGCCATCTCTGCCGATGCCGCGACCGCTGGCGAGTCACTGAGCCTGATCAGGGCGTCCAGGGATGAGAAGTGCCGCGTCCAGTCGGTCATGTCAGGGATGTCGCCCACGACCGTGGAAAACAGTTCTCGTTTCTCCTGTTTCAATTCTTCGATGCGTTCTTCAACTGTGCCTGGAGCGATCATTCGATAAATCAGCACGGGGTTCTTCTGGCCGATACGATGGACGCGGTCGACGGCCTGCGCCTCAACGGCGGGATTCCACCACGGGTCCATGAGGAACACGTACTCGGCGGTGTTCAGGGTGATGCCCGTGCCGCCCGCCTTCAATGAGGCAAGGAAAAGCGCCGGGCCCTTGGTTTCTTTGAACTGTTCGACCGGGGCGGAGCGGTCCTTGGTCTCACCGGTCAGTTCATAAATCGGAAGCGACGGCAAGTCGCGCGCCAGGGCAGATTTCACGCGCTCGATCAACGAGACGAACTGCGAGAAGACGACGGCCTTGGAGCCATTGGCGGCGATTTCAGAAAGTTTTGAAACCAGTAGCGTCACCTTGCCAGAGTGGCTCGAGGGACAATGGGAGTTCTCGGGGAGCAGGCCTGGATCGCAACAGACCTGTCGTAGCCGCATCAGCAGCGTGAGTACCGAAGTGGCATCCTTGGATAGTAGACTGGCGAGTTCGCCGGAAAGGCCGCTGCCTTGCGTCAGGTGCTGGTAGAGCGAGCGCTGTTCGTGGGTCAGCGGGCAAGGTAGCACCACTTCCATCTTCGGGGGGATGTCGGAGGCGACATGTCGCTTGAGTCGACGGAGGATAAACGGGGAGACCTGTCGTCGGACCTTGCCTAGCGCGACGGAGGGGTCGCGCAGCATCATACGTTCGAAGTTTGCCCTCTTGCCAAGGAGGCCTGGCATCAGGAAGCGGAAGATCGTCCAAAGGTCGGTAGGGCGATTTTCCAAAGGCGTGCCGGTGATCGCGATGCGATGGTCGGCTTGCACGGATATGCAGGTCTGGGTTGTCTTAGACTCAGGATTCTTGATCGCCTGTGCTTCATCGAGGACTGCGTAGCCGAAGCGATATTTTGTGAGCAGATCGGCGTGTCGGCGCAGTTGGGTGTAGCTCGAGATCCAGAGTTTAGCCCCGGGGTTCTTGGCGAAATCATCGTCCGCCGTGAGCACGGCGGTGCCAGCGCTCAGCTCTGGATGGAAACGTTTGATTTCTCCGAGCCAGACAGGGATGACGCTAGCGGGGCAGACGATCAGGGAGCGTTCACCGGCGGGGCGAGATGCCAGGAGCGCGAGAACCTGGACGGTCTTGCCGAGGCCCATCTCATCGGCGAGCAGTGGATGGGAGCCTAAATCGCAGAGGCGCCCTAGCCAGGCCACGCCCTTAGCCTGATACGGGCGGAGATGGGCGGGCAGATGATCGGGCGGCGCGGGCTCATGGAGGAGCTTATCTTTCCAGGCTTTGAGGTCGTCATTGAGTTTAAGCGCCCCCACGGCGGCATGGTCAAAGAGGGAAAGGAGCAAGTAGCGCGGCACTTCCCCGTCCTTAGCACGCCAGTCCTCGGAGAAGTCGGCCACCGCCGCATTATAGGCGACGACGCCTTTGCCTGGGAGGATCACTGGGCGTCCGCCGGCTTTGAGGAGTAGTTTCTGCTCATCGGCCAATAGCCGATGCCCGCCGGCCTTGAGCCGCCAGTTGAGTTTAAAGGATTTACCATCCGCCGCGGACTCTGCATCCGCGTCGACCGCCACCTGGAGCTGTTCGTTGCGGAATATGTTCAGGGATTCTTCGCCGATGAGTTTGAAGCGCTTGCGCCACTCATTGAGCTCCTCCCGGACGAAACGCTCGATGCGCCCGATGTTATCCATGGCCCAGGTGCCCGCCGTCTTGCTGTAAACGAAGCCGGCGCGATGGGCGACGGTGCTGAAACGAAAAAGCGTCTGGCGCTGTTCGTCGGACAATTCATCGCCGGGGATGGCGCCTGGCCCGAAACAGTTCCAGGCGTGCCCTCCTCGGCCGCCCCAGGCTGCGGAGGATTTCAAGCCGTCAGAGGTTAGATCAAAAGTGATCTGCAGTTTGAGCGCGGTGCGTCCGCCGTTCTCTTTGCGTTCAGGTTCCTTGGGAGCAGCGGTTTCACCCGAAGAGGCTGAATCGTCGATGGCTGGTATCTCATCCGCGAGCAACTCCTCCACTTCATACATGGCGGCGACAGCGAAAGGCGCCCCGTTTTCCTCTTCAGGTAGCGAGGTGCGCCACTCGAGCTTGCCGGCATTGATTTCAATCACCGCCCGGACCGACTGCGTGTCCGTCTTGGTCAGCGCTTCGGCGTTCTCGGGTTTAAGTTCAATCTGACGGACGAGGCCTTCCGTGTAGAGTCGCCGACCTTCCACTAGGTCTACTTCCTTAAATGCATCCTCCCACTCCTCTGGCAGGCACGCAAACCACCTCTCCAACGCTTCCGTGGAGTAGGATCTATTGGCCGGACGTGGGGACGACATCGACGGACCCGCATTAAACTTCCCCGATTTTGTCCTTACAATACCCAAAGTCTGGCTTTTTTTGGGCAGGGTCTGGGCTTGTTAATAGCGCTCAAAGTGTCCATGGTTTACGTCCCTTTTACAGGTACTGAAATGAAACATCTTAGTGTCGGAACACGCTGGAATGCGGACCTAGTCGCCGCCTATCACGAACAATGGTCCAAGGACCCTTCTTCAGTGGACGCCGAATGGCGTGCCTTCTTCGAGGGCTTCGAACTCGGCGTGAGTCTTCCGCCCAAGGCAGCGAAAGGTTCAGTCGCCCCTTCCGGTGCCGATGCCTCGGCGCAATGGAAGGTCCTCGCGGCCATCCAAGCCTATCGTGTGCTGGGGCACCTGCAGTCACGCATCAATCCCCTCTTTGATCCGGTCCCGCACTTTGAACTGTCAGACAAATCGCTCGGGCTTGATGCGATTCCTTTGACACAGTCTTTTCATACGGGCGATTTCCTCGGCGTCAAGGTCATGCCCCTGTCCGAGATCCTTGCTAAGTTGAAGTCCATTTATTGCGGCCCCATTGGCGTGGAGTTCACTCACATTCAGGATGGCGAGCGCCGCCGCTGGCTCCAAGAGCGCATCGAATCCTGCGGCCTCCGCCCGGCCTACGATGCCCCGGCCCGCCGCCGTTTCCTCCGTTCCATCGTCCAGGCCGAGCAATTCGAGCGCTTCCTTCACAAGACTTTCGTCGGCGCCAAGCGCTTCTCCGTCGAGGGTGGCGAGGTTCTGTTGGCCGCTCTCGACAAAGTGATCGATCGGGCACCCAGTGACGGCGTGGCCGATGTGGTCATCGGCATGGCCCACCGCGGTCGCCTGAATGTGCTCGTCAATATCTGCGGTAAAAAGGCGGAAGCCCTGTTTGGCGCCTTTTCCGAAAATCATATTCCGGATACCTCTCACGGCGACGGCGACGTCAAGTATCACCTCGGCTACGCCGGTGCCCGCGTGGTCGATGGTAAGGAGGTCAGCATCACCTTGGCCTACAACCCCAGCCACCTGGAAGCCGTCAATCCCGTGGTGCTCGGCCGCACCCGGGCGCTCATTGACCTGCAGGGCGGTTCCGATCGATCGAAGGCTCTCCCTGTGCTCATTCACGGCGATGCTGCTTTTGCCGGTCAGGGTATCGTCATGGAGACCCTTAATCTTGCCGGCCTCAAGGGATACTCCGTGGGCGGCACGCTGCATCTCGTGAGCAATAACCAGGTAGGATTCACGACCAATCCCGACGAGGCCCGCACCGGCCGTCATTGCACCGAGATCGCGAAGTTCACCGAAGCGCCGATTCTGCACGCCAACGGGGATGATCCGGATGCGGTGATTCTCGCAACGGAAATTGCCTTGGATTATCGCAAGAAATTCGGAGCGGATACGGTCGTAGATATTGTTTGCTACCGCCGTTACGGCCATAATGAGACTGATGAGCCGGCGTTCACGCAGCCGGTGCTCTATCGCAATATTACCGCGCATCCGAGCGTGTCAGAGCTCTATGCCTCGCGTCTGACGGAATCAGGCTCCGCCCCCGACGGCGAATTGATCACACTCCGTACGGAGTTCGATGTTTTGCTGAACGCCGCCCAAGAGCGCGCCCAGGCCAGCCTCGCCGTCGAGATCGAAGAGCATAAGAAGAATCCTCCGGGCGTGCGCCCTTTTAAGTCGCCTTATCAGCACGTAGTCGACACGACGGTGCCGGCCGAACTTCTGGCTAAGGTTGCCCCGGTGCTCTGGCAGATGCCTCCAGATTTCTCGCCAAATCCGAAGATTAAGCGATTACTCGACATCAAAGCCGAAGCCTTCAAGTCCGGAGCTAATTTCGATTGGAGCTTGGGCGAAGGCCTGGCTTTCGCCTCGCTCCTCGCGGAAGGCTATCCGGTCCGCATCTCAGGCCAGGACTCCGAGCGTGGCACTTTCTCACACCGTCATGCTGTGCTGCATGACCCTTCCAACGACGCTGAATATTGCCCGCTCGGCTCGATTGCCGGCGCCGAAATCGAGCTGGTTAACTCTTCTCTCTCGGAATACGCCGTGCTTGGTTTTGATTATGGTTACTCGCTCGAAGCCAAGGATTCGCTGGTCATCTGGGAAGCCCAGTTCGGCGACTTCGCCAACGGCGCGCAGATCATGATCGACCAATTCCTCGCTTCCGCGGAATCCAAGTGGGGACAGGACAGCGGCTTGGTCATGTTGCTTCCGCACGGCTACGAAGGCCAGGGCCCGGAGCATTCTTCCGCCCGCCTTGAGCGTTTCCTGCAGCTTTGTGCGGAGAACAACCTGCAGGTGGTGCAGCCCTCGACGCCCGCCCAGCTCTTCCACGTCCTTCGCCGTCAGGTTAAGTCCGATTATCGCAAGCCACTGGTTGTCATGACGCCCAAGAGTCTGCTACGTCATAAGTCCTGCGTCAGCAAATTGGCCGAACTTACCGACGGAAGTTTCCATGCGATTCTCGCCGATGCCACTCCAGCGGCTAAAACCGAACGCCTGTTGCTTTGCTCGGGCAAGGTCTTCTACGAACTGGATGCCGAGCGCATCGCCCGGAAGGACGACACGACCACGATTGTGCGCATCGAGCAGTTCTATCCTTTCGACGCCGACACTCTCAAGAAGCTCCATGTCGACCTCGGCGCCCCCGCCAAAATCGTCTGGGTCCAGGATGAACCCCGCAATATGGGGGGATGGTCTTTCGTCTCTGAATTGATTCAAGACGCGGTAGGTATTCGCCCTGCCTTTGCCGGTCGTGATGCGGCCGCCTCCCCTGCAGTCGGCTCACTGGCCGTTCATAAGATCGAACAGGCTGACCTTATTCGGCAGGCCTTTTCGGCCTAATGGGGGTCAGTAGGCGATATTCTCCGTTTAGGCAGTCAGACTACTACCCCCTAATCGGCTGCCTAAGGTCGATTAAAGGGTCATTTCCCCGTTGAAACAGACCAGAAGGGGTTCCAAGGTTAAACCTACCTAATTTCATGGCCGTCGAAGTCAAAATCCCTCCCATGGGCGAATCTATCACCGGGGGCCTGCTGGCTACCTGGCTGGTGCAAACCGGAGATGCCGTCCGCAAGGGCCAGGCTCTTTTTTCATACGAGACAGATAAGGTGACCTCAGAGGGCACCGCTGAAGTTGATGGAAAAATCACCATCGCTGTCGCCGCCGGCACGGAAGTGCTTGTCGGACAAGTCGTCGCCTCCATCGAAGCCGGTGTGTCGGGTAATGCGCCTGCAGTCTCTGCACCGGCCCCGCAGGTGCCCGCCAAGGCAGTCCAAGTCTTAGCTCCTGCCCCCGCTCCCAAAGTCGTCACCGCCAAGTCTGGTGCGGCCGCTGAAGTCTCCCCTGCTGTCCGTCGTCTCTCGGCTGAGACCGGTCTTGATCCCGCCGGTGTCGAGGGGTCCGGCAAGGCTGGTCGCGTGACCAAGGGCGACATGCTCGCAGCCCTCTCAGGACAGTCTCCCATTCTCGCGGCGGCTCCGGCTGTTGTTGCCCCGAGTCCGGCCGCCTTGCCCTCTTCTGCTCCGACTGCCGTGGTCATCCCTTCGCGCGAGGGACGCACCACCCGTAAGCGCATGTCGCCGTTGCGCCGCAAGATCGCCGAGCGCCTAGTGCAGGCCAAATCCGAGACCGCCATGCTCACTACTTTCAACGAGGTCAATATGGCCCCGGTGATGGAGTTGCGCAAACGACACGGCGAAGAATTCCTCAAGAAATACGGGGTCAAACTAGGCTTCATGTCCTTCTTCGTAAAGGCCGCGGTTCAGGCACTTATGGAGGTTCGGGCCGTGAACGCTCAACTCGATGGTGAAGATATCGTCGAAAATAATTTCTATGATATCGGCGTGGCCGTGGGCACGGACAAAGGGCTCATGGTTCCCGTCGTCCGCGACTGTGATCAGCTGAATTTCGCCGGCATCGAGAAAGCTATTGGTGATTTCGGTAAGCGCGCCCGCGACGGAAAGATTCAGCTGCCTGAACTCCAAGGTGGTATCTTTACCATCTCCAACGGCGGCATCTACGGTTCTATGCTTTCGACCCCTATCCTCAATCACCCTCAGGCGGCGATCATGGGTCTGCATAATATTGTCGAACGTCCTGTCGCCGAAAACGGCCAGGTGGTCATTCGTCCGATCATGTACTTGGCCCTCTCGTATGATCATCGCATCATCGACGGCAAGGAGGCCGTGACCTTCCTGGTGAAGGTCCGCCAGCTCATCGAGGATCCGCAACGTCTTCTTTTTGGCGTCTAATCCCGACCCACTTACCTAAAAACATGTCTCAATTCGATCTCGTCGTAATCGGCTCCGGCCCCGGTGGCTATGTCGCCGCCATCAAGGCCGGCCAGCTTGGACTTAAGGTGGCCTTGGTGGAGAAGGATAATTCTCTCGGCGGCACGTGCTTAAATGTCGGCTGCATTCCATCCAAGGCTCTCCTGCATTCCACCGAAGTCTACCAGCACGCTTTGCACGGCAAGAAGCACGGCTTGGTGGGCGCGGAAAAGATCACCTTCGACGTGGCGGCTATGATGGCCAACAAGGATAAGGTCGTCGCCCAGCTCAACATGGGTGTCGGTGCCCTCCTCAAGAAGCGCAACGTGGAAGTCGTCCGCGGCCTCGGCCGCCTTGCTAAGACCGGCGAGGTACTGGTGCGCAGCACGTCCGGTGATCGTACGCTCGAGACCAAGAATATCCTCATCGCCACCGGTTCGGTGCCGATCGAACTGCCCTTCCTGAAGTTCGATGGCGAGACGGTGATCTCTTCCGATCATGGTATCTCGCTGAAGTCCGTCCCGGCCAAGATGGTGGTCGTTGGTGCTGGCGCCATCGGCCTCGAACTCGGCTCCGTCTGGTCCCGACTTGGTGCCCAGGTGACGGTCGTCGAGATGCTGCCTTCCATCGGCGGACCAAGTTATGATGCCGATGTCGCCAAGGCCGCCCAAAACGCCTTTGAGAAGCAAGGCATCAAGTTTGAGATGGGTGCGAAGGTCACCGGAGTGAAGAAGAGCGACGGCGGTTCGGCGCTCACGGCAGAACGCGACGGCAAGGCCCTCGATTTCCCCGCCGATAAGATTCTCGTCGCGGTCGGTCGCAAGGCCAACACGAGCGGCCTGGGCGCCGCCGAAGCCGGCCTCAAACTCGATGAACGCGGCCGCATCGTGATCGACGCTCATTTCCAGACCAATCTCGCTGGCGTTTACGCCATCGGAGACGTCGTCGTCGGTCCGATGCTCGCACACAAAGCCGAAGAAGAAGGTGTCGCGGTCGCGGAAAATCTGGCCGGCAAGCACGGCCACGTGAACTACGGCATCATTCCCGGCGTAATCTACACCGACCCGGAAGTGGCTTCGGTGGGTCTCTCCGAGGCCCACGCCAAGGCCAAGAATATCGAAGTCGCCATCGGCAAATTCCAACTCGCCGGCAACGGTCGCGCAATTGCCTCCGACGGCACCGCGGGTTTCGTGAAAGTCATCGCTTGTGCGAAGACCGACAAGCTTCTGGGCGTTCAGATGGTCGCCAAGGGAGCGTCCGAGATGATTGCCGCGGCTTGTGCGCACATGGAATACGGAGGTAGCGCCGAAGATGTGGCCCGTACTTGCTTCGCTCACCCGACGGTCAGTGAATCCTTCAAGGAAGCTGCGATGGCGGTCAGCAAATCGAGCATTCACTCCCTCTAAGGGGTGACTTCGGTTTTGAACGAAAGGGTGCGTTTAGCACCCTTTCTGCGTGGGCGCACACCGACACCAAACGACCGCATGGCATCGTGAAAATTAAGAGGGGCCAGGCTTGCCACGGCACACGAGTAATCTGACTGCCGTTGCTTCCTTCCGGATCTGGCGGGGTTCGTCAGTCACCCGTTGCATGGGGCCTGGCTTGGTTAAGTTGATGCCATCCTAATACGCTCTTTTCAATCCCCAACTTAACCCCTAATCATTCCCCTTCCCGATGGCTGAAATACCTAAATCTTATGAACCTCAAGGGGTCGAACAGCAGTGGTACGACCGATGGGTCGCCGCCGGATGCTTCAAGGGCAAGGTAGACCATAGCCGCGAATCCTTTGCGGTGATGATTCCGCCGCCCAATGTAACGGGTGTTCTCCACATGGGCCACCTGCTGAATAACACGTTGCAGGACATCATGGTGCGCCGGGCCCGCCAAGAAGGTAAGTCCGCACTCTGGCTGCCTGGCACCGATCACGCCGGCATCGCCACCCAATCGCGCGTTGAAAAAGAACTTCGCCAGAAGCAGGGAAAAACCCGCCATGACCTGGGGCGGGAGAAATTCATCGAAACCGCCAGCGAGTGGCGCGACAAGCACGGCGGCATCATCCTCGGTCAGCTCCGCAAACTGGGCGCTTCCTGCGACTGGGATCGCACGGTGCATACGCTCGATGCGGGCTACTCGCAGGCGGTCCTGCAGACTTTCGTCACGCTCTATGAGCGTGGCTATGTCTATCGCGGAAAACGGATGGTGAATTGGTGTCCGGTTTCCCAGACAGGTCTCTCCGATGAAGAGGTGATCATGAAGCCTTCTAAGGGCTCGCTGTATCGGATGCGCTACGAAGTCGCGGAATTGCCCGGGACGTTCCTGGAGATTTCTACCACCCGACCGGAGACGATCCCCGGTGACGCCGCCGTCGCCGTCCATCCTGAGGATGAGCGTTACAGGCATCTCATCGGCAAGCATGTCTGGCGCCCCTTCCCGCGCGCCCAAATTCCGATCGTCGGCGATGAGGCCGTCGAACGAGCTTTCGGCACGGGTGTACTGAAGGTCACCCCGGCCCACGATCGTACGGACTTCGATATCGGCAAGCGTCACAAGCTGCCGGTCATCGATGTGATGAATCCCGATGGCACGATGAACGCCGACGCCGGCCCCTTGGCTGGTATGGAGCGTTTTAAGGCACGGACCGCCGCCGAAAAGCTTCTCGAGGAACTCGGTGCGCTGGTGAAAACCGAGCCTTACGAAAACACCGTCGGGTATTCCGAGCGCGCTGATGTGCCGATCGAGCCTCGTCTTAGCGAACAGTGGTTCATCCGTTATCCCAAGATCGAGGAAGCCAAACGCGCCGTCACCTCGGGTATCATCAAGTTTCACCCGGAACGATGGACGAAGACCTACCTTCACTGGCTGGAGAACATCCAGGACTGGTGCGTGAGCCGCCAACTTTGGTGGGGGCATCGTATCCCCGTCTGGTACCGCAAGGGAGCCGATCGTAATGATCCCGCTCATTGCCACGTGTCTTTAAATCCTCCCGCTGATCCCCAGAATTGGGAACAAGACCCCGATGTCCTCGACACTTGGGCTTCTTCCTGGCTATGGTGCTTGGCTACGCTGGGTTGGCGTAAGCCCGGAGAAACCACCGAGGAGCTCAAGCACTGGTATCCGACGGGTGCCCTCGCCACCGGACCAGATATTATCTTCCTCTGGGTTGCCCGTATGATCATCGCCGGCCTTGAACTCTATGGCCCGGAGAAGAAGACTTTGACGGATGACGAGATTCGGCAACGTGTTCCATTCAAGCGTGTCTATTTCAATGGTATTATTCGCGATAAGCTGGGGCGGAAAATGTCCAAGTCGCTGGGCAACTCGCCTGAACCTCTCGATCTGATCGCCAAGTTCGGCGCCGACGGCCTGCGCTTCGGTCTGCTCTCAATCGCTCCGAAGGGGCAGGATATTCTCTTTGATGAGGATCGGGTTTCTCAGGGCCGTAATTTCTGCAATAAGCTCTGGAATGCGGCGCGCTTCCGCCAGATGTCCGGCCCGATGTCTGATAACTCTTCGCTGGTCGCCGTCGCCTCACGGATCCAGGCGACTTTGCTCGATGATGATGACTTCGCCATTCTGCAGGGCCTCGCTGAACTGACCGACAGCACCACCAAGAACTTGGATGACCATGAGTTCACTGCCTACGCCCAGGGACTCTACGCCTTCTTCTGGGGCGATTTCTGTGATTGGTATGTCGAAGCGTCCAAGGCGCGCCTGGCCGATCCGGCTCTGCGCGACACCTGCCTGGCCGTGCAGGACCTGGTCCTCCGCCAGTTTCTCCTGCTGCTCCACCCTGTTGCCCCGTTCATCTCAGAGGAACTCTGGCACCTGCTGGGCTATGGTAATGAAAATGATTTCATTCAGAACCATCATACCGGATCCGGCGGAGATCTCTTACGCGTTCTCCGCGAGAACGGCGTGAAACTCAGCGCAGCTAAGGTAGCCGATGTGGCCTTGCTTCGTGAACTGGTGGCTTCGATCCGCGGTCTTAAGTCTCAGGCCAACCAGGCAACCCGCCGGGATTCTGTGGTGACCATCGTCGTCAAAGATGCCGCCGCCAAGTTACTGGTGGAAAACAACCGCGACAAATTAACCCGCATGGCTGGCTTGGCCGAGATCAACTTTGCTGCCGACGCCGGAGGTCGCACCGGAGCCGTGACTCCGATGGGAACAGTGATGCTCGAGCTTTCCGGCAACATCGACGTAGCCGCCGAAAAAATGCGACTCACGAAGGAACTCGAAAAATTGGAGAAGGGTGTTTCGGCTGGTGAAGCTAAACTCACCAATGAGGCGTTTGTCTCCAAGGCTCCGCCAAACATTCTGGATGGCGCCCGCAAACAACTCGAAGAAGTCAAAGCCAAGCGTGATGAGATTGCACGCATGATTGCCTCCCTGGGCTGACCTATGATCGCCACCCGGCTGCACCCCGATAAACACATCGCCGCTCAAGCGGTTGCCCGGGAGATAGCCGACCTGATTCAGATACGCTCGAAATCGGGCAAGTCGACTGTGCTTGGTCTGGCCACGGGTTCCACCCCTCTGCCGCTTTATGCCGAGCTGATTCGTCTGCACCGCGACGAAGGCCTGAGCTTCCGTTCAGTGATCACCTTCAATCTCGATGAATACGCCGGTCTGGGGCCGACCCACCCGCAGTCCTACCGGCACTTCATGGAGGAGCACTTGTTCCGACATGTGGACGTACCTGCCTCCCATATTCATATTCCCGACGGGTTGAGCCGGGAGCCCGCGCGGGATTGTGTCGCCTACGAAGAGGCCATTCACCAGGCAGGCGGGATTGATCTTCAGATACTCGGCCTCGGTCGTACGGGACACATTGGCTTCAACGAACCGCCGTCCGCGGACAACACGCGCACCCGCTGGGTGCATCTGGATGAGATGACCCGCCAGGATAATTCGACCTTCTTTGGTGACCTTGCCCTGGTGCCTCACGCCGCCCTGACCATGGGGGTTGCGACCATCATGGAGGCGCGCCGAGTGGAGTTGCTCGCTTTCGGCGAAGGAAAATCAGCCATCGTTCGCCGCGCCATGCAGGAGACGCCGTCGGCAGCATGTCCGGCGACCTGGCTTCAGCATCATCCACGCTGCACCTTTCATCTAGATTACAGCTCGGCCATGCAACTCTAAGCCCCCCGATGGCCGCCCTCCCCCGCTATCTTTCAAAGATTGATCCGCACCTGGTGCCGGCCTCCTTATGGACTCGGGACCACCTACGACGTTGTGATGCGCTAGCCGGATCGACGGCGCTGACCATTGCCCTCAAGCGAGATGACGGTACCGCTTCCCTTTTCCGGACCAAGCTGCTGCCGGCGGGAACGGATGACGCGGCCAATTATCTGCATGCTGAACGGACGGTTAAATTTCTTCTTTGGTCGCGCGGCGCACCCGAGGTACTCATGTGTGGCCCGTTGGCGACCAGCCTCGCCGAAAGTTTACAGGTAGCTTATTCACCTGCCGGCTCCAGAGCTTTTGATGCGGACTTCTTTTTCCGTATTTTTCAAAAACCCCTTCGCTTCCGTGCCGTCGAGCCATCCGCCCTCCCGGCTCCTTCCGCCGCCCACCTCCCCCTTGGGCGCCATCTTGATGGGTGTCGCATCGGCTTTGACCTGGGAGGGTCCGATCGCAAATGCGCTGCCCTGATCGACGGCAAAGTGGTTTACTCCGAAGAAGTGAAATGGGATCCCTACTTCCAGGCCAATCCGCAATACCATCTTGATGGCATCCGCGATTCACTCGCACTGGCGGCGAGACATCTCCCCCGGGTAGATGCAGTTGGCGGCTCATCGGCCGGCGTCTACATTAACAATAAGGTATGCGTTGGCTCTCTCTTCAGGGGTATCACGGATCCGGCGGTTTTTGAAACCAAGGTGCGCAATCTCTTCGTTGATCTCGCCGCCGAGTATCAGGTGCCCTTCGAGGTCCTCAATGACGGGGATGTCACCGCCCTGGCCGCTTCGATGTCTTTGGGGCGTAACGCGGTCCTTGGGGTCGCCATGGGCACCAGCGTGGCAGCAGGCTATGTCGACAATGGTGGCAACCTCACCAACTGGCTCAGCGAACTGGCCTTCGTGCCAGTGGATTATCGTGAGGCCGGCCCGGTCGATGAATGGTCCGGCGATGCTGGGTGTGCCGTACAATATTTCAGCCAACAAGGCGTGGGTCGCCTCATGCCATTGGCCGGGATTACGCTACCCCCCGCGTTGAGGCTTCCCGAGCAACTTGAAGAGCTCCAGCGTCTCATGCTTGCCGGCGATGAACGTGCCATGCAGGTCTATGACGCCATCGGCATAGCGTTCGGCTACGCCATTGCGCATTTTGCCAATTTTTACGAAATGAGCAGCTTGCTCATCATGGGGCGAGTGACTTCCGGTCCGGGCGGCACGGTTATCATCGAACGAGCCCAGGCAGTGCTTCGCGATGAGTTTCCGGAACTTCGCATCGACCTCATGGCCCCGCCTGAGAAAGATAAACGCCATGGTCAGGCCATTGCGGCCGCCTCCCTGCCCCCTCTGCGCCCATGATGTCCCTCAATCCTCTTGCGAAGCTCATGATTCCGGATGCCGTGGCTGGCTCCCAGGCGCTGGCCCGCACGACCCATCTCGGTATCGGTGCCCACCAGGATGATTTAGAGTTCATGGCTTTTCACGGCATCCTGGCCTGTTACGACCGCTCCGACCTCTGGTTCGGAGGCGTCACCATCACCGATGGCCGCGGAAGCTCCCGGGCCGGACAATTCAAAGAATGGACAGACGATCAAATCGCCGCTGAACGTGTCAGGGAACAGGAAGCCGCCGCGGTCCTCGGAGAGTATTCCTTTGTCGCTCAGCTGGGGTATCCGAGCGCTGCCGTCCGCGACTCTCAACAGATCGCGGTACGCACCGAACTGCACCGCATTCTCGATGCCACCCGTCCGCAGGTCGTCTACCTCCACAATCTCGCGGATAAGCATGACACCCATGTCGGTTGCGCTCTTCGCGCGATCGAAGCAATTCGGCTCATGCCTATGGCTGAGCGCCCGATACAAGTCTACGGCTGTGAGGTCTGGCGCGATTTAGATTGGCTCGTCGACGACGAGAAGACCCCCATGCCCGTGTCGGGGCATCCTGAATTAGCCCAGAAGATCAACGCCGTCTTTGCCACCCAGATCGCCGGAGGTAAGCGCTATGACCTCGCCGTACTCGGACGCCGGGCGGCAAATGCGACCTTCGGCAATCCCCATCAGACCGACCGGGAGACTTCGATACAGTGGGCCATGGATCTCACCCCCCTTATCCGCGATGACACTCTTGATCCCACTGAATATACGCTGGGATTCATCGATCGTCTCAAACTCGACGTCGCCGCCCGACTGCGCAAATCTCTTTGATTCATGAAACCTACCCTTCTCGTCTTGGCTGCCGGCATGGGCAGTCGCTATGGCGGCCTCAAGCAGATCGACCCCATGGGTCCTTCTGGCGAGACCATCTTGGACTACTCGGTTTTTGATGCCATTCGCGCTGGTTTTGATCGGGTTGTATTTATCATTCGTCCTGACTTCGAGAAAGATTTCCGCGAACGTATCGCCGCCAAATTCTCCGGTCGTATTGAAGTCGGCTTCGCATTTCAGACCATTGATAAGCTTCCTTCGGGTTTCTCGGTGCCCGCCGGACGCGAGAAGCCATGGGGGACGACCCATGCGATTCTCTGCGCCCGTGAGGTCGTGAACGCACCTTTTGCCGTGATTAATGCCGACGACTTTTACGGCCAGGACTCCTACGCCTCGCTTGCCCGTCATCTCGCGGCGCTTGGCAATGACTCCACGGCCTACTCCATGGTGGGGTTTACACTAAAGAATACTTTATCCGAACATGGCACGGTGGCCCGGGGTGTTTGCCAGACGGACGCATCTGGGAGGCTTACCGATATTCAGGAACTCACCAAGATTGCCCGCATACCAAGCGGTGCGGAAAATCGTCCAACCGAAGGACCGGTAACACCCCTGACCGGAGAAGAACCCGTTTCGATGAACATGTGGGGCTTCACTCCCGCGATCTTCCCCCAGCTAGATGCGGATTTTCGCGCTTTCTTGTCTATTCAAGGGCGGGAAATGAAGAGCGAATCCTACATTCCGATGTCGGTCGGTAATCTGGTCAAGGCCCGCACCGCCACGTGCCAGGTGCTCCGTACTAACTCCACCTGGTTCGGCGTGACCTATCGGGAAGATAAGCCGATCGTGCAGGAAAGCATCCAAAAGCAGGTCGCCTCCGGAAACTACCCTCCCTCGCTCTGGTCCTGAATAATGACCACGCCTGTTTCATATGACGTGGCCGGCATTGCCCGGGAATTCCGTCTGACAGGCTCATTCCTGACAGCCTCTCCGTATGGCAGCGGGCATATTAACGACACTTATGCCGTCGTTATGGATTCTCCCCAGGGTCAGACGCGCTACGTCCTGCAACGCATTAACCACAACGTCTTCAAGCGTCCGGACGAACTCATGGAGAACGTGGAGCGAGTCTGTGCCCATACTCGTCGCCGGCTCGAAGCATCAGGTGCGACGGATGCTCATCGCCGCGCGCTACGCCTCATCCCGACCACAAGGGGGAAGTCTTGGCACGTGGATGCCGCTGGCAATCGCTGGCGCTGCTACGACTTCATCGAGAACGCTACCGGCCATGATGTGGTGCGTGCACCCGATCAAGCCTACCAGGCTGCGCGAGCTTTTGGGGCTTTCCAATCGCTGCTGGCCGACCTCCCCGGAGAGCGCCTCCACGAAACTATCCCTGACTTTCACAACACCCCGAGTCGCTTTGCGCGGTTTCTCGCGGCGCTGGCGAAGGATGCCCATGGTCGGGCCCAGTCGGTGCAAACTGAGATATCTTTCGCCTTGGCCCGCCAGGCCGACGTCACTCTGGTCGCCGAAGCCTTGCGCACGGGTGAACTGCCGGAACGCGTCACGCATAATGACACGAAGCTCAATAACGTGTTGCTCGATAATATAACGCAGGAAGGACTGTGCGTCATCGACCTCGACACGGTCATGCCCGGTTCGGTTCTGTATGATTTCGGAGACCTTGTGCGTACTTCGACCTCCCCGGTGGCAGAAGATGAGACGGATCTGTCGCACGTCCACCTGCAGCTCCCGATGTTCGAGGCGCTCGTCCGTGGTTACTTGAGCACGGCCGGCGGCTTCCTGACCAAGCGAGAGAAGTCCCTCCTCCCTTTTGCCGGTAAGCTTATCACATTTGAAATCGGACTGCGCTTCTTGACCGATTGGCTGGAAGGCGATGTTTATTTTAAGATCAAGCGTCCCGCCCACAATCTCGACCGCTTGCGGACGCAGTTCAAGTTGGTCGCCTCGATCGAACAACAGATGATCCGCATGCAGGAGTGCGTCGACCAACAATGACCCCACGCGTGCTCGTAACGGGCGGAGCCGGCTTCATTGGCTCCCACATTGTCGAACATTACCAGACCAAGGCAGAAGTCGTGGTGCTGGATGATTTCCGGAGCGGTTACCGTGCTAATCTCCAGGGGCTCGACTGCCGGATTGTGGAAGGGTCGATTCTTGATGCGACCTGCTTGGCCGACGCCATGAAGGGCGTGACGCACGTCTTTCACCTGGCGGCGATGATCTCCGTCCCGGAATCCGTGCAAATGCCCGACGAGTGTGCGCGTTTGAATATTGAAGGAACTCGTCGGGTGCTTGAAGCAGCCGTACATGCCGGCGCCCAGCGTGCTCTCCTGGCTTCTTCGGCTGCTATTTACGGTGATAACCCGATCGTACCTAAGCTCGAATCGATGACGCCCGAGCCGAAATCTCCCTACGCTTTCACCAAGCTCGCTGGTGAGAAATTGCTGGAATCGTTTCGAATCAACCAGCATCTAAGCACAGCCAGCCTCAGGTTTTTCAATGTCTTCGGCCCGCGTCAGGACCCTCGTTCGGCCTACGCCGCCGCCGTCCCCACTTTCCTTGATCGGGCTCTGAACCATCAGACGATTAGTATCCATGGCGACGGAGAGCAGACGCGCGATTTCATCTTCGTGAAGGATGTCGTGGGAGCCCTAATCTATGCAGCCGGTCATCCCGACATGCACGGTACCTTTAATGTCGGCTACGGCCAATCTTTGTCGATCCGGGCCCTCGCCGAAGAGATTATCCGCCTCACCCATTCTCGTTCGTCCCTTGAGTTTCTTCCAGGTCGGGCCGGCGACGTGAAGCATTCTGTCGCCTCAGCCAATCGTCTTATGACAGCGGGATGGGTCCCCAATTTTAGCGTATCAAGCGGCCTTGCGGCTACCATCGCAGGCTATCGACGCCCTACGGCGTAACAACCAAGGTGGTCCGCAGGAGTTCTTCCTGCCCGTCATTAATATGGAGCCAAAGGTCATATTGACCAGCAGGGGGAAGGCGTAGTCGGAAAGTAAGGGTGGGGGTTTCCGCATACTCACCTCCTTCGAGCGTCGGATGCATATGCGCATACCCGGTACGACCGGCTTCAGTGGAAAAGATCACGGCATGCCCCAACGAACCCATAACAGGTTTTAATTTCAGGGCAGCTCCCCCAGGGCCAGCGAGCAGGAGGCGCAGTTGGGCTGACGTGCCCGCGCGGGTCGAACTAGCAATCGTACTCACGATTTGATTCCGTGGTGAGGTGGGGGACTGTGGATGGCGGAGCGGAGGAACATTCTCTACGATTGTCTCGGCGAGCATGACTCTTCCCGTGCGGGCGTCGGCGAAGTCGACATAGGCTCGGACCGGGGTGTCGCCGTAAAGTTGGGCCGGGAAGTCAAAATGCCAGGTGCCGTCTTCGCTGGGCATGGGGTGCAAGTGCGCATACCTGCGTTCTCCTCCGGCCTGGAGCAAATGAAGGTGCACTTGTTTGGTGTGCGACACCCCGACTTCATGACCATAAAAAGGCAGGCCCTCCTCTTTGATCAAGAGAAGTTCCGCAGCCGAACCTTCGCCGATTCGCTTGATCTTAAGGGTCACCGGGAACCGGAGTTCTTTCGGAGAATAGAAATTAGCCTCTTCATTGACACCACAGAATTCCAGGCCGTCCACGACGACGGGTTGATGGTCGGCATGAAGAAACGCGCACTGGGTGTCCGGCAGGGAGCGCAGCATAAAGTAAGCCCCCAGCGCGATGGCCGTGATGATCCAAGCCTGCTTGGGGAAACTCATTTGCCGGCGGCTTCACGGGCCAGCACCTGGGCGACGTCTTCGGCATCGAAGGAGGCGCCTTCGCGCCGCTGGATGAGCCGTCCTTCGGCGCTGATCAGAATGAGGGCGGCGTTATGGACGATGGTCCCGTCGTCACGCAGGTTTTGGATGCCATAATGGCGCATCAAATCCTTGATCTGCGCAGGGTCGCCCGTCAACAGGCTATGGCGCGCAAAATCGATACCATAGCCTTCAGCGTAGGCGCGGAGCACCCCTGGGGAATCTGTCTCTGGATCAAACGTAATGGTGATTAGTCTCACCTTGGAAGCCGATGGCTGCTTAGCCAGAAGATCGCCGAGTTGCTTCATGCAGGCGGTGGAGGCCGGGCACATGCGGGCGGAACGACAGCTCGTGAAAATGAAATTCAAGGCCAGCGGCGAACCCAGAAAATCTTTCTTCATCACGAGGCGAGCCGACTGATCCCAGAGCGCCATATTCGGCATGAGGTCGTTAGGCATACGCGTGACCAAGCGACCCTTATCTAAAGTTTCACGATGGAGGGCTTCGGATACTTCCGCCACGCGTCGCAATTCTTCGCTGTCGTTCGGGAATATCGAACGAAGCGCCGGGCGGACATTACCCGAAGCCAAGATTCCACGAATAGGCCGCCCTTCCCAGGCAATCTGGACATCACCGCTGCCCAGCGAGACGGTGAGATTCTGGTCGTCCTTGGTGCGGATCACGGCGGACTTGTCCGAAACATTCCGAGATATCACCAACCCTTCCGTGGTCATGCCATAGGCGGACAAAGACCACAGACACGCCCAATATAGTGTACGCATGTTTTAAAGGGTTTCTCCCGATTGGCTCAACATCAGCTCGATCATGCCGTGACGAACACCGCGATGTGTAAGATGAAACGCTTCCGCGCCCGTGAGGTCGGCGAGCGCGCATAATGTGATGAGGGCGGCGGGCATGATGTCCGCACGGTCAGTCGGAATACCCGGAATCTTTTTTCGCTCCTCGAGCGATGCAGCACAGACGCGATCTTTAAGTTCACGGATGCGGAGGACCGGCAGGCGACCTCCGACCGGAGGTTCGCCGATGGCCTCAAGGTGCAAAGCAACGACGGCGAAGGCGCCCCCTGCCCCTACGATAAGAAAGTCTTCGGCGGCCTTGGCAGGGATGATGGGCGTCAGCACGCCGAGCAGGTGTGTGCGAATTGACCCTTGATCCAGTTCGTCCACAAGGCCGAGCCCCCCGCGGAGATAGCCATGGGTAAGACGCACAGAGCCCAGGCGAAAACTGCGGGCCAAGACACAGTGGTGATGGCGAAGGGCCATCACCTCGAGGCTGCCGCCGCCAAGGTCGAACGCCAGGATGTTGCTATATGCCTTGTAATTGGGGTCTGAGCGCACCGCCGACGCGGCCAAGCGGGCTTCGACCTCGCCCGACACGACGGTCAGCGGGATGCCCGTGATTGACTTGACTCGCTCCGCGAAGATTAGGCGACTGTCTGATTCACGGATGGCGCTCGTGGCGAGAATGACGATTCGGTCTGCCCCTTTTGAGCGGGCAAACGAAACCAGCCGGGAGATGGCCTGGACTGCTTCTTCCTGAATCTCCGAGGGAATCAAGGTGCTGTCCTGATCGACCGGCTGCAGGCGCACGGGTTCGCTGCTGCGAGCGAGCTCCGCTTTCGTGGTCGCATCCACCACCGCGACCTTGATGGAGTTGGAACCAACATCAATAACGGCAACGGCGGACATACTCAGAATAGGAGGGCCCCTTTGACGCCGCCGAAGAAGTGCATGCCATCCTGCGTCTCAAACTCTTTGGTGCGCATGGCGATGAAGTAAGTGGTGGACCATTGGTGAATTTGGAAAGTAGTGCCGAGGGCAAGCTGCATGACGATTGCACGGCGGGCGACAGATGGTGACTCGCGGAAATTCGCGCCGTCGGTGGCGTAGTTATGTGCGACGACTTCAAGTTGAGAGTCGACGAATGCCCAGTAGGCGAAGTTCGCACGATTCTCCTGCGGGCTGAGCGCAGAGACAGGGTCATACCCGTTGGAGTGGCGGATGTATGAATGGCCCCAGGATTTATCCAGATTAAGACCCCAGCGGAGCTGCGCGCCAATCAGCGCTTCGGTGCGCATGGTGCCGAGCTCCATGGCCATGCGTGCGATCAGGTCGCGATAGCCACGGCCGGTCGAATCGAGGTCGAAGCGGCGTCTGAATTCTGTGTCGATGTTGAAGATAGGCTCGTCAGGCACCTGTGTGCCCCAACCAGCCGTCTGCGGCTGGCCGATCAACGAGTGGAATTTGTTCTGAATGGTTTCCGCGCCGGATGAAGGTCCGATGACCCCTAATTTGAATTCGACGGAAAACATACAGTCCTTCTTTCCTCCGCGGTCAAAAACCCTGCCGTAACCCCAGCCCAGATATAAAGCGCCGGAATATGGCAGGTCGGTCTTGGGCGGATCAGGCGAAGTCGTGTCTGAAGGCGTGTTAATTTCCTGTGTCAGGGAGAAGAACGTGTGTTCGTCGGTGTTGATGGCGAGCTTCAGCCCCTGCGTGTAATAACGGTCTCGGTTCTTCGGGCCGAACTTGTCGTTTTCTTCGGTCAGGTCGATGACCCAAGGATGTGAAGCAGATGGCGACGGAGAGGTGTCACCAGCACGGGCGGCGGCGGTTAGGAAAAGGAGAGCAATAAGGCGCAACGAGAGCATCTACGGAGGGTCAGCAAAGCCCGCTTCGACGAGAGGGACAACGCCTTTCTGACTTGTGAATAACCCGCTGCCGAAGTATTTGACTGTCAGGATGTCGCAAAGCTCCGCCAGTTCGCCAATCGCCCGGACGGAAGTCCAGTCCGACGGTGCGGCACGCGTGGTAATCGGTGGTGTCTGGAGGCTTGATGACCCCCTTCCGGTCATCGTGGTCAAAGGTGATCGTGTGATGGTTGTCGTCGAGCACCTAGGTGAATTCGACTCCTCCCTGCCCGCCTGGCTCCATGCCAATTTCCGCAATGTGCGACAGTTGGACCTCTCGGGATTACCTCAGCGGCTTCAGTCGTTGGTGCAGATGGCGGAGAAAGCCGCCATTCATGATGGCCCCACCGTCCCTCCGGGGTTTCTTGTAAAGTTCGGCACCTGGGGCGTCGAGAGTTCATCTTCATGGGCCCGGGCCTTTGATCATATTGGTAATACCTTTCTCGGCTTCATGCGCACGTTGGTCGGCCGCTCGAAGGTTAACTGGTCGGACTTCATGCTTCAGTTGCAGACCGCAGGCGTGGATGCGCTCCCGATTGTCGCCCTGCTCGGCTTCCTGACCGGTCTGATCATGGCTTATGTCGGCTTGATTCAACTTCGCCAGGTCGGCGCGACGGTCTATGTCGCCAATCTTGTCTCCCTGGCCATGACCCGCGAAATGGGCGCCCTGATGACCGGGGTGATTGCCTGCGGTCGCACCGCGACAGCCTTCGCCTCACAACTCGGCAGCATGAATGTCAGCCAGGAGACGGACGCGCTTCGGGCGCTCGGCATCAATCCCATCGAATATCTGGCCGTGCCCCGCATCCTTGCGGTCACCCTGATGGTTCCGCTGTTGGCGATTTTCGCGACGTTCATCGGTATCTTCGGCGGCATGATCGTCGCCTGCGCCGGCGATCTCTCGGTTGAGCAATACCTGACCCAGGCTATCAAGGCCATTGCCTTCAAGAGTTTCCTGGTTGGCTTCATCAAGTCCATTGCCTTCGGCTTCATCGCCGCCTGGGCGGGATGCTACCGTGGCTCCGTGGCAAAACGTTCGGCGCTGGGGGTGGGCGAGGCTGCCACCTCCGCCGCCGTCCTGGGCATAACTTTCATCGTGATCTCCGACGCCTTGTTCGCGGTGATCTTCAATCTGTTCGATCTGTGAGCGAAATCATCGCCGATATTCTTACCTGTGATAACCTGTCTGTCGGATACGGTGAACGCGTCATTATGGATCGACTCTCGTTCCGCCTAGCCCCGGGCAAGATCCTCGCTATCGTTGGACCGAGCGGTTGCGGCAAAAGCACGCTAATGCGCGTCCTGGGCGGTCTCGATGAACCGCTGGGAGGCAAAACCACGCTGATGGGGGTCGACCTCGCCACCGCCGACACAAAAGAGCGGGAGTCCATTCTCCGCCGCACGGGTTTTCTTTTTCAAGGCTCAGCCTTGTTCTCTTCACTCACCCTGCGCGAGAATATCGAAATGCCGATGCGGGAGTTCCTGAAGGCGCCCCGACGTGAGATTCATCAGCTGGCGGAATATAAACTCGCCCTCGTCGGTCTGGCTGACGCCATGGATAAGCTGCCCTCAGAGATCAGCGGCGGCATGGCGAAGCGAGCCGGTATCGCCCGGGCCATGGCGCTCGACCCTTCGGTGATTTTTCTCGATGAACCCAGCGCCGGCCTCGACCCCGTCAGCTCGGGTCGCCTCGATGAGCTGATTCTGCGGATTCGTGAGGCCTATGGCACCACGGTCATCCTCGTCAGCCATGAGGTCCCTAGTATCCTGCGGACGGCTGACTATTGCGTGTATTTGGACCCAGATACTGGCACCATGGGGGCCTACGCGCCCCCGAAGACATTACTTCAGGCTGGTCAACACGTCAAAGCCCACGCCTTCTTCACCCAAGCTCGTTTCGACTGAACCATGCGCAGATCCGCCAACATGACCCTTATCGGCGCTTTCGTCGTCGGTGGCATCGTGCTGTTCATCACGGCCGTCATTCTGCTCGGCGGGGGTAGCTTCTCGGGTTCGAAGCCCACGGCGATCGCCTATTTTGATGATTCCGTCAGCGGTCTCGACATCGGCACCCCCGTCAAATTCCGCGGCGTGAGTATCGGTAAGGTTTCCCAGGTTCTGCTTCGCACCGCCAACCAAGCGGCTTCAGATTACTCGGTGCCGGTGGTGATGGAGTTCGCCCCCGATCTCCTGACCCGTCGCGGGCTAGATCAGGCTTTGCTCCAGAAACAAGGTCTCCGCGGGTCGGTGGACAAAGGTCTGCGGGCCAAACTACAGCAGCAATCGGTCGTGACCGGCGTGCTGTACGTCGAACTGGATTACTTTCCGGACACGGCGTTCAAACTGCACGAAGCCAAGGGTGAGGTCGCGGAGATCCCCACCCTGCCCTCGAATCTCGGTGCGCTGACGAAAGCGGTTTCGCAGACCCTTGATCAACTCAGTCGCATCGATTTCGTCTCCATCACGAAGAAGGTCGATTCCATCCTAGGGCGCATCGACCAGGGTGCTTCGAAAATCGAGTTCGATAAAATCAACGGCAACCTCGTCCAGGCCTCGGCGAACATCTCTAAAATCACCGGCGATCCGGCCATCACCAAGGCCGTCGGTGACTTTTCCGCCGCCATGCAGGGTATCGACGGGCTCGTGAAGCGGCTCAGCGGCAAGGTGGATCCAGTGACCGAAGACATCCAGGGCATGGTCGCCGCCGGCCGCAAGGCGCTCGAACGCCTCAATGAGACCTCGGATAACTTGCGCACCTTGACGAAGCCTGGTTCTCCCGCGCGCCGTGATTTAGATCAGGCGTTGGCTGATGTCTCCGAGGCCGCCCAGGCCATTCGTTCCCTCGCCGACTTCATTGAGCGCAATCCGGAGACCATCATCCAGGGGCGCAGCAAGAATCAGACCAAGGAGACCCAGCCCTCGGGGGGGCCGACGACCAAATGATGCTTCGCCCGATGAGTCTGCTCGTCGCCCTGCTCCTGGGTGGCTGCATTATTTTCGATAAGAAAAGCGAAGCGGTCAGTTTTCATCAACTGAGCGCACCTCAGTCCGCCGCCACCCGGCCCGGTCCCGAAATCTATGTTCCCCGCGCCGTCATTCCTTCCGCGTTGAGACGGGCCAACATCGTGATGCTGGACGAGTCGGGTTGGGTACGCGTTGAGGATGCCCATCGCTGGATCAGCCCCCTCGATCGAGCCGTCGCAGAGAATATTGCACACCACCTGACGAAGCTCACCGGCCTGCCGACCGCCGCACAGACCCCTTCGGGAGACCATCTGGTGCTCCTCATCGATATCGAACACATGAGCGTCACGGCGGCCAAGCAGGCCGTTCTCGACCTTCGCTATCGTTTGGAGAAATCGGACGGCACCCTTCTGATTGAACGCTCGCTCCACCAGTCGAGCCCGCTGAGTGACACCACGCCGGAACAATACGTTCGCGCTCAATCAGCCAATCTGGCGACGGCATCTGCGCAGATCGCCCAGACCATCCCCCTTCGATGAGTTCCACCCCCGCCCCTCGCCCGAATGGCTTTTCGGAAGTCACCGGCGAAATCTGCTACGACCTGCCGTCCGCCTATATCCCGCACCAGGCCACGGGCTTGCTGCATCTGCCGCGCTTCATCGCCAAGGCTCGCAAACACATTAAGGGCGAGCTGCCCAAGTCCTATCAGCGCAACTTCTGCAAAGGATTCGATCGCTTCCTCTGCCTGCATCTCGGCGTGAATCCCGAGCAGGTCATCGAATGCGTGCGCCTGGCGGCCGACGAGCGGGATCTCGACGCCCGCTTGCTGGCAATCTTTCCCTCCGACCTTCGGGTCCATGTTTGGAATCGTGAAGTGGTGCAGAAAGGCTTGAGCGAGATGGGCCGAGGGGTCCTCGAGGAAGCCAAACGCAAGATGGGCGCCGAACAGCGCACCGACATCATTACTTTCGCCGACATGATCGATTTCGATGAAGGCCGACTTTCGTGAACACTCCTGACCCCCATCCCAACCGCTTGGTTATCCGAGGAATCGACGCTCTGCTCGCCTGCCTCAAGCATCACCCCAAGGCCCTGCGAGAAGTGGTGGCCACAGCCGCCTTCGCCCCGAACCTGGCCGAACATGATGCGGTCTTCGCTGAACTCGGCGTCCAGACGCGGATTGTCGGGCCCATCGAGCTGGCCAATACCGCCGAAGGCCCCTGCGAGGACGTGTGCGCCCTGACGATGCGGCCGGATTTCGGCCTCGCTCGAATTTCAGACTTTACCGACTGGCGCGAATCCCGGGAGAGCATCGTGATTGCTGACGGTATCACTGCCCCTGCGGATCTCGCATCCATCGCCCGTTCGATGGCGGCCTTCGGTCTGAAGCGTCTCCTGCTTTCTGGCGGCACCGAAAAACTCGCCTTCGATCCCGAAGCCTGGCACCTCTCTCGTGGCACCATGGAACAGCTTCGTCTGATGCGTGCAGCCGCCCTTGGCGGCTTGCTCCGTCTTGTCGAAGACCGTTGCTGTGTCGTCGCCCTCTCCCCCTCCATGGGACGAAAAATTGACCTCGGCACTCCCGTGCGAGTCCCTGCCCGCCATCTGGCCCTACTTATCCCCGGCGGTAAACTTGACCCTGACATCCAGCCCCGCGTCGAACACTGTTATCGGTTCCCTGGCCTCGTAGGTCAGCCTGCCCTGACCCTCGCCGAAATCGCTCCCTTGGCGATCGCGTGGTTCGCCTCCACCCCGATGCCCCGGGCAGACGGCTTCCTGGCCCGCAAAAGGGCTCGTCACGTCAAGGATAACGATTCCAATCCCACTACTTAACCTTCGCCATGTCCCAGCCTGAACCAGGTCCGGGTGAGAATGTCATCTCACTCCAGAGCATCAGCCGCAACTTCTTCACCGCACTGCAGCGCCAACATGATATGCTGGCTTTCAGCATCGCGGGTATGCACACGGCTGACCCGAAAGCCTACGACCACTTCTCTTCGGTTTCGCGCGTGATGCCGGTCCCACAGGCCCACCTGCCAGCCGACCAGATGCTGGCTTATGCTCGCAGCCTGATGTTGCGCACGACCATCAATGACCTGTTGACGCTCTCCGCTGAATGTATGGTGCAGTGCCACCTGCTCTGCCTGTTCATCCGCGAGCAGGGCCACAAACGTGAGCGCAATCCGATCATCGAAAAGAACATCGGCGACAAGCAGCAGGCCTTCGCCCGCATGACTTTGCAGGACCGTTTCACGGAGTTAGAGGAATCTTTCGGCATCGTCTGCGAACTCGAGGATGGCATCTTCAGCCTGGCCGCCGCTTTGCGCGTCTTGACCCGTGGCGGACTTGTCACCAACGACGACATCACCCCTGACGGCGCCTTGACGCTCGAATTCAAGGCGATGAAGGATTTCGAAGTTCCCGCAGAGACCGGCACCGCCCCCGAACATACTGCCGACGAAGCCCCTCCCGGCGTGATCAAGCATGGCGTACCTCAAGAGGCTAAGTCCAAGACCGTCTCTAAACTCACCGACACGCAGCGCACCTTCCGCCCTGGCGAAATGCTCGATCTCACTGACAACGAATTACTCGGATTGAATATCACGGTCGCTAAATTCGTCGATGGGTTGCTTCGCTCGGTGGATTCGTTCGGCCGCGCCCAGCTCGGAGAAGGCGCCTAAGCCATGCGCAACGACGCGGCCCCACCCCGTCGAGCCTGGCTGTGGGTCTCGGCCGCTTACCTGTTTCAATCCATCCCGGCCGCTGTCCGCGATGAGGCCCTGCCGGTAGCCTTGAAGAATGGCGGTTATGGTGACGCTTCCATTACAACCGCCGTCTCGTTGTTGGGTTTGATTTTTGGATTCAAAATTCTACTGGCGCCGCTGGTAGCCGTTTTCCGTCCGCTGGGTTTTATTCTCTCTGCGGAAGTCATGATATCCGGGCTTCTGGGTGCCCTTGCTTTCCAAGTTGGCAGTGATCAGCCCTCCTCCACCCAGATCATCGTTCTTCTGGTGATACTTTCATTCGTCGCCGCCGCGCACGACTTCGCCCTCGATGGTTACTTTGTCGCCTCCTTGGACGATCGCACGCGCGCCACGCACTCAGGTCTGTTGAACTTTGCATCCAAGCTCGGACTGGTGCTCGCCGGGCCCGGGCTTGTCTGGCTGGCCGGCCGGATCATGGAGTTCGGCCCACAGGTCGCCGATGCCTGGGCCTGGGCGCTGGCATCGGCCGCGGTCTTGGCCCTCATGGCGGCCTTCTTCAACTACCTTGGCCTTCGCCGAGAAGCGGCTGTCGAGAGCGATGCCCATACCCTCCCGGAGCGTTATGCGGAGATGCGCCGCGGACTGCTCGCGCTCGCTCAGGATGTCCGCGTGCCTGCGGTGCTCGGTTTGATATTCTTTTATCGAGCGAGCGAGATTCATATGGCCCGGATTCTGCCGCTCTTCGCGACCGACAGCATCCATGGAGGGCTGGCCCTGGATAATAAGACCTATGCCATCATGCGCATTGCCACCGCCGTCGCGGGCTTGGCCCTCGGTGGCATCGTCGGCTCACAGGTAGTCGCCCGGCTGGGATTAGCCCGTTCACTTGTGCCGCTGGGAATCGCGATGCACGCACCTCTTATCGCTGTAGCCTGGCTGGCCGGGACGGATCACCACAGTTCCGCTCAAATCTGCACGGTCTTCTTTATTGAGTACCTTGCCTATGGCGCCGGGCTCTGCGCCTTACTCCTCGCGATGATGAAGGTGGCGTCTGGACCTGGCGCCGGGGTTCGTTACGCCGCCCTGTCTACCTGCGCCTTGCTGGCTAATTATCTTCCCGGGCTATGGGCTGGGCACCTCGCTGAGAAGCTCGGGTATGCGCAGTATTTCCTGTTCGCGCTCTTGCTTGCGATTCCTGGAATTGGGGCGGCTATCTTTGCGCGGAAACAATTCGCTCACGGTTAGTCCTTCGGGAGGACGATCAATTCCTGTTCAAATTTCGGGTCGAGGAAGCGCTTCGCGAACGCCTGGACGGCTTTGCCGTCAGTCAGGTTCATGCGCCTTTCCCACTCGGCGTCAAAGTTGGCGCCTAAGCCGGCAGCCTCCCGCACAAGCGCACCCTGGATGCGGGCTCCGGCGGATTGGCGGCCTTGGCGGCGGGCCACGCGCATGCGACGCTTGGCGTCTTCGATCTCCTCGTCCCCGAAATGACCTTTACGGATGCGCTCAAGTTCCATCCGCATCTCTTTGACCACCTCTTGGGCCGACGCTGGAGCGGTGCCGGCATAAAGATAGAACATGCCTTGGTCGACGACTTCCACACGGGTTGCCCCAACGAAGTAAGCCATGCCCTTCTCTTCGCGAACCCGACGGAATAAGCCACTGGCCATGCCACTGAGGAGCTCTTCGGTGACGTTGGCGGCGACGACTTCGTCGGGCCCGAAGCCACAATGGGGGAAGGCAATCGCCACGACGGCCTGTTCGCCCTTGGCCTGGGCGGAGGCCTGATGTGCTGGTAGGAATTTATGCTGAGGCAAAGACTGTCGTTCGAGGCTGACCTTCGGCAGGGAGCCGAATCGTCGGTGGATGAACTCCATCGCAGCCGGGCGATCAAACGCTCCGCTGATACCGACGACGATGTTGTCCGCCACGACAAGGGATCGATGTAGTTCGCCGAGGTCCGAGACCTTGATGCGCTCCAAAGTCAACGGCGTCCCGCAGGGATCGACGGACAGGGGGTGTTCACCGAAGAACTGTCGTTGCAACTGCAGACGGGCTTTTTCGACAATATCATCCTCCGCTTCACGGCAGGCGTTGATGGTCGCCGCACGCTCCAGGGCGAAGGTATCTGGCAGCATGCTCGGACACAGGACGCCATCGGCGACAAGTTCGGAGATGCGGTTGAAGTCAGAACTCAGCGCTTCTCCCCAGAGGCCGCAGGACACCTGCGAACCGTGGTCAGCGAAGGTAGCTCCCATACCATCGACCAGTTGCGCAATCTCTTCTTTGGAGCGGTGGACAGTGTCGCGAGCAAAAAGCGTCGAGAGCAGTCCAGTCGTGCCGCGGAGCTCAGCTGCCTCGTAGGCCGCACCAGCGGAGAGGAATACGCCGACACCGGCCTTGGGAATGGTGTTGTCCTGTTGAAGGACCACCCGCACACCGTTGTCGAGTGTCAGGGTCTCAAATCGTTCCGGCAACTCGACCTTGGGGGCCTCGGTCAGAGAGGAGGCGTCCCGCTTCCCTTTCATCGAGCCATAGGTCACGGCATCTGGCTTGAACCAGCGCCGGGCTTCACGGGTAAGATCCTCGGCGGTAAGGTTGGCGAGATGCTCCACGCCCCGCTGCGGCCACCTGACATCATGCCCGACAGCAGCGGCATAGGCATAACGGGAAGTGATGCCGTGGATGTTCTTCTGGCCATTGACCATTCCAACTACGGATTGGCGGCGGACTTTTTCAAATTGAGCAGGCGTGACGCCTTTCAGGAGCAGCGCTTCGACGACTTCTCCGATAGCTTTCTCGACGACAGGTGCGACGGTGGCGGCTTCACCAGACCAACTACACCACGCGAGACCGAATTCACGGACGCCAAAGGCCGAAGCGTCGATGGTATGCACAAGCTTCTGCTTCTCCCGGAGCTCGTTCCAAAGCAGCGAGCTGTTGCCCGCTCCGAGTACGCCGAGGAAAAGATCCACCGCCGTGCGGCCTTCATCGAATAAGCCTGGTACGCGCCAGCAGGTGACGCCCTTGGAGGTGTTAACCTCTCGAGTCAGATCGGCACGACGAACGCCGCCCTGTGGTGGCTCCAGGGCAGAGGTCGATTCAATTAGCGGCCGACGGCTGAAACGTCCGAACCATCTTTCCGCCGAGGCGAAAACTTCTTCCGCGGGCATCGAGCCGCCGACGGCCAGGACGACATTATCAGGAACGTAGCGGCCGGCGTGATAGGCTCTGAGGTCATCGGGGCTGATCCGAACAAAGAGTTCGCGATGCCCAATGATTGGGTGGCGAAAAGGATGCGCCCGGATGGCCTCCTGCAGCACGCAGTTGGCGAGAACCTGATCATGCTCGTCATCACACATCGCGATCTCACGAAGGATGACTTCACGTTCCATCTTCGCGTCGGCATCCGTGATCAGCGGATCAAAGACCATGTCGGCGATGGCCTCCATCGCGGTTTCGAAGCCTTCCTGCGGGGCGTCGATATAGTAAACCGTGCGGTCGAACGTCGTGTAAGCATTGGAGTTGCCGCCGCAACGATGCACGGCGGTCGTGAGCTCGCGATTGGTGAATCGACCGGTGCCCTTGAAGACCATGTGCTCCAGGTAGTGCGAGATGCCCGAGCCTTCCCAGCGACCTTCATGCATGCTCCCGGTGCGCACCCATGCCTGCACGGTGCAGAGGCCGATGCCGGGTCGGTGGGAGTAAATAACCTCGAGGCCGTTGGCGAGGACCCGGCGTTCCGGCAAGGGGCCGGAAATCTGGGCGAAACTCAATCCTTCGAGGTATGACATAAGTCAGCATCTATGCCACTCCCGGCCCGGGGTGCAAGTGCGACCCTGTCCTACCCCTCTTGCAGTAAGGCGGCCAAGTCCAGCGGGTCAGTCCCCATCTCCAGCCCCCCTTGCGGATCCTTCGGCCACTCTGCCCGCGGCCGGTCCCAATAAAGTTCGACGCCGTTCTGATCAGGGTCGCGCAAGTAGACGGCGAGACTCACACCATGGTCCGCGGCGCCTTCCAGCGCGACCCCGGCGGCGAGCACCCGTCGCACGGCTTGGGCAAGTTCGCCCTGAGTGGGATAGACGAAAGCGACGTGATATAAACCTGCGCAGCCAGCCGGCGAAGGCGGTCCGTCACGACTCTCCCAGGTGTTCAAACCGATGTGATGATGGTAGCCATCAGACGAAAGGAACACCGCTTGTGAGCCGTAGCGCTGGGTGACCTCAAGCCCGAGGACATCATGATAGAAGGCCGTCGCACGGGAGAGGTCTGAGACCTTGAGGTGGACATGACCGATGCTCAGACGAACTGCCGGACGCGAAGAGGACATCGGACCAATATGACCACAATCCACGCTGTGGCAAATCAGCCCTAATTTGATGCATAATCTGACATTGAAAACGGCCTCGGGGCACCGTATGCCCAACCTTCCCTTCGATCGTTTCCGAAGGTCCGCACCCTTTTCACGCTTCCTCCATGTATATCCCTCCTGAAATCCGTGCCCAACTCGAGGAAGTCGAGCGCCGGGCTGGACATCTCTGGAAATTCCTAGATGTGCCAGGAAAGCAGGTCTTGATCGCCAAGCTGGAAGAGCAGATGGGCGCACAGAACTTCTGGGATAGCCAGAAGGCAGCGCAGAAAGTTATTGGCGAGTGCAACGGCTATAAAGTCATCATCGGACCGCAGGTCGCTTTTCGCCGTCAGATCGAAGACGCCAAGACTTTGGCGGAGCTGATTGCCGAATCTCCGGATGGCACCGCCGATGCTGAAGTCGAAGAACTCCGTAAGCTCGGTACTGACCTGCTCGTCGGCGTGGCCGACCTCGAAATCGCTTCCTTCCTTTCCGGCCCTCACGACAAGTCCAATGCGATCGTCACGGTCAAAGCGGGAGCCGGTGGCACTGAATCCAACGATTGGGCCGACCTCCTCTTCCGGATGTATACCCGCTGGGCCGAACGCCGCGGGTTCAAGGTGGAAGTCGAAGACATCGCCGAAGGCGATGGCGCCGGCATCAGCCAAGCCACCTTCCGACTCGAAGGTCCCAATGCCTACGGCTACGTCAAGGCCGAGCGCGGCGTGCATCGTCTGGTCCGCATCTCCCCCTTCGACGCTAATGCGCGTCGTCACACTTCCTTTGCTTCGGTCGACGTCGTCGCCGAAATCGACGACGACGTCGACATCGAGATCAACGAAGCCGACCTCCGGGTCGATGTCTACCGCTCCAGCGGCAAGGGCGGCCAGCACGTCAATAAGACCGAATCCGCGGTACGCCTCACGCACATCCCGACCGGGCTGGTCGTCGCTTGTCAGCGTGAACGCTCGCAGGTGAAGAACCGCGCCCTGGCCATGAAGATCCTGCGCGCCCGAATCTACGAAAAGACCATCGACGATAAGCGTGCCGAAATGGAGAAATATTACGGTGAAAAGGGTGATATCGGCTGGGGCAACCAAATCCGCTCCTACGTCTTCCAGCCCTACCAGATGGTCAAAGATCTCCGCACCGGCGTTGAGACCGGTAATATCCAAGCGGTCATGGACGGCGATATCGACTCGTTCATTAACGGCTGGCTCCGGGCTGGCGGCCCGCGCACGCGCAACAAGGATATTAAGATCGAGGACTAATCACTACCGTCATGCCCTCCCGGGATACCCTCAGCAAGAAGCTCCTCGATACCCCGCTGTTCGCGGAGAAAATCTGGAAACTCTCACCGGAACCCTGGCCCATCACGGAAACCCAGCTGCGCGACCTGAAGCGCATCGGCGCAGCCTGCCTAAGCTATCACCGTGCACTAGAGCGCCTCTATGTGCGGTCCTTCACGGGTAAGAAGATTCTCCGTAACCGCGAGGTCTACGCCCCTTGGGTCGCCGAATATCTCGACCGATATAAGCCCGCCGGGCTTATCGCCCACGGACGTCACCGGGCCGTCAAAGGCCAGTGCCCGGTCGTGCTTCGTCCCGATTTGCTAATCACCGCACAAGGTTTCACCATGACCGAACTCGACAGTGTGCCGGGCGGCGTCGGCCTGACTGCTTATCTCAACGAGGTGTATGCAGAGGATTTCCCGCGCGTCATCGGCTCGGCGGAAATGCCCGACCGTTTCATGGCCTCCCTGGCCCGGCTCACGCCCAAGGAGAAGTTTCCCCTGGTCGCGATTGTCGTCAGCGACGAGGCCGCCACCTACCGTCCGGAGTTTGAATGGCTGGGGGAGAAACTTCGCTCGCTCGGGCATGATGTACACCTCGTGCCCCCCGCGCAGATCATGCAGATGGGGGATGGCACTTACATTCCGGTCGACGGGGCACCGCGACGCGTGGACATCCTTTACCGTTTCTTCGAGCTCTTTGACCTCGCCAACGTGAAGGGAGCTGACGGTATCTTTAACGCGGTCGAAGCGGGTACGCTGATGTTGACGCCTCCGATGAAGGCCTTCCAGGAAGAGAAACTTGGCCTCGCCCTGCTCCACCACCCGCAGCTCGCCGAATTCTGGAAGGAGAATCTTCCTGAAGATCATTACGAGGCGCTCTACCGGATTATTCCCAAGACTTGGATCATGGAGAAGACCGAACTTCCGCCGACGGCAGTCCTCCACGCTCCCGGCGTGAACGGCCGCCCGATCCGCGAATGGAACGAGCTCGCCGAAGCCACGCAACGAGAACGCAACCTGATCATCAAAGCGAGCGGCTTCCATGAGACCGCTTGGGGCGCGCGTAGTGTCACGCTGGGCAGCGATGTCTCCCGCGACGAGTGGCTCGAGGCCATTGAGAATGCGCTCAGCCCTGACAACGAAACCTTCCACGTGATGCAGGAATACCACAAGCCCTCCCGGCTGACCCATCCGGTCTACGCCGACGACGGCTCGATCGTCCCCGCGGAAGGCCGCGTTCGTCTTTGCCCCTATTTCTTCGTCGATGGCGACACGGTGGAACTCTCTGGCATCCTTTCCACGTTCTGCCCGGCGGATAAGAAGATCATCCACGGCATGAGCGACGCGGCCCTGCTGCCCTGCCATCTGGTACCCTAAGCCCTCGGCACGCCTTGCTTCCGTTCGATTTAGGGTCCAAGGTGGTCCTATGCGACTCCTCGCCCTCGGATTGCTTTCGCTGCTCACCCTGGCCTCCCCTCTGGGTGCCCAAGTCCGCACGAAAGTCGACCTCGTCAACCTCAGTCCGGAGATCAAGGCGGGGGGCAAAGCGCTCATTGCCTTACGCTACCGCTGCGACCCGCACTTCCATATCTACTGGAAGAACCCCGGCGACGCCGGCGCCTCTCCCACGGTGGAGTGGTCGGAGAAATCCGGAACAGCCATCAGCGGTTTTATCTGGCCGGGCCCCCGGCTGCTCGATCAGTCGGGCGTCATGAACTTCGTCTACGAAGACGAGACGCTCATCCTCATGGAAGTCTCCGTGCCGGCTGCTCACACCGGAAAGGTGACCCTTAAAGGCAAGGCCGAGTGGCTCGAGTGCGACGACAAAGGCTGCTGGCCGCACGATAAACTCGTGGAACTGACGCTCACCCTCGGGGCCCATAATTCGGCTTATAAATATGAGCCTAAACTTTATCCGGACCTCCGCGAGGCGCTGAAGACCACGGGAACAAGTGATGGCAAGATGCTCACAGTCCAATTACCCGCCGGCCGAAAGCTGAATGACATCTGGTTTCCAGAACGCAATTTCGTCACCCCTAACGCGACCTCCAAGCAGAAGATGGTTGGCGAGGGCCTGGTCTTTGAACTGCGCGACGCGACAGAGACCCTGGCGTCCAGTCCGCTAAACTTCACGACCCGCGCCGAAGACGGCAGTTTCCTTAACCTCCATGTCGACCTTCAGAACGGGGCCGCCGGAGCCAGCCCCGCCAAGGGCGAGAGCCATGCAGGGGCGTCGGTCGACTGGTTGCCTTGGTCGCCCCAGGCTCAAGCCGCAGCGTTGGCCGAGGGCAAAATCGTCTACATCGATTTTACCGCCCGCTGGTGCGCGACCTGCCAGGTCAACAAGCGCGTCTACACCCAGGACGACGTCATCAAAGCTTTCGCCGACAAAGGCGTTGTTCGCCTCAAAGCCGACTGGACTAAGAAGGATGACATCATCGCCGCTGAATTGCTGAAATACGGCCGCACAGGGATTCCGCTGAATGTCTTTCTCAAGTCGGGCCAGCCTCCGGCCATCCTCTCCGAAGCTCTCACGGGCACCGAAGTCGTTGCCGCCCTGAAAGCAGTCAGCTACGGCCAGCCTTATCAAACCGCCGCCACTACGCATCCGTTTGCGGTCTGGCTTCTCCTGGCTTTCGGCGGTGGCATCTTGCTGAATCTCATGCCCTGCGTGTTCCCGATGATCGGCCTCAAGGTTCTCGGGTTTGCGCGTGAAGCTGGGTCGGATCGCCGCACCGTGATCATGCATGGCCTCCTTTATTCCGCGGGCGTGATTCTCAGTTTCCTCGCCCTCGCGGCTCTGATCATTGCTCTTAAATCTGGTGGCAGTTCTGTTGGCTGGGGTTTTCAGATGCAATCCCCTGGGTTTGTGCTTGGTACCTGCGTGCTGATGGTCGTCCTTGGACTCAGCCTGACTGGCATGTTTGAAATTGGCACGGGCCTGGCGGGGACCGCGGCAGAAGCCGGCGATAAAGGCGGTTCTTGGGGCGCTTTCCTTTCTGGCATCTTGGCCACAGCTGTGGCCACGCCTTGCACCGCCCCCGGCCTCGGGGCCGCATTAGGTTTCGCGCTCGACAAGGAACGCAGCACGGCCGAAACCCTGCTTTTCTTCACGGTGATCGGCCTGGGCATGGCGTTGCCTTACTTATTCCTTTCCATCTTCCCTCGTCTGGCTGCGCTTCTGCCCAAGCCGGGCGAATGGATGGAGACCTTGAAGCAGGCGATGGCCTTTCCCCTCTTCGCCTACGCGCTGTATCTTCTTTGGGTTCTCAGCGCCCTCGTGGAGGACGCAGCTTGGGTGCGCGATGCCGGGCTGGGCATGGCAGTGATTGCCACCGCTGGCTGGATCTGGGGTCGCTGGGGTGCGCCGCATCGCACGAATCGTGAACGCCTGATCGGCAAGTCTGTCGCGATCATTCTGTTCATCCTGACGCTCGCGCACCTATACGTCGGTCTTAACTGATTCGTCCGTATCGACCAAAAGAAGGCCCGCCATTTGGCGGGCCTTCTTTTGCACATCGCAGAGTTGAACTCAGAGCGCGGTCGGAACCGGAGCGGGCGCCGAGGAAGGCGCCGACTTGCCAGCACCTGCAGCGGGTGCGGAGGCTTTGCTTGCACCAGAAGTGATCGGGCCGCGGTAGTTGGCGTCGACGATGATGGCTTTGCGATCCTTGGCGCCGGACTGACGTCCACCGGCGGACTTGTCGGCCTGCTGAGAACCGATGGCCATGACCTCAGTGCTGCCCTGGTTACAACCGAGCTTCACGAGGTAATCACGGGCGGATTGAGCACGACGATCAGAGAGACCGAGGTTATATTCATCGGTACCGAAATGGTCAGTGTAGCCAGCAATGATAATCTTGGTGGCCTTGGCGCGGGGCGCGATGGCGTCAAGTTTCGGACGCTCCTTCGCTTCGACCGTGTAACGGTCGAAATCAAAATAGATCGTCGCGAGGATGGCTTCGGCCGGGACTACGCCATCACGAATCGCTTGGGCCATATTGTCGTAATCGTGTCCCCGGTCATTCATGCCCCGTGTGCCCGCGTCTGGCGAGGCGCCGCTGGAGAAGTCGGAAGGAAGACGGGAAGGTCCGCAACCGACGAGGAGAGCAGACAGGGAAAGGAGCAAGGAGAGGCGCTTCATGGCTGATGGGAATAAATAAGACGGGGGGTGAAGTCGGCAAGCCTTGTCTCTTTCAGTAACGCGGCACCTGCGGGTCAATTTTGACCGACCAGGCCTCGATGCCCCCCTTGACGTTGGCCACCTGTGGGAACCCCTTGGAGCGCAGGAACTGGGTGACTTTCATACTGCGGCCGCCATGGTGGCAATGGACCAGAATGGGGACGTTCTGGGGGATTTCCGCCAGTCTAGCCGGCACAGTGTTCATCGGAATAAGCCGGGCCACCGCGATGCGACAAACGGCGTGCTCATCAGGCTCGCGGACGTCGATCAGGATGGGGGGGTTCACACCCGTCAGCAGGCGGCTGGCCTCTTCAACGGTAATCTCAAGCGGGTATTCAGACATAGAGGGAGCCGGGCAAGACGAGGCCTGATAGCGGGCGGCATCGAGGTCACGGATGGAGCCTGCGTGGGCGCAGAGCGGGCAGCTCGGGTCAGCGGACAATCTCAGAACCTTCGAAGTCCCTGCCTCCACGTCGATGACCTGCATTCGGGATTGGATGCGTTGGCCGAGCAGAACCGCGATCACCTCCGCTGCCATCCATGAGCCGATGACGCCGCAGGTCGCTCCAAAAACACCGGCATCGGCACAAGTCGGTACGGAACTGGCATCCGGCATCACGGGGTAGACGCAACGGTAGCAGCCGCACCCAGGAAGAAAAGACGCCACTTGGCCTTCTTGACGCAGGACGCTGCCGTGGACCAAGGGACGACGACCAAGGACGCAAGCGTCAGCGGCGAGATAGCGGGTCGCGAAATTATCCGTACAGTCCACGACCAAGTCGTAGCGCGAAATCAGCTCCGCAGCGTTGTCAGGCTTAAAACCTTCCGGATGCAGTGCGATTCGCGCTCCTGGATTGATTTCCCCCAAGGCCTCTGCGGCCGAAACCGTCTTAGGCATCCCCAGTGTATCAAATCCGTGAATGATTTGGCGGTGAAGGTTAGAAATCTCGACCTTATCCGGGTCGGCGATGCCGAGCTGGCTGATGCCGGCCGCCGCGAGATAAAGTCCGACCGGCGAACCCAGTCCGCCTGCGCCGAGAATCAGGACCTTGGCATCCCGCAGTCGAAGCTGACCAGCCTCCCCCACCCCAGGCAGGCGCATCTGGCGAGCAAACAAAGCTCGCTCATAGTCGCTGAGGCGCGATTTCGGAGGCATGAGGCAGTGGAACCGCCCTAGCTTTCAGTGTCAAACCTGCCCCACCCACGGTGTCGGATTGAATTATAGTCCAAGCTCCCCCAACTTACCCCCCGTGGCACAGGTCTTCCTCGGCATTGATTACGGCTCCCGACGAGTCGGGCTCAGCCATGCGGATGAACTTGGCTTTGCCTTCCCTCTTCCGGCGGCAACGGCCGAGGATGCTGAAACGCGTTTCCTCCAAATCGGGAAGGAAATCACTCGGCTCAAGGTGACGCTGCTCGTTCTGGGCTATCCCCTCTCCGTGGAGGGCGAGCGCACCAAGCGCTGCGACGAGGTCGACGCGTTTGCCGCAGAACTAACTCGCCGGTTTTCAATCCCGGTTGAAAAGATCGATGAAGCGCTGACCAGCCAGGCCGCGGATGACATCGGCGGACGTAAGCCCCGTTCCGCTCGCGAACGACAAGATCAAGCGCGCTCAGGTGAACGCGACTCCCGGGCGGCGGCGGTCTTACTTCAGGATTTCCTGAACAGCCGAGGTATCGGTTCCTGATTATGCCACCCTCCAGGCGCAAGAAGCCCTTCGCTCCCAAGCTTGAGCGTTTTCTGGCCACGGTCGCTTATGACGGCACGGATCATATTGGCTGGCAGGTGCAGCAAGGTCGCGTCTCGATCGAGGGTGAACTTGAAGGACGGCTCTCCCGCATCCTTAAGACTCCAATCGATATCCATGGCAGCGGGCGGACGGACTCCGGCGTGCACAGCGTCGGGCAACGCTTTCATTTCGACGCTTTCTGGCCCCACCCATGCAGCTACCTCGTGCACGCCATTAATTCCTGCGAGCAGAACGGCTTACTCGTGACGACCCTGCGCCGCGTGGCGCCGGATTTCCACTGCCGCTGGCATTCGATCGGCAAGCGGTACCGTTACGAAATCTGCGATGGTTATCCGCCGCCCTGGGAGGCCCGGTATTGCCTCGGCCTCGGCACCAAGACCGTCGACGTGAGACGCATGCGCAAGGCTGCGAAACTCCTGCTCGGCAAACACGACTTCTACGCCTTCGGGGCCAACCACGGCCAAGGCATGGAGCAGGAGAATCCGGTGAAAGAACTGCGCCGACTAGATGTCCGCCGCCGCGGTAAGCGCATTACAATCACCGCCGAGGGCAGTGGCTTTCTTTATAAGATGGTGCGCCGGCTGGTCGGCGGGCTACTCCGCGTCGGCGAAGGCAAGATTCCACCGGAACGGCTCGTCGCTTATCGTAAGGAGCGACAGATTACGTCCGAGGTGCCGACCGCGCCGGCCCGCGGCCTTTTCATGGAGAAGGTCCTTTTCAATCCGCGCGACTTCCTGCACCCCAAGAAGCGCGACGGTCGGGAAACCTTAAGCCCGGATTAAGTTTCGGGTTTTTATTTTCAAAGCCTCGCAACAATCTCGTGGCGATGGTTTTCAAATGGTTGATGAATGCTTCCATGCTGAAACCGTTATTCCTGCTCTGGGCCACGACCGGACTTATCGCCACCACACAGCCCGATGTCATCTCCCTGTTCGACAAGCGCGCCTTGGTGAAGCCGATTACTGAGATCGAAGGCATCTTGAGCGACGGCAGCAAGTCCACGGTCTACAAGGTCGTGGTCCGCTCCCTGCCGACTGATCACACCATGGGGCCTTGGGCGCCGGCCACCTTGAAGGATAAAGGCGGCTACTGGGAAGACACGGTCGACAAGAAACTCCACCGCGTCGATGCCGACTATCTCAAGCTGCTGAACAAGCGCGGCTGGAACATGTTTGAGGCCGACGGCACGGTACACCACACCAAGGACCGCACCGAGTTCGATAAGGTCGCTCGCCAGGAACTCGGCGGATGGAGTTATGATGAAGCCCTCAAGGGTGGCGTGACGAATTCGGTCATCGAACTTCAGCCTCTCGAGCAAATCGTGACCATCTTCCTGCCTAAGAATCCGCAGGCCTCGGCTAAACCCACGATGTTGCGTCAGGCACGCTTCTCCCCTCGCTCGGGTCTGGGGATCAGCACCAACGGCGTACGTTTCTTCCCGCCAGAACCCGTCGACCGAATCACCGCCTTCCATAATATCGCCCCGCTCGACCCGAAAGGCGGGCACACGGGCTTCGGGCATGAATACCACTATCACCGCGCACCTTCGGTCATGGACAATGATCAGACCGGCAAGGTTGTTGGTTTCGCCCTCGACGGCTTCCCGGTCCGCGGCCCGACGGAGCCCGACGGCAGTAAGCCCAAGGACCTGGATGCGATACACGGCCACGATCACGGCGGTCTCGGTTATCATTACCACGTCACCGACGTCTGGCCGTATATCCTCGGTGGCTTCAAGGGGCCGCTCGGCACAGCGTCCCTTGGCGATGTGGATACCTGTGATGCCACCAAGACTGGTGGCGACGGCGGCAAGGGCGGCAAGGGCCCTAAAGGCGGCAAGGGCGGAGAAGGCAAGAAAGGCCCTCCCGGCGGCGGCGGTCCTCCCGAAGGTAAGTAAGCCAACCTCATGAGGTTTCTTTGCTGTCTGTTATTACTTTGTGCGGCCCCCGGGGCGTCCGCACAGAATGCCCCCACCCCACCCAACGTCTTGATCATTGTCGCCGACGACCAAGGTTGGAATGACATCGGCACGCGCAATCCGAAGATGACCACGCCCGTGCTCAACAAACTGGCGAAGGATGGAGTCGAACTGCAGCGCTTCTACGCCTACCCGGTCTGCAGTCCCGCCCGCGCTGCCTTGCTCACCGGTGTGTTGCCACGTCGCTACGGCATCGTTGACGTGCTCGCTCCCGGTCAAGCGGGCATCCCCAAGGGGACGCTCACCCTACCCGCGCGCCTGAAAGCGGCGGGCTACCAAACCTCGCTGATTGGCAAGTGGCACCTCGGGAGTACCAATAACGCCCTTGGTAACGGCTTCGACCACTTCTACGGCTTTATGAGCGCCGAGCTCGATTACTTTAAGCATACCGATAAGCGCGGTAATCCCGATTGGCAGCGCGACGGCAAACAGCTCGCCGAGGAAGGTTATACGACTTATTTATTCGCCGATGACGCCGTGAGGCAGATCAAGAACCGCGATAAGACCAAGCCGTTCTTCCTCGAGGTCGCTTTCAACGCACCGCACGTCGATCTGGCTGCTCCGGCGGACTTGGTCGCCAAACATAAGGCCGACGGCCTCTACGGTGCGGTCATCGAAGGGCTCGATATCGGCGTAGGGCGCATCCTTGACGCCCTCGACGAACAAGGCCTGCGCAACAACACCCTAGTGATATTCGTTTCGGATAACGGCGCACCGCGACGCACCGGCTCAAACCTTCCGCTCCGCAGCTTCAAGGACTCCGTCTACGAGGGTGGCATCCGCACCCCCGCCATTGTGCGTTGGCCTGGGCGCGTTCCGGCCGGAGTCTCGCTGAATCATGCGGTCGCCATGATAGACCTCTACCCCACGATTGCCGCAGCGCTGAAGCTCAGCCTGCCCGCCGAACTCAAGATCGACGGCAGCAACCAATGGCCCGCGATCGCCGCCGGGCAGCCGATGAACCGCCCCCCATTCTTGGTCGCCTCCCATGAGATCGCCCTTTTTGACGGAGACTGGAAGCTGATCGAAGCCGCCGATGGCCAGCGGAGCCTCTATAATCTTAAGAATGATATCTCGGAGTCCAAGGACGAGTGGGCGAAGCAGCCTGAAGTCGCCGCGAAATTAGGCGCGGAACTGGATGTCCTTAAAAAAGGCCTGCCAGCCGACGCTGGTCGGAGGGCTGGTCCGGGTGGCGGCGGCAAGGGCCCGCCGGGAGGAAAAGGCAAAGGTCCTCCCGCAAAATAATTCCTTAATCTTCGCTTAAGCCATTATCTGGTAGAATTTAGCATACCCCACCTCGATGCGACCCCGCTTGCTTGCCTATCTCACCCTCGCACTCGGCTTCTGCGCCCTGCTCGCCGCCGCACCCGAAGAAGGCAAAGGCAAGGGGGGCAAAGGCGGTAAAGGCGGCGAACCGCCGAAGGGCTCCATCGACCAGGTGGCGGCGGCTAAGCCCACGCCGAATCCGGCCCCGAATTTCACCCTGACAAGTCCGGTGGTCAAAGAGGGCGGCAATTTACCCGCCGAATTTACCGGCGACGGCGATAGTGCCAGCCCGCCCCTCGCTTGGTCCAATCTGCCCAAGGGCACCCAGTCGCTGGCCTTGGTGATTCACCATCTCGACCCGGAAGGTAAGACCAAGATCTACTGGCTGATGTATGATATTGATCCGAAGGTTACCACGGTCGGCAAAAACGCCGCCGACTTCGGCAAGATGGGCATGAGCACCGTGCACAATCGCGTCGAATACGCTCCGCCCCATTCAAAAGGGCCAGGTGCCAAGAAATATGTTCTCACGCTCTTTGCGCTCTCCGCTAAACTTGACCTTAAGAACGCCCCGGCGCCGATCACCTCGGAGTCGTTGCTGCCTGCGATGAGGGGAAAGATCCTCGGGACCGCCGACCTCACCGTCATCTACACGCGTCCGGCCGGTGCATCGGATGACGAAGAAAAGAAGCCCGCCCGCAAGGGGCCGTCCGCAAGGGGCGAATAGAGTTCATTGCGAATTGCCAGCCTTGGGGGGTGACCCTAGGCCTGTCCCGTGTCTGTGCTGCGTACCATCATCCTGAGTGCTACTCTCCTGCTGGCATTGGTCGCACAGGCCCATCCGGAGTGGAAGGAGGCCAATTGCATCGGCGTGGTGGATGAGAATGGGCTCTTCACATGCACGCTTAAATTCGATGTCCCTTCCTATTTGATCGGCCAACTGCCGAAGGACGCTCCCGTCAAGGAACTCGACACCCTGATGTTCACGCCGGGCCGCTTGCGCGCAGCCGCGGAGAAGGCGCAAGCTGGCTTCGGCACCACGATATCCGTCACGGCCGATGGCAAGCCGCTAGCCGTGCGACTGCTATCCTTTCCTTCCGCAGATGACATCCTGCGGCAATCGTCCCGACAGGGCGAAGCTGACCGCTACCCCGTGCTGCTCAATGCCAAGTTCGCGGCAGATATTCCGGCAGGCACACATGTGATGGGAATTCGTTTCCCTGATACTGTTGGGACGGTTTTTACCAATCTCCGCAAAGGGATGGATTACCAGGTGGTCATGGCGGTCTCAAAAAACGAGCCGGGCGAGTTTGTGATCAGTGATGAGCCAGCTGTCACCGACGAGGCCGGCTGGTTTCTTTCATCGCTTCGCTTCCTGCGCACTTTAGTTGGCGACGGCTTCGGACATGTGATTCCGGCAGGTTGGGATCACTGCCTATTCATGACGGCGATGTTTCTGGGCGCGACGTCTCTCCGCCAAGCCCTGCTACGTTCCCTTGTTTTCACCGTTGGTCACAGCATCACCTTAACCGTCGTGGCCTTGGGGCTGGTCGGCAGTGTCGGTGCTTGGATTGAGCCGGTCATCGCGTTGACCATTGGTGTCGGTGCCTGGATGGCCTATCGGGGCAGATCCAGCAATCGGCAGATGTTAATCGTGCCTTGCGCCTTCGGGCTTATTCACGGGTTGGGCTTTGCCGCCGCGGTGTCTGACCGGCTGGGCAACTGGGATCGTTCCCGGATCGTACAAATTCTCATCGGCTTCAATATCGGGGTCGAAGTCGCTCAAGTCGTCGTGATCACCTCAGTCGCCGCGCTCCTCTGGCTGTTAATCAAGCTGCGCATCCCGGAACAAGGCCTCCGCCGAACGCTGTGCCTTACGGTCGCAGCAATCGGCTTTACCGTGATGGCCGTGCGCGTGCTCGAACTAGTACGCTAAACACCTCAGAGGCGACCCACCGGGCGCTTGCCGGCGTCGAGCGCCTTGCGTTCAGAATCTGCGAGCGCTTTCAGCTGCTCGACGATTTCCGGATGCCCTTCCCGCACATCGACCTGCTCACCAGGGTCAGCCTGCAGGTCATAAAGCGCGAAACCTATCTGGCGCTGATGCGTCGTGGCGGGCAGGCCGTCTTGCTTGGCGGGAATCATGTCGACATAACTCCGATAAGCATGGGGCAGGTGGAGTTTCCATCGCCCCTGGCGGACGGCTTCGAGTTTGTCTCCGTAGAAATAAGTAAATGCTTCACGGGCGGATTCCTTGTCTCCTTTGAGCAACGGCAGGAATGACTGACCGTCGATGGCGTTCTTGGGCTTGGTGCCGCCGCAGGCCTCGAGTAGCGTGGGGACGAAGTCGATGTTGGCGGCGAGTGCGTCGGTCGTGCGGCCCGGTTTCACCACGCCGGGCCATTTGATGATGCAAGGCACGCGCACGCCACCTTCGAAGGTCGTGCCTTTGCCTTCGCGGAACGGGCCGGCGGAGCCAGCGTGTCGGCCAAAATTAAGCCACGGGCCATTGTCGCTCGTGAAGATCACGATGGTGTTATTCTCGACATCTTTTTCGCGGAGAGCCTTCAAGACGGCGCCGACGGCCCGGTCTATATCCGCCATGGTGTCGGCGAACGGGGTCGCGTGCTTGCCCTTGAAATCCGAAGAGGCACCGAGGGGAACGTGCGGCATCGATGTGGCGAGATAGAGGAAGAACGGCTTTTCCTTACCGGCGCTGTCATGGATAAATTTTACGGCCCGAAGACCCTGCGCGGAGGTCAGGGCGTCCATATCAACCCAGTCTTTGACGAAGCCAAGCTGATGACCGTTCACATAACGCGGCAGCTCCGGGTACATTTTCCGTCGCGTCTCATCGCCCATGACATAGCCGAGCGGCCACATGTCATTGGAGTAAGGTAAGACCATCGAATCATCGAAGCCATGTGCCGGCGGGAGAAATTTCGGAGCGTCGCCGAGGTGCCATTTACCGATGACTCCGGTGTGGTAGCCTGAGTTGCGGAGCAACGTGCCCAGCGTCTGTTCCTCATTGCTCAGGCCGATTTTGGAACCCGGGCCGAGAGCGGCTCCACCCAAGCCGAGACGATTTGGATAGCACCCTGTCATCAACGCAGTGCGGGAAGAGGTGCAGACGGCCTGCGTCGCGTAGAAACTCGTGAATCGAAGCCCTTCGGTCGATAGTCGGTCGATATTCGGCGTCGGATTAACTTTGGAACCGTAACAGCCTGGGTCAGCCCAACCCATGTCGTCTGACATGATCAACACGACGTTAGGCTGGGCGGCATATAGGGATGCGCTCAGGAGCAAGCACAAGGTCGGGGAGAACCTCATGACCACAAACTAGGGGTTTTACCCTACTGACCAAGTCTTAATTTAGGCCCCAAACGACAAAGGCTAAAATCAAACTTTTAAACCCAGGTCGGCGCAGACGACTGGGTGCTTCTTGGCTTTATTGATGAACTCATCGACCCCGAAGTCTGCGACGATGAAATCCCCGTAGCGAAAAGACGGGCATTTGGACTGACCCGTCAGGGCCACCATCTGGCGCATCTGATGCATGTCGGCGATGACGTCACGGACGTCGAGCTTCACCCCTTGGGCGGCGAAGAACTCCTCGGCCTGCACGCACCAAGGGCATCCAGGCTTGATATAAAGAATCGGCAAAGGCTGCGGCATGGGCAAAAGCAAGCGACCCACGAGGCGGTTAGCAAGCGGAGAGCAAGCCGAGGCGTTGACACCTCGGCCTCACTTGCTGGAAATTGGCCATCCTCATGGAAACAATTCACGGCGCCCCGAGTTACACCCTGCGCACCCCAGAAGTAGACCTCGCGGTCACACAGACCGCCGGGCACCTGGCCCCCGTCACCTTCCACCTCGGCCAAACCGAGGCCCGCCCCTACTCGCTCTCGCCCTGGATGCCGGCCCAGGTGGATCAATCACTCCCACGCCTGCTGACCTATCTCCGGGGCGACTTCCTTTGCCTGCCCTTCGGTGGCCAGCAGAAAGGCCCGCCCCATGGCGATCCAGCCAATGCGGATTGGAAGCTGATTGAGCAGACCGAACGCACTCTCAAACTCGCCCAGCAGACGACGGACACCGGCGCGAGCGTGACCAAGACTCTTTCAATTGTTCCTAGCCACCATGCGGTCTACTGCGAGCATGTGATCACGAATCTCGAGGGCCGTTGGAATTATGGAAATCATCCAGTCCTCGATTTATCCGCCGTTCCAGCGGGCGGCGCACGGGTCGCCACGAGCGCTTTCCGCTTCGGCTCCGTTTATCCGGGCGAGTTCTCTAACCCCGCCAGCGGCGAATCTGGCGCCCTCAAGCCTTCGGCGGAATTCTCCACGTTACAATCGGTGGCGCTCAGGGATGGTTCCACGACGGACCTGTCGCGTTACCCGGCCCGCCCCGGGAACGATGACCTGATCATGCTCGTCAACGCGCCCGCCACCGAGGCCCAGCCGTTCGCCTGGACGGCGGTGACTTTCCCTGGCTACGTTTGGTTCTCACTCAAGAACGTCGCCGATTTTCCTGCCACGCTGTTCTGGATATCCAACGGCGGACGCCCCGGGCACCCCTGGGAAAAGCGCCACCTCGGTCGGCTGGGCCTCGAGGAGGTCTGCTCCCATTTTAGCGATAGCGTCGATGTCGCCCGTGAAGACCGCCTATCCGCCAAGGGCATTCCGACGAGCCGAGAATTCCACAAAGACCAGAGCGTCCGGCTGCCCATCATTCAGGGGGCCCTGGCGGTATCGTCGGGCTTCGGCCAAGTGCTTAGCATCGTTCCCGAAGGTCCGACTTCCGTCCGGATTACGGGCGAAAACGGCCAGACCCTCACCTGCCTGATTAATTGGCAGTTTTTGAGGTCTTAAGTCTGCTATACTCAATTCTTGTCCCTGTCCGTGGAGTCGCCTAAATCCGACCTCCCCTTCACGTCTTTCTTCCTACCATGTCCTCCCCCAAGATTGTCCAAGATCTCTCCACCAAGCAGAGCGGTGTCGCCTCGCTCGTGGAGAAGGAACTCGCCCTGACCGGCGGCTTGCTGCGCCTCGCTCCATGCTGGGTGCCTCGTTCCTTCCTCCAGCCCGGTAAGCGCCTCAAGCTGCATCCGGATGATCTCTACGCTTTCGGCCTGAGCCGCGGCGGCATCGACGAACGCTGGTTCGCATCCACCACCGAAGCCGCCAACGACAATCGCACCCCCGACGAAGGTCTCTCCTACGTCGTCATCGGTCACACGCGTTTCACCCTGAAGCAGGCCGTCAAGGAATGTGGTGCCGCGCTCATCGGTTCCAAGATCTGGAGCAAGTATAAGAAGTGGCCGGTCTACTCCAAGTTCTTCGATAACATGGGTCCGATCCCGCACCACATGCATCAGAACGCCAAGCAGGCCAAGCTGCTCGGTCTCGAAGGCAAGCCGGAGTCCTACTACTTCCCGCCTCAGCATAACAACGTCGGCAACAACTTCCCCTACACGTTCATGGGCTTTGAGCCCGGCACGACGAAAGCCCAGGTCCGCGAATGCATCGCCAACTGGGACAAGGGCGACAACAAGATCCTCGCCCTTTCCAAGGCTTACAAGCTCGAGCCCGGCACAGGCTGGCTGATCGACCCGTGCATCCTGCACGCCCCTGGTTCACTCTGCACCTATGAGCCGCAGTGGGGCTCCGACGTGTTCGGCATGTACCAGAACCTCGTCGAAGGCCGCGAAGTACCGTGGGCCCTGCTCGTCAAGGACATGCCGAAGTCCAAGCACAAGGATGTCGACTTCATCGTGGACCAGCTCGACTGGGACAAGAACGTCGACCCGAATTTCAAGGACAACCACTACCTCGAACCGGTCGTCTCGGTCGAAGGCAAGGGCTACTCCGACAAGTGGATCGTCTACGGCAAAGTCGACAAGTTCCAGTACTTCACCGCAAAGGAACTGACCGTCGAGCCGGGTGCCGAATGCACCATCACAGATAACGGCGCCTACGGCCTCATCTGCGTCCAGGGCTCCGGTACGATCAACGGTCAGGTCCTCAACAGCCCGAAACTCATCCGCTTCAACGAGCTCACCGAAGATGAATACTTCTGCACCGAAGCTGGCGCCAAGAAGGGCGTGACCTTCCGCAACACCTCCACCACCGAGCCCCTGGTCTGCCTCCGCTACTTCGGGCCGGAAGTGAATCCCTCGGCTCCGGCCATGGGAGCTCATAAGAAAAATAAGAAGAAGTAAGTCCTCTCCTGCTTTAACCCCAAACCCCACCCCACCCTCATGAAACTGCACAACGCGATGTGGCCCGGCCTCGTCGGCAAGGAGCCCAACACCGACCACCCTCCGATCGCCCTCGAGCGCATGCTCGACATGACCGCGGCGGCCAACGTCGACGGACATAAGTTCGACGGCGTCGACCTGTTCCTCTTCCACCCGCATACGGATCCCGACATCGCTCCGGATGCGCTGAAGAAGATGGCCGACAAGATCGCGGGCCACGGTCTCAACGTCGGCTCCCTCGTGGCGCCGGTCTGGGGTGGGACGGTCGGTGATTCCGCGATGGGCAGCGATGAGCAGCAGCAGAAATTCCTCCTCGCGATCGAGAAGGCCTGCCGCATCGCACAGCAGTTGAACCAGCATGGCGTCCGCAAATACGGCGTCATCCGCGTCGACTCCGCCGAGTTCGGCGTCGCCAAGTGGCGCGAGAACCCGAAGGCCAACACGGCCCGCATCGTCGACACTTTCAAGAAAGCCGCGAAGATCGCCGCTGACCACGGCGAGCGTATCGCCGCCGAAGGCGAAATCTGCTGGGCGGGCATGCACTCCTGGAAGGCGATGCTCGACACCCTCGAAGGCGTCGGCCAGCCGAAGACCTTTGGTTTCCAAGCCGATCTCGCGCACACTTACCTCTACCTGATGGGCTACAATGAGCCCGAAGCCGCCCTGCTGCAGGAAGGCTACACCCAGGAACAGTTCTGGCCCGCCTATCGCGAGATGGTCGGCAAACTCCGCCCGTGGACCCTCGACTTCCACGTGGCCCAGAACGACGGCACCGTGCACGGCACGGGCTCGCACGAGAAGACGGGGCGCCATTGCCAGGCCGATGATGCCAACGGCAAACTCGATATTACGGCCTGCTCCAAGGTCTGGCTCGAAGGCGCGGCCGATCGCGGCATGAAACATATCTGCTGGGATGGTTGCATGTTCCCGAACGCCACCCTCGAGAACCCCAAGACCTGGAACACTATCCTTTCCGCAATGGTCAAGGTGAAGAAGGCCCTCTGAGGCCCTCCGTTCCCTCCACTCCATACTCTCACCCCCCTCGAACTATGTCTAAAGCCATTCGCATCGGTCTCATCGGTTACGGCTTCATGGGCCGCACCCACTCCAACGCCTACTCGCAGGTCGGTCACTTCTTCCCGAAGGACAAGGTGACCTCCGGTCATCACATCGTCCGCCAGGCCGTCTGCGGTCGCGACGAAGCCAAGGTGAAGGATTTCGCCGAGAAATGGGGCTACGCCTCCTACGAGACCGACTGGCGCAAGCTGGTCACCCGCTCCGACATCGACGCCATCGATATCTGCACCCCGAACGACTCGCACGCCGAGATCGCCCTCGAGTGCATCAAAAACGGCAAGATGATTCTCTGCGAAAAGCCCCTCGCACTCAATGGCGAGCAAGGCGAGAAGATGGTCGCCGCCGTCGAGAAATCGGGCCTCCCGAATCTCGTCTGGTATAACTACCGCTTCCTCCCCGCCGTCACGCTCGCGAAGAACATCGTGGCCGCCGGCGAACTGGGCCGCGTGTTCCACTACCGCGCCAACTTCCTCCAGGATTGGACGATCTCCACCGAGCTACCTCAGGGCGGCGCGGGTCTCTGGCGCCTCGACGCCGCGGCCGCTGGTTCCGGCGTGACGGGCGACTTGCTCGCGCATTGCATCGACACGGCACGCTGGATCAACGGTGACATCACCGAAGTCTCCGCAATCACCGAGACTTTCATCAAGGAACGCGTCCACACCGCCACGGGCAAGAAGCAGGCCGTCACCATCGACGACGCCGCGATCTTCCTGTGTCGCTTCGAGAACGGTTCGATCGCTCAGTTCGAATCGACCCGCTATGCCCGCGGCCACAAGGCGCTCTACACGTTCGAAATCAACGGCGAAAACAAGTCCCTCCAGTGGGACCTGCATGACCTCAACCGCTTGAACTACTTCGATCACTCCGTCCCTGGAGACCGTCGTGGTTGGGCCAGCATCCACACGTCGGACGGTGATCACCCGTATTCCGGCAACTGGTGGGTCCCCGGTCTTTGCCTTGGCTACGAACATTCGTTCACCCACGCCCTCGCCGAGTTCCTGAAGAGCCTCGACGATCCCAAGGCCCCCAAGGCCTACCCGGACTTCCGTCACGCCCTCGGCACTCAGTACGTCTGCGACGCCGTCCTGGAGTCCGCGAAGACCAAGCAGTGGGTGAAGGTTAAGAAGGCCTAAGCACCCTTCCAGCAGCCTCCCAGAGGCCTCGGATCACCCGATCCGAGGCCTCTTTCGTTATAACCTGACCGGCGCTGCCAGGCGGTCTAAGCCGCCCGATGCATAGCATCATAATTATCAATGCACGCATCCGGCGTGGGCGTGGTATCATGCCACCTTACCCCGTGGCAACCCCACCAGCCCCTCAAGCGACTCCCCATTAGTCAATATATTGACACCTAACTGTCTTTTTATACATTACACCTTAATTACTAACACCACTGTCAATAAATATGAGCCATAAACGTTCCATCAGCTCCATGGTCTGCACTTACCACCTGTATCTGCTGAACCGCCACCTCTTCATCGACCTGCCCGAGGGGCGGGCCCTCATCGACACTGGCGCGCCTTTCAGCGCCTCGATGACGGGTCGGCTGTCCTGGCAGAACCAGAACCACGGGGTGCATCGCGGTGGCTACATGGGTTTCACCTTCGACAAGCTCTCAGCCGAAATCGGTGTGCAGGTCGATGCCCTCATTGGCATGGATCACCTCGCCCAGACGACCCTGCTCTTCGATGTCGCCAATCAGCGCCTCACTGCCGGCGACGAAGCTCCGGCCGGGCTCAAGGTCGCCCCCTACTCGCTCGTACCGACGTCCGACATCCCGATGCTTGAGGTCACGCTCAACGGCCGCAAGTCCCGCGTGATGTGGGATACGGGGGCACAGTATGGCTACATTACTGAGCGGACACTTGCCGCAGGTTTACCTTCGATCGCGGGGTTCCAAGATTTCAGCCCGATGTTCGGTCAGATGGATATCCCTGAATCATTCCATCTGCCGTTCGAATTCCTGGACTTCCGTTTAGTGGAACGTTTTGGGGTGGCGCCTGCGCAGCACGGAGCGGGCCTGGCCCCAGTGCCGATGAATACCTTCCTGAGCCTCCTGAACATCGACGCCATCATCGGCCCTTCGTGGATGCCACGTGTGAAGATTTGGCTTAATCCGGTCGAACGCACCATCGGGCTGTCAACCTGACTGACGGTCTTTATAACAAAAAGCCCCGGCCCGCATCACTGCGTCCGGGGCTTTTCTATTTGAGGTAACCTTACTTCTTCGCCGCCGTCGGCGAGTAGAAGCGGTTCATCTTATCAAGGATGGCATTCTCGGTCTCCACGAGGTCGATCAGGCCGGTGTGGCGGTAGACAATTTCGCCACCAGGGGCCACGACGATGGTGTGAGGAATCGGGCCCGACATGTCCTTATCAAGGGCCGCCGCGAGGTCATCACTGCTGCCGGCGAAGAGGTAACTATTCGTGGTGCGGCCTTCCTTCTTAAGCGAGGCTTCCACCTTTTTGCTCAGGCCAGCGGCCTGTTTGAAGAGGAAGGCTTCGGCCTTGGCCTTGTCTTCCGGCTTATCGAGGCTGATGGAAACGAATTCGAAATCACGCATGTCGAATTTGCGGGAAATCTCCACAAGATCGGGGAATTCCTTCACACACGGGGCGCACCAGGTGGCCCATACATTGATGATACGGTATTTGTTGGTGGTGTTGGCGCGCAACTTGGCGATGCCGGCCTTATCGATCATCTCGACGGCCACCGGCGTCTTGGCCCAGGCATCATGCTTGGCGTCGTGCAGGGCCTTCTTTTCGCGCCACTTAGTGGAGCAACCCAT
>SESF01028812.1_pt1 | contig 59893 bp, 85 predicted proteins | sample 3171521 | NCBI WGS metagenome assembly SESF01 (sample SAMN10866945, study PRJNA518727) | freshwater metagenome | biome: subpolar coniferous forest; feature: holomictic lake; material: water; isolation source: holomictic Lake 227, 6 m and 8 m depth | place: Canada: near Kenora, Ontario | collected...
AAACATGGCGTGTGTCATTAGCAATCCCGTCAGTGTGCATCTTGTCACCCGCTATGTCTCTTTGGTGAACACCATCAATATTATAAACTTCAAGTCCATGAACATCTAAAGGAAGTGATGTTGGTCTTGGGTATTCAAGCGTACCTTGTTCGCCAGCAGCATACGATTCTAAGTGTCCATATTTATCAACATCTTTTCGATTAGCTACTGCTTGCATGTTCTTGGGGATAAATTTGTATTCATCTTTTGCTTTAGCAAGTATATCCTGAATCCTCTTGTTATCTTTTTCATGGTCGATAAGTCCACCACCAAGATTAGCAGGACTGGCAGTTAGCTCATATCCTAGGTTTACTTTAGGATCGTTTTTATGTTCGTAGGGCATGTTGGTTAGCTCGTTAATTTTAGAGCCTAGTAACATACCATTACTTTTCTTATCTAACACCCTTATAATTGCATCATTGCTCATTTCAGGGTGTCGTTCTTCGTGAATAATTTTATCCCTTCCTATATCTCCAATATCTGATAAAATAGAACCACCAGCTCCAATCATAGCCCTATTTGCTGCAGCATTATGGGCATGTGATAATAACCCTCCTGTCTTAGACATTCCAGAAAAAGCCGCTCCAGAAAAAGCACCACCAAGTACACCTATAACATTTGTGGTAAATTCATTTTTATCTGCTGATCTATTTACATACTCCCTATCCTTGTCACTTAGTATTGGTGGAGAGCTTGATTGATAATTAATGGTCTTATCAATTGCATCATATTCTTTGTCTGATGTGTTACCTAGTTTATTTTCAATATAATTAATAGATTCTGCAAAATGCTTAACTGGTTCTACAGATAATCTATAAAGTCCAGCCAGAATAGCTGTTGCTTCTTCACCTTTTCTAGCTGATTCTCTTTCTTTCCATGTACTCATTGAAAAAACGCCTTTCCTGATTCTGCTTTTGCGATAGGCTCGACTAATGGCGTTAAAGCTTGCATTGCCTGTTCGTGCCTATGACTGGCATCTTGTGTTTCTTTCTGATGTAGAATATCAGCAAGCTTTGAAGTATGATCGTGTTGCTTATCTATACTGTCCTGATTTTGTCTATTCACTCGGTCAATACCGGATAGTTCTTTTTGAACACCAAGCTTCATAGAAACAGTAGCAAGTTGAGATTTTATTACATCAAGGGATAATTTTGACGACTGGCTTAAGCGCATCATTTCCACCTGATACTCGACTTGAGCTAATGCCATTTTACTATCATGCTCGCCTTTTGCTAATTCTAATTTAAGTCGACTTTCTTCTGAAAATTCCTGCATCCTAGATTGTGATTGTGCTTCATTACCTTGCTGTTTAAGTTGTGCTTCCTGAACATCAGATTGAGACTTAATTTTAGCTGCGTCAGTTCCAGCTTGTGCGCGAATTTTCGCCACTTGAACGGCAGGGATTTCGACTGGATTTTTTGCTGCCTGTTCCTGTAGTAATTTCTTTTGTTCATCAGAAAGTAATACGCGATTAGGGGATATGTTTGACATTTTAAGTATTTCTACCATGAGCTTTGCCGCATCTATTCCAAAAGCGGGGTTTGCTGCCATAGGGATTAACTGTAGAATCTGTTGATCAATGCTGTCACGCTCGAAAAAACTAGAACTCCCAAGGGCTTGTACGCAATAGTCCCCCTTCATTTCATCCGAACCATATATCATCAACCACTCATAAAATCGTAAGATAATAGGACAAACTAGATCATCATCATATATTTTTGCTAATCTTCGTAAGACTGTATTAGCGTTCTTGTTAAGTAAAGTCAAACCTCCAACGGTTTCAGGCGCACTTCCGATTGCACCCTGCAAGATTAACGGCATTGAAGTTGCTTTTTCTGCAAAGTCTTGAGCCATTTTAATAATGTTCATTAGCTCTGCTTGCATCGAGGGAATTGCTATTGTAGTAATGGCATGTTGTACTTGTACTTCGGTGCTATCCTCATCAACACGCCAGATTTTCATGGGCGTTATTTCCCAATTCCCATCCGCAGGGTAAATAACCCCATCCCGCATGATAATCTGAACTCCAGCAGATAGTCCAGCATTATCCATAAGATTGCGTGAAGCCGCGTTCACCATCCTCTGTGCGGTACGAACTTGTCTTGCTACACCAATACCTGCCCAATGGTCTGTTCTACGCTGCCAACACATCACATCGTAAGGAAACTCACCGGAATCAAGTAATGACATACTGGCTTTGATAATTCTGTCATTAACCATTGAGATTACAACAGGCATCATATCCTTATCTTCACACTCACAATCAGCAGCTTCTAAATCACCTTTTGAAGCCATGCCATAGTAGTACCAGATTTCAAAGTTCTCTGTCTCTACCAGCTTTCTTTTTTCATCAATGTGTAGCTTGCTTGGCCCCTCTTTTAATACCGCATCAATTTCTGAATCAATGTAACCAGTACCTTTTAATTCTCGTAACTGTCTGGCATTGATTAAATCCTTTTCAAAGATATAGGTTCCAGCATGAATATTATGTCCACAACTCGGATCGGGATATAGATTATAAACATCAACCGCTTTCATGGCAGGTTTAATTTCATCTTCAATGATTAAGGTAATGTTACCATCAGTATCCTTACTCATTTTGCGCTTCTTGACTTTCTTAGGGAATGGGCCTTTAATACAGCCAGTGCCAACCCTTGCAGCTTGTTCAATGACTTTACGTACTTCACTATGCCACCTTGATTCACATAGCCAATCCCATATCTGGTTTTCAGCAGCATCCGCTTTCTTGTTCATATCATCCAGGAACGCTTGTGATGCTTCGCCTACGGTATGCTGTCCACCTGGCATCATTTCATTATTGTTAGTAACATGCTCTACCATTTCAGGGATAGGAGTAGTCTTGATTGCAAATGGTTTATCTTCGGTAGGTAGTGCCATATCAGCAACTCTAGCAGCTCCAATATCGACATATGGGGCTGAGATATTTACGAAAACTGTGCTTCGTGAGGATTGCGTAACATCATTACTTCTCATAGTAACCCTTCCTGTGGGTGATGATCCCTTCAACATTCCCTCGCCTTTATTCATACTATCGGTTCCGACATAATATTCATCATCGCCGAGCCAGACTTCCTCTATACCAGACAGTTTACGTCCATCAATCGCTTCTTTGCGCTTACCTGTAATCTTACCTGCAAATGCTGATAACTTTGCCAGTCTAGCTTCGGCAATGCTTTGTTGTTCTTCCGATAATTCCGGTATGTCGATGTTCATGTTTGCCCTTATTTGTTAGTACCTACCGCTTCACTTGCCAGTAGGTATTGATTGTTGTTTCTTTTAACTGTTTAGTATATGGCTTGAATACTGATCTGCTAGGGCATCTGCAATTCCCTGATAGGTGCGCGATCTTTCTTTCCATCTATCAGGGCTTGGTGCTAACTTGTTTTGTCCTGATGCTGTTTGATTCGCTCTACGAGTTGTATTGTCTCCAGGTAATCTATTTGTTTCTTTTAGTTTAGGCAAGTTTTTTAGCCATAGACAAGTAGCTTTACTGGCATCTTCGCCAAACCACCAAGGTTGAATGACTTGTGATTGATTAACACCGATTATTTTCTTTGCATGACCGACCATAATTGGATTCTCAATGGCTATATGCTTGATGTTTGCAGACCATAACATCTTGAAAAATTCAGCACCTTGCTCCATATTCTTCCATCGGGTAGCATCTATGCCATTTTCTTTTTTACTGTCAACATAGAGTCTTAATGCGCCACTGTTAGCCATGTAAGTACAAGGTGGATGACCAATCATTAAATCCCAATGAGGGTGATTCTCTGGTCTGCCAAACATTTCACCTGTTTTCTCAATGTACTTGTATTCATAACCGTCTTGAGTTGGCCCTATACAATCGCATGTGTCTATATCACAATCCCTAGTCTGACACCATCCATCACCTTCTGGATCACAGTCACTTGTAAAATCTACAGGCATCCAGCCATCAAGAACATGGATTATATCACCTTCATAGTGATTACCATGTGGCTGTTCAGTAGGTAATAAATCACAACTCATTGCATCATGGCCTAAAGCTTTAAATGCTTCTCTAACTCGACCTGAATACTCGCAAGCTACTAAAATTCTTAGCTTTTTCATAGTTCTTCTGTTAATTTATTTGATAATATCTGGATTGGATAATCTAATTCGTCAAAAATTAAATGGGAATCTTTTACTGAGTTTAAGAACCCTTCAAACTTAGAGAGTGCCAATAATATGTTTAATGCTTCCGAACGTGTGAGTTCAATCATCGTTTCTTTAATATATTCCAGTTAATGTACGCTATAGCAGGTGTAGCACCAATACCATAACCATCGTAGCCTATCTTGGTGCAAACCCACCAACCATCTTTAATTCTTAACTTTGCTTTTATATTCACTTGACCTAAATGGATTGACTTTCTTACGGTTCTTGTTTGATGGTTTATTCATAATTAATAAGTCTTAATAAGATTTTACGCTATTATACTTTAAAATTACCCAATTTAATAGAGTTAGTAGCCCATACCTGAAACACTGGTATTGAATGATGGCAACATCGGGGAACGGTTTTTCTTTTTCATGTGGCGTATGCCTTCAAGTAGATAACGAATTGCGTCAATGCAATTATGAACTAATATACCATTCGCAAAGAACTCATGCTTATCTTCAATCGTTAGGTCGTAAACCCTAGATTCTATTCCTGCAAATGTAATTTCAGTAACAGAATGTTCTACAATATCAATATGCTCTTGATGTTGCAAAGCTACTAAAACAATATCATTAATTTGTATAGATTCTGCTGGAGTCATACCTTTTCCTACAATCCATATCTTATGGTCTGGAGTACAACATAAATCTGTGTATGCAGTAGATACCTTTAGCACTTCTCTGTTTACATCTGTTACGCCAGAGAAAAGAACACGCTTATATCCTTCTCTTGTTAAAGCATAGTCACCAACTACTACATGCTCAATAGGAATGTCGCCACGCATCGTTGTTACTAATGAACCCTCTGCTATACAATGGTTATACTTATCTTCATACACAGGTAAAATTGCTCCGGTAAGTGGATCAGTTTTGTAACAATACATTGTAAGCTCTTTTATAACTTCTACACATCTTGGATGAACTACAATGTCAAAACTTTTTAAAAATTCCACACCATCCTTAATGCTGCCACTACCCTTCTTCGCTGCATTGATTTTAGGAAAGCCATTACTTTTTAGATAGGATATTGTTTCAGGTCTAGCACTGTCAGCAGTAATGAACCAGTCCTCACTTTCTGGAACTCCTCTAAGTAAATCAGGGTGATCAACAATTTCGCAGCCTATGCCATACGCTTCATAATCAATGTAAAACCGATTACCTTCTACACTTCCACGAACAAGTACAGTTGGGTCACGGGCAAAACCAAAATCAAGACCGAACCGGAATATAGTTCCTTTAGGTCTTTCAAAATCTTCTATTATCCAGTTCTTGAATACACGGGCTTCTGATCGAGTATGATACTCTCCCAACCAAATGTGAGCAAAAAGTTCAGGATCACGAATCATGTCATATTCTAGCTCTAATTGCATGACCTCCGGCTGGAAAGGATTATCCATGTAATTTGCTTTTACAACGATTGCATCTTTGGGCGGTATAGGGCCTCGTAATAATTTGTCGATCGGATCATCCGGGGAACTAGGATTCCAGCTTGCCCATATCTGACTGCCTGGTGCTCTAATTGTTGGCCTAAGTAGATCAATACTTCTTTGAGATAGCGATTGAGCTTCTTCTATCCAGCAAATTTTAATCGATTCCATTGACTTCACACTTTCATTCGTTGATCCGCTCATGCCGACGAAGCGAATTTCCGAACCATTTTTACATTTTAGCACGGCCTCCTGAGACTCCCATAAGTCCTGAATACCTAATGATTCTATTTTGTTCTCTAATAAGCGTTTCACACTAGACGAGAGAGATTTTTGCACCTCGCGCACACAAACACAACTTGTACGCTCAATCAAGCACCTTTCTATCATCAATTCTGCGAAAAAATGTGATTTTCCAGAAGATCTTCCTCCCCAAATTCCTAAGTACCTAGCTGGCTGAAGCAAAGGAAGAAATACTCTAGGAGTTTTTATATCCAATATCATTTATTATTTTCCATTCTTAATTGTTTATTTGCTTGCATTGAAGCTATACGTTTAGCCGTAGTCTCAGCAGAATGTTTTTTTCCTTTCATAAAGCTTACATGATTAGCTTTTGATTCTTCTGACCATTTATTACCTGTCATTGATGCAGATCGTTTTGCTAGAGTCTCAGCAGATGGAATCCTACCTGTACTAGCTATCCGCAATTTCTCAATAGTTTCAGGTGATCTTTTTTTTCCTGTGTGTAATAGTCTTAGCATTTCCTTATTTTTATCAGACATTGTTCTGCCAATAGCATTAACTGATTTTTTAGCTCTTGTTTCAGCGGAACACTCTATCCCTAATGAGCCTTCGCCACCATCCGTAAGATTATACCCATTTGGTACTTTAGTATTATGCTCGGCAATGTACTTTATCTCTAGCTTACATAATTCAGGTAATGTTTCAGCATTATCAATTACAGTCATAACGACATTATCAAAGCCATACTTACGCAAAGCATCAGCTACAATTCCCTTTGCGCTTGGCTGTTTATGCTGCTTATAGCGGTGAACAGCACCTCTAGTTGATAAGCCAACGTAACTTTTTCCACTAGGAAAATCTAATTTGTAAATATCGCCCATTCTTCAACTCCAGTTTAAGTTAATCAGTAATTAAAAAAGTGTAGAGAAACAAGTTACTGAAGCTTGCTTATCAACTCAGGTAATTAGTCTGAATCTATCGCTACGGTATATATTATAGCACGTTAAGCCGCTTCAATCCAATTAAGAAGATAGCTATTTCCTATAGCAATTTTTACCATAACTTCTTTTGGTAATTTAACTGAACAAGTACAGTATGACATTTTTGCTCTATGTTTAACTTTAGTAAATTCATTTCCAAGAATATACATCCTTACATCAACACTTCCCTTTGCCTCGCAATCACTAAATTCTATCTCATAATCTACTACATCTTTATTACCTTTTTTGTAGCAGAAGTATTTGTATATCCTAGCATCATCACCTTCAAAAGTTCCAAAGATTGATTTCATGCCGCTTCAATCCGTTTCATTGCTATATCGAAGTAATCTTTGTCCATTTCAATTCCTATGAATTCACGGTTTAGATTCTTTGCAGCAACTCCGATAGAACCACTACCCATAAAACAATCAAGAACCATATCACCTTCATGTGAATATGAATTAATTATCCATTCACATAACTCAACAGGTTTTTGTGTAGGATGCAATGATTTATGATTATTGTTATTGAATTTTTGAACTGACCGAGGATGCCTGTCTCCGGTGTTTATTGTTTTATTACGATGAACTATCCCACCGCTTGCATGATTTATTCTGTTTGATTTGTTATCTGCAATGTAAGGCTTACCTTCCGTTTTTTGTGGATTATAGGTCGATTTTTTAAGAGCATCAGTCATGACGATAAAATACTCATGTGCCATCATGGGCCGTAAATTGGCATTAAGAAAACCAACTGCCATTGTTTTTTCCCATACTATTTCATAAGCAGTTTTAAAAATCTTGTGGGATCTAATCTCTGTCAGCAAGTTTAAATCACAAAACGATACCAATACACCCGTGTCTTTTAAAACGCGCTTACATTCGATTAGCCATTGCTTAAAGTCAATTCTTTTAGCCTTATCAAACTCCAATCCAGTAGAGTAATAGGGTGGATCGGTAACTATCAAATCTATACTTCCATCCGGTATGTTATTCATTTCAACAAGGCAATCACCTTGCATTAAATTTATCATAAAAACTTTTTCCAAAAAATTGAATTTAAAAAAATGGGAATTGGGAATTAATAACCTTGTATTTTAGTGGGTTATTTTATCAAAAAGTGGGGTGGCAAATATAGGGGGTGTTGTAGTGTCGTCATCGCCATTTGAAAAGCGGGGTATGGGGTACTTGGGATTTTGGATTGGTTTGGGTCTTTTGCTTTCGACTGGCTGTAAAACCCGAACCGATAGCACTGATAACCTGGACTATCATCAACTGCTTGACCTTCATTACATCACACCAACGACCATCACACCTTGAGCCTTGACCTTCGACCATGACGACTAGCTCACATCACCTTAATCAATACGCTGTCAACACAAATAAATACTTAATCCTTTTCTATGTAACAGAATGGTATTGTGTTACATAGCATTTCATTGTTAATCAATCACTTATAAATCTAATCTTATCCTATGTAACACAACTATAGGTTTTCAACGATATGTTACATTCAAAAGGATTAATTCTTTTTATTCACGATGGCAGTAATTGCCGATTATCGTTTTATCCGTAGGGTGGGCAATGTTGACTCAAGCCACGAAATACGCGGGGTCTGCAAAATGCCCAGCTTGAAATCTGGTAGACTTTGCCAGTGATTACCTTGCCGTATCTGCGTACATATCGCTGTAAGCCTTGATTTTACTGTGTTTAAGCTGTTTTAAGGCTATAAACGACCAACTATCTAAGTGAATCGGTTTTATCCGTGCGGTGGGCAACTATGACCGCCTAAAAATAACACACTATAAATCAATGAGTTATGAAAATATCAATTCTAAGCACTGATAATTTAGGCTATACAATCGTATTGCTTACCCTGTTAAAACGGCTTAGGTGAGAGTTTTGGAGGTCAATTTTGAGCTGTCGAGACAAAAGAAGGCACACGCGCCCTACATCACCCCTTTATTTCTTCGACCTGCTTAACCACTGAATCAACTATAACTCTTTGAATCAATGTAATGGGAGCCGCTGTATCTCCTGCAATAACCACTTTGTCCAAGCCACACACCCTAGCTTTACCAAGCGTTGCAGCAGTCATACTTGAGCTTTGTCGTTCTTCAATAGCCATTTGTCGGGATTGCTCTAGTTCTCTTACTAGGCTTTCTTGAGTTACTTCCATCTTTCTAGCCATCCTCTGTTGTATATTATTTACCCTTGCTTGGATGTTGCTTCGATTTGCAAGTCTGGAAGCATTTTCCATTATGGTTTTTGTTGTTGATGTTTGTGGCTTGAAAGCCTTGGTATAAGCGGCTATCTGTGTTTCTTCTGTAACCAGTAGATTTGCAAACTTTTCCTGCTTTGGTGTTAGTCCTGTCCGTTTGTCTTTAGCCGCCATTACTTAACCTTTTAATCAATCGCATAAAACAGGACGCTTAACCATGTACACGCGATGAATATTGAACCCAAGCCGATAACATAGCTATAAACACATTCATTGAGCTTAAACGCTTCTTTTACGCGCTCCTGTGCTGTTTCTGAATGTTGTTGTGAGTGATTACCCTGCTTCATCTTTTCTCGTGCGCCTGTTTTTGGTTGATTTGCTGTTCTTTATGCCAATACCGGATACATTAGACAATCTATCTACACATCCTGTACATATTGGTTTGTTCATAAATTTGCTAATTAATAATATCTTGTACGCCTGTCCACACATGCCGCACATGCTACTGATCGCCATATCTATCTATGAAGTAATCTATGGCTTTTTCTGACATTCTGTTTTTCTTACGCTTCTTTTTGATTACAATATTATCGCTGTCACTGTCGATAAACGAAGCATCGTTATCGCAATCGACACAAACCACATATGAACCATGAGGGACTTTATACTCTGATGAGTCTGGATAATATTGCATACATGATGGACAATAAAAATCGTTCATTATCCACCTGATACGCTGTTATCTTCTTCGATATCAATTTCAATGTCCAATTTTAACGTTGGAATGGCTGCGTATGATAATCCACCTAGATTTATACAGATATAGTCATTAATACCACGTAAAATGATAGGCTTAACATCCATTGTACCACCAAAATTCCAGATTGCTGGGATTGCTGGAACCGCACCGCCATTGCCACAAATTAATTGTTGAGAGCCTAAAAATCCATTGCCGCCACCCCATGCCGTACCTACCGCTGTTGGGCTTACTGAGTAAAATAAAACTGACGCAGTCCCGCTGCCGTCTGAAATGTCGTGCGGTGTGCCCAATAATGCTGCGGATGTGCCGCCTGTTGCCGCTGTTGTACGTCTGATAATATTAGCACTCAAAACACTAGCGGTAGCTGACTCTGCTGAAACAATAATTGATTGAATTTTTAGGGTTTTAGTAGCACTACCGCGAATCACCACAACATCTGTAGGTTGAGATGATGGTATAAAAGCTTGTTGAGCATACGACCAAACCGGAGTACTTGACCATGTTGTAACTTTTGCTGAACCTAAAACGCCCTGTGACATCGAGTCTTGACCGCCAATGCCACCAGATAAAATTATTTGGTCTGACATTTACATACCCTGCCTGGTTGGCATAGATGAAGCCATGCCCTTGTCGAATGGTGATTGACCGCCATCTGTATGCCGTGACAGTATCACACTTGCAAGCTGTAATGCCTGATCTAGTGATTTTACCGGAGTCGGTTGGGCTGAATCTTGAGCCGCGTCAGGGTCTGCTTGTGGTGCTGGTGCGTTTGGGTCGACTGGAGCGGAAGGGTCGATTGGTGCTGATTGAGGTGCTTCGTTATCCGGTGCGCCTGAATCCTGATCGACTGAAATGCTAAACTGTTCGTTATCTTTAGTAATTGTAACTGAAATACTCATATTTTACGGCCTTGATTGCGGAGTTAATTAATAATTTATGTGTTAATTATACTACATCTAGTGTTAAAAGTCAATTTGGATACTATATGTAGTGGTTTGAGATTTATTTTACATTTAATTTTATTTAACCGTTTGCGTAAGTGGTTAAATGAGATATAATTAAATCGTACCAAGAAGAAAGACCACCCACCCTACCGGAGCTTAACCAATGAAAACATACAATTACAACGGCACAGAAGTAACAATTTTAAAACTGATTGAGGTTTTAAACAATCTTTGGGTAAGCGAAAGCCTAAAGACCTTCACTGATACCTTTTTCGTTAATGGTGTTCAGTTGGTTTTTTCATGGGATGAAAACATAGACGCTTACACTACAGGCTTTTGGGATATTCCAAGAGTCAAAGCTACTTTTAATTAAACCGGAGCAAATCAAATGAAATTTTTATCTAATGGCAAGGAAAATATCATAACCTTAGCTTATGCGAAAGCATGGGCATCCACAGATGAACAAACAATATTTGTTTGTGAGTTGGCAGGGATAAGTTTCGATAGTATCTATTTTGATTCAATTGAGGATGCTTATGTTGACTTATTAGAGATTGAATACAAGGGTATTAAAAGCTTTGTTCTTGAGGGGTCACGCGGAACAATTACAAATGGTTGGGTGCAATGGGAAACCATAGGATGCTGGTTTGATTCATTAGCAGATTGCGGGCTTAAAAGAGCAGCTTTAAACGCAAATTAAAATCTACCACCAAGCCAATTTTACGAGTTGGCTTGTTAGTGAATTTTAACTAAACCGGAGCAAATAACATGGCATCATTAAAAAATTATGACGATGTACGCGGGGATATAATTGGCGGTTATTTTCAGCATGTAATTTTAGTTCGCCCTGACGGAAAAAAAAGCGTTCAGGCTTATATTGACCGTGATCAATGTCCCGTAGAATGGGCAAAGAAACAGGTTAAAGGATTTAAAGATCAGCCTTGCGGAAATGGAAAGCCATTATCTGATTACCCTGATATTTTTAACTCAATTTACGGTAAAGGTGATTTTACTGTTTTAACTAATTATTAAGGTAAGTAATGAACGCATTAGAAAGGCTTGAAAAAATGACAGATGACGAGCTATCAATGCTCACAACAGACGAGCGCACAAACTTGTATAATTCTGCTCAAGATTGTTTAAACGGGTCTGAATCACAAGGTGGGTACACTGGATGCTCAGAATCATATTACTACAATAGCGCAGAAGGTTATTAAGTGGAAATTTATATTTTAATCGCAGCAAACAGCATTGAACAATTGCGTAAGCAAGATGTTTATAGGGTAATTGATACCTATTTTCATAATCATTGGATTATGGAATTATGTGATTACATTATAGATAATCGACCTGATTTAGTTTGCGAAGTTGGCAATGCTTATGCAGAGATAGAATTAGAAAGAAATGAAGCCAATGGTATTTATAACACAAACTTAGGCGGAGAGTAATAAAATGGAATACGAAACGATAAAAATAGGTGAGATATATAATAGTTATGGCAGAGATGATTATTATTTAATAAAAAATAATGAGGATGACATTGATATAGATCATTTAAGAGATTGGCTTTATAAAAATTATAGATATGAAAATAGACTGTATTTTTGTGAATATCAAAGTATATTAATAAAATATAATATATCGAATGAAGTTGTCGTAATTATCCATCATTCAACAACTAATTAAGGAATAATAATGTACACAGCACAAGTAAACTCATTTTGTAACATAATTGTTTGTAAAGGTGATGTAGTCCGTAACTCATACCGGATAATCTACACAGGAAGTTATTCGGATTGTTTGAAAATTAAAGCGAATGGTGGTTGATATGTATGAAAAATATGATAGTTCAAAAGAAAATAAAATTAATCAGGTTAGCATACAAACCCTTTTTGATGGTGGCATGGGTCATGGCTATTATGTAATAGCCTATTTAATCGGTGGAAATGCTTATCATGGGTTTAAATACATGATTGGCAATGATAGATTGTACAATTTAAAACAGGCTCAAGAGCTGAGGCTTTCAGAGTGTAAAAGATTAAATATAGGTGATATATGACTTTTCAAGATATTAAGAACGCGGTTGATGTAGGTAGAAAGGTTTTTTGGAAAAACCGAGGATACCAGGTTCTAACTCAAAACAGCCGTTATTACGTGATTTTTTTATCAAACAGTAATATGACTGGCTTATTCTGGCTTGATGATAAAACATCTAGCTATGACGAAAAAGACTTTTTTATGGAGGGCGAATAATGACTAAAAAACAACGGGAAGCAAAAAAGGCTTATGAATTTTGCGAGAGGCAAGAAGATCGCTATATGGGATCGGTATTCGTTACGGAATCAGCCGCGAAAGTGTATCGTGAAAAAACACGCGCAGCTTACCAGGCTTGTGTAGACTTGGGCATGACAACGGATCACGGATTATGAAAATAGGCGCATTGTTAGCAGCTAAACGCAAAAAATACGCTCATATTTGTGAAATTTGCGGAGTTGAGTTTATTGGCTATGTGAACGCGCTAACATGCTCTGATAAGTGCAGGTCAAAAAAAAGATACATAGCAAAGAAAAATAAAATTGATACACTTGCGGATATGTGAGACAATTTAACCGTACACTAAACCAAACCGGAGTTAAACATGAGAACATTTATATATATCGTCACCGATTCATCACCAAAACGCGGCTATAATAGATCTATCCGAGTTTATGAGATAGTTAATAATTATCCAGTGCGAATAGGTGATGATGACAAAATAACAACATCATCATATAAAGGTGATCGCCCAGTAGCTTGCCAGATAATCGCAGATAACACAGACTTAGAGCTTGATAACACAGGCTATAGACTATCTAGCGAAGATGTAGTTTCAGAAATTTAATAGGGGAATTATTATGGAACAATTAATAGATAACTTTATAAATGGAAATCTTAATGATGCACGAAAACAAGCAAAGCGTTTTAAACTTATTGCAATAAGAACTAGACTAGAAGATTATGGATTAAGTTTTAAAAAGGCTCAATTAATAGCTGAATATCTTAAAACAGGTGAAGGCTATCAAGCGGCTTGTGATGCTGAATAAATAAACCAAATTACACCATGCACTAAACAATTCCGTTTAGTGCAATCAAACCGGAGCTACAAAAATGAACACAATAACTACAAACTTTTCACGCGATCATTATAAAAAATACAAAGGCGAGACAATCGCAAAAATGATGGGAAAACGCTCATTACGCATTAATACGAGCGTTAATGATGGGAGGTCTTTTAGTATGGCATTATTTCAAGATTTTAGCATCACAATTAAGCAAGTAAGGATTGCAAGATCATCAACGAAAATTATAGAAGCGCAACATAACGCGGTAAACATTGCTGAAATTTTAGAACAAGCGGAGCGGTTTTATGCTTAAAATCACTCAAAAACAGCTAACAAACTGGAACGCTAAACAGTTTTTAACATTCGGCATTTCATGCAATGAAAATGTAAATGTTCGTGACGGTTTACCCAATCCAGAAGCCAGAATTTTTTTAAGAAATTTGCACTATGATATATATGGGATATGTAACCCATCAGGCAAAATAACAATGAAGCACATCAAAGAAAGTATTTAACAAGATACAGGCTTATGACTTTAGAGAGCGCATAAGCCTGTAATTCACTATCAAATAAGGGTTTGACAATGAACGCACGTATTATAATACAAAAGATTGAGCTAACAATAGCAATGATGTTCGTGGCAGGTGTTTTTGTTATCGCATTGTTAGGGAATTAAGATGGACTACGGTTTTATTGACTATAACGGTAACGCTTGGAGCAATGCAAGCGTAGACACATATAATTTAATTGACGCAGAAGTAAGCAAACGATTAAAGTTAAATCCAGCTTACGGATCACTGGCAAGAACTGAATTGGAATTTTATCTTGATCAACGGCATAAAACATTTGTTCAGTTGTCAGAAATTAATGGAGCAAAACCATGAAAAAAGACAAGTTTGAAAGGGTGCATTTAATTTGCGAATGGTGCAAGAAAAGATATACTAAGAAAGGTCGTCTTATTACTCACATAGGAGGCAATCCTTCCAGGTACACGATGATAGTTGATGCAGCTATTAATAAATACCTTTAAACCTTGCTACCGTCAGTAATGGCGGTATTTTTAAGCATTATCAAACGATAGTTTTTAACAATACCGGAGCAGGAAAAATGAAAGCACAAACGCTACAGAATAAAATTAACGCATTACTTGACAAGATAGAGATGCTTGTTAATGTCAATATGATTGATGATTATAACGATAATTGTTATAGCCAAAAAATTCACGTAAAAAATAATCTAGGCGAAATGTTCGCAAGCATTAAATTCATACAAAAAACAGATATGGAGTCAGGAAAATGAAAAACTTAGATCAAAAAGATACTGAACTTCTTAACTCTAGACTTGCAAAATTTAACGCAGTACAATGCGTTCGTGTAGGCGATTACATTCGTATGCTGGATGGAAGTTTACAACGGTTTTCGCACGACTGGGGAGAGGATATACAAACGACTAACGGAGGTTCGTTTTATCTTTCAAAAGGTGGGTTTGTAGAATTTTCAGGCGGTCTCAATTCAGCAATACTAAAAGATACAATTATTTTGCTTGATGAAACAATGGACGCTAAATTTTGGTTTTTTCGACATAATCTAGTTAGAGCGTTCAACGATGTATATTTTAATATTCCAGTTCGTGTTTTTCAACAAATTAAGGTGAATTTATGAAATTTTTAATAGCAAACGGTAATATTGAGACATACTCAACAATTACAGATGGATTAGTTGACTACACGTTTACAGTCGATTATGGTCAACCAGGAGGTGTAATAACTAAAGGAAACTTAACGATTCCTGAATATTTGGAGTCAAGAAAAATTGACAGCCATGAAATTCTAAGCACAGATGAATTTATGGTAAGGCAAGATAAGCATCAAAGAGAAAAGTATTTAACACCAGCTGAAGAAATAACCGAGGAGCAATTTTACGACATGCTGGAAGTTTTACCCCCGATGAATTGGCATACGGACAGTGAAGGAATAGACAAGTTTATGATGTGTGAGTTTTACACGGGCGATATAACGGCTCAATACGCGCGAATAGGCGATAAGTTTATAACAAAGCATGTTATGTCACGCGATAAGGATACACATATCAATAAAAAAGACTTTGAGTTACTTAGCCTTAATTGATATAATCAAACTTTACAGCTCACGGACGAGCTAAACTAAAATTGGAGTTAAGAAAATGAAAACGACTGATTTGATTAAAATGCTCAATGACCAGTCCGAGTCAGGAATGAGCAAGGTTTCTATGCATCATGAAAAGATAGCAAAAGAGTTGACTAGGCTACTGAAAAAAAACGCAGAACTAGAGAAAAAATTAAGAAAACTCAACAAACCGACTGATCAAACTTTGTGGTTATAAATAAATTTATTTGTAGTTAATAATTGGATGACATGAGGGGTGATGTATGAGTGCTGTAATATTTGACACACAGGAAGCAGTAAACAAACTAAAATTATCCGGTATGGATGCACAACATGCGGAAGCTTTGGTGCGTGTAGTGGTTGACTCACAACGGGAATTATCAACTAAGAAAGATATTGATGAGCTAAGGATTGCTACAAAGAAAGATATTGATGATCTAAGGATTGCAACTAAGAGGGATATTGATGATCTAAGGATTGCAACTAAGAGGGATATTGATGATCTAAGGATTGCTACAAAGAGAGATATTGATGATCTAAGTATTTCAACTAAGAGAGATATTGATGATCTAAGTATTTCAACTAAGAGAGATATTGAAGATTTGCGTAATAATATAGACTCTAAGTTAATCCAACTTGAGCAACGATTGATCATAAAATTAGGTGGATTAATGGCATTGTCGATTGGCATAGTTGCTGCACTGGTGAAGTTGTTATGAAAACCGTTGATGCAATATCAAAAAGCGATTGTGATCTTGTTCATGCTCTACTTTTAAAACGCTTTAATGTTATTTATGCTGATACATGGAAGATTGGTATTAATTTAAGCTTACGAATAGGCGACCTACTTTCTCTAAAATTCTTAGATATAGACCTTAAAAACAATAATATAAAACTGGTTGAGTCAAAAACGGGTAAGTTTAAGCAAATTCGTATTAATAGTGCTGCAAATATCGTCATAGCGCAACGATTAGCAAATAATCCTACAGACGTATATCTTTTTCAAGTAAACTCTAACAGGGCTAAAAATGCACCAATATCAAGGGTAAGCGTATCAAGAGTATTTAAAACAGTTGGTAACAGTTTGGGATTGTCGATAAATACGCACAGTATGAGGAAGTCACGCGGCATGGCAATGTATAATGATGGTGTACCCATTGAGAAGATAGCAATGGTACTTAATCATTCAAATACGGCATCAACTCTAAGATATATTGGAGTGACAAAAGAGCAGGTATTATCAACTTTTGACGATTACATTTTATAGCTGAAAATGCTACTATTTTTAGATGCAGTACATTCGACCAGGTTATTTGTTGGGCAGAAGGTTACTCGCAGCATAAATTGGAATTGAAAAATACACAGTAATTAATTATACTACTAATTTTAACGGGGGGGGTTTATGTCAACAATAACTTTTGATACACTTGAACTGGTTAAACAGCTCAAGAACTCAGGTATAGCGCAAGAGCAAGCAGAAGCTATTGTTAGCGCTATGTCTAAAGCACAAGATAACTTAGTTACTAGGGATTATCTTGAAATATCCTTGTCACCGATTAAAACTGATCTTGCTATCTTAAAATTGATGATGGCATTTTTACTTGCTGGAATGTTATCTATCATTATTAAAACATTTTTCTAAGTTGATTATAATGCGGTACGGATAAAATACGTACCGCCTATCTGCAAGTCTATGTTTTTTAGCGTTGGTGCTTTGGTGCTATTGAGTGGATAGGTAGCTTAATTCCACAGTCGTAGCACATTTTTTCACCACTACCATAAAAGTACATCCAATGGGTATGCCTACATTCAGATACTTTTTTCAATGTCCTCACCTAACATCACTAAAAACCGCTCTAAGGTATCAATCGCTTCCTGAACGTCCTTTTCCTGATCTTTAACTCCTCTCTTACCCGCACACAATAGCTTCTTTACAGCATGTTGTAGGCATGGGTTTTCTACATTAAATAGCAATAACACACGGTAAACATCAATAGCAGATAAATGATCAACATTCTTAAAGTAATGACTATGTTTTTTGATGGGTTCACCTGTACCAAATTGATTAATTTTATTCATTTTTTAAATAGTTATAAGTTTCATAGAAAATTATGATTCTCTAAACGCTTCAACACAGGCTGCTTTGACGGACTAACCGTGAAAGTCTTTTGCCCACTCTGCGTTCGTATAGCACTATTAACTCGTAGTGCTTCTTCTAAAATATTTGTGCGGAAACTCTTATTCAAGGAGCTTTCGGGAATTACCCTATCCGCAATATTATTATACGCTATCTTCTTTTATCTGTAAATCTTATTCCAAGCTCACATCCATACGCGAAACATTGATGTAAGTAATTTTCCATTCCTAGTTTGGTGAGCTTAGTCGTACTACCCGTAAGTTTTAAGCTTCCATCTGGCATAGGCAAATACTTGGAATACCCAGGAAGTGTTTCTTCATCGTTTGGAATCTCAGGTAAGAATTGCTGCTTTAATTGCTCATGCCATATTTTAGATGAAAACTCTTTTCCATCGAAATTAACTTGGTTTGCAAAATCTGCTAGTAAACTTACCCATTGAAGTGAGTTTTGTTGACTAGAACGCATTTTTTTGTATGGCTCAACCGTTACTTGTACCGTTCCATTAGTAGGTATATCGCTAATAACGCTTTTAACAAATAATAATCGTTCTGATGAATCAATATTAAAAACTCTTTTCATTTGCAAAACATACTGTTAAACGCAAGCTCTCTAGCACGTTCTTCATCCACTTTGCCATCGAAGATAATATTATTTACGGCTGTGATGAATAAGTTTTCTTGTTCAATAGTGGCGTTTACGTTCTGGCGGTCAAGGTAATCTAAGTCAGTCATATATGGAATATCGTATAAGAATAATAATCTGTAATTGTGCAAATTTATTGCTGGAAGCCACTCGAACATTAAATATATTTTAAATAATCAATGTTTCGTGAAATTGTTGCACTTATTCCTTGTACTATTTGTCTGTACTGATGAAATCCAATGAAATTACCACTTCTAATTTTTGAGTTGTTTAATGCACAGGCTACATGCTCAAAAGGCGACCAATGCCCGTACTTCAAGAGATCATCATGCCGCAAAATATCATCTTCGATACTTGATTCTATCCCATGCTTGCTATACGAAACTCTACAACATCTGGATACTGACACCTTCCGTAAATCATCCAGACTAAGTTTTTCAGTCTCGTCATCAGTAGTATATGGAAGATGCCAAGCGTTTTCTATATATTCCGCTTCATCCATAGCCTGTTTCATCACGGTTGCTAATTCACATATTTCTGGTTGAGCGTCAGGTGAAATTCTTTGTGCGAAAAAGTTCTCAAATTCTGTCGCACTAACAATTGTTTTCATCATCAAAAACGGTTCAAGTAGGCGGTTTACGTGCTGTTTATGAATACCCATATCAATACCTGAATCTGCAAATATAACTGCATAGTCACGCGCTCTAAGCCACCATGCTTTAGAATTAGCTCTGTCTGCTTGTTCTTCCTTGGCTTGCATACCAGATTGATTCAATCCCCAGTGGATAGGAATAGCAGGATTTTCTCTAACCTGCTCAATCATTTTAGCTATTGGAATCGCCCTAGATGAAGAACTATTTTTAGATAGCATCCGGTGGGTATTGAGTTCAGCTAGAATAAATCTAGGATATGTCAACTCCAGTGTGGTTAGTTTCTTTCCAGCAGGAGACACAGAAGCACAAATCACATTTGCACTAATACCATTTTTACCTGTAATCTTCATTTATTTATTTTCCCATATTTCAAATGCTTCAAGTACCGCACGGCAAGTTTCGCTTCGTACAACATCACAAACATCAAAGTGTACAATTCCAAGTCTAGGTACTATCCTTAGAATCTCGATTGCTTGTTTAAACCCCGATTCTCTTGTGTAAGTTTGAGCTAAATCGCCCATTAACACAGCTCTACAGTTCTCTCCCATTCGGGTGAGGATGAGTTTTATTTGTTCAAGCGTAGCATTTTCCACCTCATCCACTAAAATTATCGCATCTGAAAAAGTTTTACCTTGCATGAAGTTGACGGGTTTGGCTTCTATTCGCCCGTCTGAAAGCATTTGAGCTAGTAACACCTTACCAATCCTTTCAGCGAAAATATCCATATATGGCTCTAGGTATGGTGCGTATTTTTCAGCTATATCACCAGGCAAAAATCCCATTTTCTCGCCAGCACTCACATAGGGTCGTGACACGATAATCTTAGATACAATTCCAGCTTGTAACAAATCTAAGGCTTTTGATGCAGCGATAAAGGTGTTGTGTGTTACGGTATAGTCTCTTGTTAAATACAGATGATTTTCACTGTCAACTAATAAACACTTTCCAGTCTCATTTCCAATATAGTTAGCTGATACTATTCTTTTGCTTGACTTTTCTTTGTCAGAAACAAGAACCCTATAAGACAATGCTTTTCTTTCTAGTGTAAATGGATTAAAAGGAGTTCTTATTTGTACATTATATTCAATGTTTATTCTACCTTCTCTTTCTTTGAAAGATATTTTTGCATATCCACCTAAAGACCTTACAAGCTCTGCAATATTATTAGCTAATTTTTTACTTGATGTACTAAACCTGCATTTATTATTTGTACATGAACCATCACTATCAAGTAATCCAGCAAGAATATCTTTTCTCTGATCTATAGATCCGTAAAGATAATTATATGGAATAAATTTATCTAATGACTTTACTTTATGTAGTCCTAACAAATTATATTCATCCCTAAATCTTTTAGTTATTGAAATAATATTAACACCATCCTTTTTTAATGCAGAAGATAAAACTTCATAATCTTTAAATTTAGGAAGAATATTATAAAAATCATCGCTTCCAATGGACACAATAAGCTGTTTATTTGAGTGTCCATTACCTAAAATATAGCCTAACGACCAAGCTGAAATAGATTGTTTCTTTTCTGTAAATTCAATTGGCTTAGTTAATCTTACTCTATATTTATAAGATGATTTTGTTTTATCCTTTCTAATATTAGGAAGCATATCCCTAAGTGACATTATTCTAACATTTCCATCATGTGCAAGTTTAGCAGTTTGTATTTCCCATAAATGATCAATACAGCATCTAGCATAACTACCATCTGAGAATATTACCTCATACATTTCAAGATTTTCACTGGTAAATGTATCAATAACTTTTATTGGAGTTCCTTTATCTGATATTACATAATCACCTATTGAAATATCACCCATTATTGACCAACCATCTGGAGTAAGAACAGGCTCAGATAATGGCTGTGCTTTTCCCGTACCCGCTGCTCCTTCTGCAATCGTTATATTGTTATTTATGATTGAGCTTATTAATGCAGCTTGCCGTAAATTCCTTGGCTTTAATAATTTCACGGGACGCTCAGGGAGATACACTACTTCTGACTTTTCTTTACGCTTCTTCTTAATCATTTATATTCCATTAATTAATATTGTTTAAACATAAAACTCATCGCCTAAGTCATCTTCATCGTCATCATCATCTTCTAAGATTCCGTAGAATATTTCAAAAAAAATCCACGAAAATTCCGTACCGTTTTTGTAAGTGGTTATCCAAGGAAAAATTGTCCACTCCCCTGGACAGTAGATGATACCTATTGTTAAGTCTTTCATTCAAAAACCTCAGTAATAATTATAATAATTTTCCCCTTTGAAACTTTCTCACATCTTATAACCCGCAAATCATCAATCTGCGAATCATCAACCCATATACCAGCACCAGTTAAAGCATCCAACAATCCCTTCAAAATATTATCTAGGTCACGCACGCGATTATCCGGGACAAACGCATAGATAACTACGCGTAGTCTACCAGTGAACTGATAATCAAATCCACTTTCGACTACACATTCCGCAACTTTTTTTTTATAAGATACTGCCTCTTTGCTTAAATAAATACACGCCCGTCTACCCATAACTCTGTGCTTCCAGTAAGTGTTTACTGTTGGTGCGTATGGTAGCGTTAATTCTATGGTTTTATTACTCAATTTAATAGCTTAGGTAGATTAAAAAGGTATATCATCAATGTAATCATCATTATTATTTTGAGCTGGTGCTGGTCTTTGTTGTGGTGCTGGTCTTTGTTGTGGATGTTGATTGCCAGATTCTTGTTTACCACCAATTAAATCAACTACGACTACATTAAGTTCTAGCTGTGTTTTTGTCGTGCCATCGTTGGCTTTATATTCACGCTGTGATAATTCACCGCTTACGAAAACTTTTGCGCCTTTTTTAAGGAAGTCAACTAACTGACCTTCACTACGCTTGCCCCATAGTACACAACTAACCCAGATAGTCTGTTTCTTATCACCAAACCCAACTGTGTTAGCAACTGTAAAATTTAATAGTGTTTGACCGTTTTGAAGTTGTCGCTGCTCTGAATCTCTGCCCAAAACACCTGTAAATGAAAAAACATTTGACATTTCTAATACCTTATTTTTGTTGATTTATTTAATACCGATAAGATTATTTTCTCTCCAATAATCTCTGGTTCTTTCTGCTGCTTCGTAAAACATTAACTTTAATTCATCTTTTGAATAACCTGACTTTTTTCTTCCATCCAAAACATCATGGCAACTTGAGCAACAAAAGGCAGCTTCCATATCATTTTTCTTCATGCCCATACCGCCACCATTCATGTGACACAATACGACTGTTTCTGGAGTCCAGTTACATTCATTAGGTATGCGAATTAAGCATTGCTGATCTCTCGCTGACTTTCTTAACTTTGACAAGTTAATTCTTCCTGAGCTTTAATATACTTCAATATTGTACTGCAAAACCAATAACTTCGATTTTGCTTCCAGTCACCGCTTATAAATTTGTGATCTGGGTGGGGGAAGAATTGCCTATAGGATACACTATAACCAGCGGAAGTGCCATAGATTTGTGCTAAATCCTTAACTCCTATCAGTGCATTTGAGGGAAGTTTATTTAGCCATTCGTAATTTTTTGCTTTATGTTGCGGTTCTGACATATTATTCAAACCTCCACTGACGAATCTGTAAATTAGGTTTTTCAGGTTCAAAAACTCCCGACCTAAGTATAACTTCCCCGCTGTTTAGTTTTACACCTACTGCTGATGGTTTACCAAACGCTTTGCTGAGTGCTGTAATAAAGTTTGCCACTTCTGGAGCTTGATTTTTAACAGATTCCCATTGTTCACGTTTTGTCATGTATTTAATGATCTGTGTTGAATATAACGTAGTCATTCGCATCAAAATTTCCACCTGAATCTATAACCTGAACCCTATCCAGGTAACGAACTACTTTAACAAATGTTCTATCATATTTTGAAGCAAGTCTGTTTGCAAGTATGTAAGCTGACTTCGCTCCTGCAAAATGCGTATCTTCATCTGTGATGATGTAAATATTCTTTATTGAATCCGGTACTACTATTTTCTCCATCAATCCAGAATTACCAGCCATCCATACAGGTATCCCCATCTCTTGATGAGCTGATAAAGAACTTTCCAATCCCTCAGCGATGCCAATGGTATCGGTAGCAGGAAATAACTGGATTGCACAGCCTGACAATGGTGCAACAGGCGGCAATATCTTTTTCTGTGTAGGTACGTCGGCTTTTTGACCGTCTACGGTGATATAGGTTACATGATAAGAGGATGTCGCATTATCAGAATTTCTAAATACTGAAACAATAACCGGAAACTTACCTAGCGAAAATGGTTTATTATCATCATCAATACTCCAATATTCTAACGATGGATGCCAGTAACAGTTTTTTTCAGGAAGCACAGTGATTCCACGCTTCGCAAAATATAACGCGGCAGGTGAGTCTGGTGTAATGATTTTCAATCCAGCATGAATTTTATGAATCCTAGCTTTGTTCTTTTCTGTTTCGTCAGAAACCTTAACTACTTCCATCCTAATATCTCCACGTATGTATCGTATTTCATTTACTGCATCATTAAAATTAATATTGAGAAACCGCATTACTAAATCAATACCTTGTCCATGACCGCACTGGTTGCAGAAATAGTTACCGCTCCCATCTTTATTATCATATCTGAAACGGTTTCGACCACCGCACATAGGGCATTGCTGGTGCTTCCCATTTAAGAAATGGCTATCAATACCTATGTTATTGTGAATTGAAGGCCAGCACCCCTTGTATCGCTCTTTAATCCCTACTAAAGCTCTCATTAGATGGATACCTACCCGTCTGGCAAAAAACAATAAAATCATTAAATCTCAATTCCCTATAATGATAATTTATCGCAAGATCAGCCATTCGTATATGCTCGGTAGTACGCTTAACTTCTGCCAGCATGACTACCCTATCAACTGATATATCATGAATTGTTTGTACTCGCTCTGATCTAGTCATTTTTTATCCCTGCATTTATTGCTGCACCATCGTGATGTAACTAAATTTCCATTGTACATACCTGGTTCGACTACTTTACCGCAAACCAGACACTCACCGGAACCGTTTATATTTAAGCTTTGTGAAGCGGCAGCAATCTTTCTTATCGTTTGGTCTAAGCCAATCTGCTCACGAATATCTGTTAAATCAGCTTCATCTGCCACGCTTAGTCCTCCTCCTGCTTTTGGCTATCTATTACATATTTTCCACACAATAGTTTAGCAATTTGCTTAGACCGCCATATATCATAGAAAATGAATGGTGATGCTATAGTTAGGAATATGATAAATACGCTCCATATTGCAAATTTTATGATTGAATTAATCATTTCTCAGCATCCAAGCAATAAATCCAAAAAACGATACTATAAATGTGATGATAACCACCGTTAGGCAAATCGTCTCTACTATTTCAACTGTCATGGTTAGCCTCCCTGATTATTTGTAATGCTACGTCAATCCAAGCGACAACAACAAATGCTATGATAATAAACTCAATCATCACACTCGCCCGACTTGTATATCACCCACATCATAAATAGTATTGTGGCTACATAAAATAATTCGCCCATCATTTACCCGTCCTGCATAAATCTAAAATGCTGTCTATTCTATTTTCTTCACGAATATCATTTAAAATATCAAGCCTAATCGCCTTTAATTTTCTCAGGTTTAAATAGTATTCATCCCTTTTAGTTCCAAAGCTCTCAACTTCCATATCTACCAAAAGATTTACCCAGTTTAATTTTTCTTTGTTATTCATTTTTAATCCTCAACAGTAAGTATAAGTGAACGATCCATAATTCCGGTAGCTGCATAATGACTACGGTAGTTTTCACGCGAATGAAACCGTTTCTCTGGAACCGATTGAATAGCTAAGTAGGCATAGGCTTTTTCTATCTGCTTAATTTGTCGTACCTGCGCCCGTCCTGCATTAATGGTATCTTTGTTTCTTTCGTAATAGGCTGTTGCGCTTGCTTTATATGATGCTTTATTTTTTATGTAGTGTGCGTGTTTCTGCTCCTTTCTTTTATCCTTATTCTGCTCCTTTACTGCTTCCCTGTAAATGGTAGCTTTTTTTTGTAGAGTCTCTTTATTAGTTGCCCAATAATTAGCTTGGTATTCTTTCTTTTCTGCTGCGGTTTTAATCATGCTGCTTTAGCCTTTCCCTTAGCATATTTTATTCTGCTGTAAGTTATATATCCCAATGTTTCAGCACTAGGTTTAGATGGTTGTATTGATTTTTTACTATGAGGCCATTCATCGTAGCGTCCTCTAAAGATTGCTAGAGCATAGCTATCTGATTTACCATGTTCCTTAGCATACCCAAGCAGTTCAGAGTAGAATTGAGACTTTTCTTGTGGTTTAGGTTTAGCTACTTTAACTGTCTTATCTATCTCGGTTAAATCAGCTTTATGATAATCCATAGCTACACCTTGTGCTACAGCTTCATAGCCACATGCCGGACAAATACGCTGTGATCTAAAAATAGCATGGCAACGATGGCACTTTATTTCCTTTAGTACCTTACCTTCTTCTTTAGCTTTTTGCGCCCGTTCTTCCGGTGACTCTTTCCCATCTAAAGACCAAAATTGATCATCTTCTGCAAAGCCTAATGATAACACAATTCCGCAATGGTCGATAATAATACAATCAGTTTTACCTTTATAAATTCTTGTTCCACGACCTACACACTGTAAATATTTACTGCGAATTTTAGTAGCTACCGCAAGAATAATACATGAAATATTATCTATGCTCACTCCCATAGATATAATGCCCACATTGGTGACTACCTGAATATCTCCAAACTCCATTCCATCAAATATACGCTTCCTTTCTTCATCAGAAGTGTGACAGTCTACATATTCAGCATTTACACCATGACTACGGTATTCTTCCATCACATATTTTGCATGAGCTTGACTTCCGCAAAAAATAACAGTCTTACGATCCGGTGCTATCTTTTTCCAGTTATCATAAATATCCCCAACCAGAATCTTTTTACCATCCTCTCCCTTTAGCTTATCATCAACATAATCAATCAGTGCTTTTTCAGAATAATCACCATCTGATCCTAACTTAACATTCTCTACATGAAAATCAGTAGGTGCAAAATAGCGAAGTGGTGACAACCAACCCATCTTGATCAACTCTTTCATTGATATAGCTTCAACTATCTCTTGATAAAACTCACCTAATGATTGCTTGCCTGGAGCAGTAGGCGTAGCTGTAACACCTATAATTAATGGATACCTGCCAAACAACTCTAATTTCTTTTTGGTAAATTGGCAATGACATTCATCTATCAGCAAAATATCAGCATCAATGAAACCTAACCTGCCATTTTCTAATCTAGCTGTGTATGTATCAATAGATGCTATCTGTACCTCTGCATGACTATTGCCACGCTCTTTAGACATAATAACACCATGCTTGATACCGTATTTAGTAAACGACTCTGACAACTGCAATACAAGGCTTCTACGTGGCAATACAATTAATACAGAGTAAGGTCTTTTGTTCTCAACTACTTTCAGTCTTTTCTCTTGAGCTGATTTAACGATTGATGCTAATACGATTGACTTTCCAAACCCTGTACTGGCACACCCTATAATTCTTGTATTTCTTCTACCGATTGATTTTTTTATATCGTTAATGAAGTCTGTTTGACACTCTCTTGGACTAGGCATGAGTAATCGCCAGCAAAGCTTTATCATCAACTAACTCAGGTGTTAAATCATCAAAGTCAATACTTGGGTAAGCTTCTTGAAACGCCTTAATTGGGTAAATATTCATATAGCCAAATCTAGGTGATGGAACTTGCTTTGGTGGAAGTCCTAGCCCAATGGCAATAGGCTTTAGTGTGCGCCAGTTAAATGTTGACTCATGAACTCCAGCATAGGTAGCTGCTCTTAATATTGATGAGTAACCAAATTCATTGTCTATAATAGAATTTAGTTTCGCCACTTCATCTAGTGCTTTTTGTTTTGCAATTTCAGATTCAAGGTGAAGCCGTAATGCTTCGATATAAGTGATCGGCATTTTAGCCTTGCGCTCACACTCGATAAAATAATTTCTATAATCATGTGCCTTGCTTGTCTTTGCGGTCATTGCTAAATGCTTGGCAAATTCGATTGATATATAGTAATCACTTGTTTCATTACCGTTCGACATGATGTCGAACGCTATCCAATCCTTGTCTTTACTAAAAAAAGTATTTTTTTCAATGTTTGAAGTTGACCATCTTGACCACTGAGATTCTGATAACCCAAGTCCTACATAAAGTTCTTTAGCTCCCACTGAATCAATAGTTGACGAGCCAATAGTATTGGTGTTAATTGCAATTAAATCTTTACTCATGTATAATTCCCTAAATTGTTTGATTTATGCCAGTCCACTTTTCGCAGGGTGACTGGTATTTTTTTGTCTGTTATTATTTCAATCCGCTCCTGTAGGTTGCTCAGGAAATGTGACAAGTAATAGTTATAAGTTTCATAGAAAACTATGATTCTCTAAACGCTTCAACACAGGCTGCTTTGACGGACTAACCGTGAAAGTCTTTTGCCCACTCTGCGTTCGTATAGCACTATTAACTCGTAGTGCTTCTTCTAAAATATTTGTGCTTGCTTTAAAAGAATTCTATACTAACATGATTTTAGCTTTATCATCAAACATAATTACTTAAAATATGAAGTATTTTGCAATTAAAAGCTTAATTTTGTCAAAAATACCCAATTTAATTAGATTAGGTAGTTGAAACTTATCGCCTTTCTTGTTGCATCCACAATGGGTTACGCTACCTGAATTTAGTCTGTTCACCCGCACGGTTTTGAAGTTTCCACAATCACATTGGGTGATCCAGTAGTAATCACTATTTTTTTTGTGGCTTAGATCAAGTGCGACTAGATTGCCAAATCGTTTTCCGGTTATATCTTTAGTAATTCTCATTATGCTTCCAGTAAAAAAAATTCGTTCATAAGCAGGTCTTTGTGCTTTCTGTTGAATAATATCGTTAGCTTATCTCTCCTTTCTTCAAACTTTAAGCCAATATTAATTAGTGCCGTATTAGCCTTCTGCAAAGCCACTACAGCCTTTATTTGCTCAATAGTTTGGTAGTCACGCAGGGAATCATTTTTCTCTATGTCATTATCAATTTTAAACTTTTTTGAACTGCATCCAAAAATGATTTTATTGATTAGGTCACACTCATTTGAAAAGTGAAAAAACTTTGGTTCTTCGTGAGCTTCTTTGATAGCATCAGTCATTGGTTTAAAATCAAGTTTTGATTCTGACCTTTCTTGTTTAAAGATTAGTTTAGATTGTTCTTTTAATTCTAGCTCAATCCAGCGATCAATAATTGCTAAACGGTACTTTGCAGAATATCAAGAAACGACTAAATCACATATTCTTTTTGGCAAGCTATATGAAGAAGCTCTTTTAGTTACACTGTCATTATTAACTATAACACCTTGATTAGTAAGATAAAGCAAATCTGCTTTTACTTCTATATCGGATATTTGAGCTATATTTTCCCTAATATCACGCATTACATCAGCATGATTCTTTCCGGTCAACTTCGCAATTTCTAAAGATGACATTGTTTGGTTTACATTTGTACTGATAGCGTTTATGTATTTTCTATTGGTTACTTGCATTGTTGAAGGTTTGAATGTCCATCCTTAACAGGGATTGATAAGTTACCGTTCAATCACATTACTGTGTTGTGAGGAACAAACTGCTTATCAATCCCTGCCAAGCCTGATTCTCACATCGTAGTGTTGTGAGAGTGGAAACTTACTTATCAATCCTTGGTAAGCAGCTTTTTATCTCAAACCGATATGTATGAGTTGGAGAATTACAGGCAAAATCATCCCAAGACAGCCGAGTTGACTGTTTCGGAATGTACCTGTAAATTTACAGGGTATAGGTCAACGATAAATGTTTTTGCCTATACTGACCAGACTTTCAACACCCATTGTTCGGTGTCCAGATTTACGCTCTAGTCTATTGGTAGTTAATAATTGTCTTTCTGTAGAGCTTAGTCTGGAAAATAAATGCTCATGTTGCCATCTACCTCATTCCTACCACCTATCACAGTGAGTAGTGCCATTTTTCGCACGAATCCGCAGAAATATTAATCAATCGTTACTTTCCAATATCATCCACACGTTCAGGGCATCTCTCTTTCTTCCCTATAATCACGTTTATGCACCCGAAGCGGTTATCCCAAAAGAAGTATGCAATCCGTACTGCAATATAATAATTTTTAAGGCATTATCAGGTCTGAATGGTGAAGCAAAAAAAACCCGATCTAGTCAGCGAAAACTAGAATCAGGTTTTTTAAGGTCTTAAAATTCATACATTTGACTGTTCGCTCAGTAATATGTATAGACTCTTTTATAATTTATGTGTCGATTATAGCATATCTAAAAACTTAATACAACTATTGATATTTCAAAACAACCTATGTTTTTAATTTACAAATGGACAACTTATTGAAAATTCGATATAATTAATATACTTTAAATATAAATAAATAAATAAATAAATAAATAAATAAATAATGAATAGACGAATGGCTGATAGATTATTGCAAACAAGACTGGATAAGGGATTGTCTCAGGCAGAGCTTGCTAATCTATGCGGTGTTAGTCAAACGCTTATCTATAAAATCGAGACAAGACAAGTCCTACAGAGCCGAAAACTATCAGTAATAGCCCATGCGCTAGGTGTAACAACTTACTGGCTTATTAATGGCGTAGAAAACCCAATTACAATACAACAGAAGTTAAATTATGAAACCAATGCAGGTAAAGTTCCCGTGATAAAAGCAAAAGATGTTGAGAATTACTGCATGACAGGTGCTTGCGAAAGCGATTGTTCTATATTATGCCCTACGATACATGGCGAACACACTTTTGCAATGGTCGTAGAAGGTGACGCTATGGCATCATCCTCACCCGATTCTGTATCATTCAATGCAGGTAGTGTTATTTACTGCGATCCAGATGAAGAAGTTAAAAATGGGAGATATGTCATAGCATCTTTAAAAGATGTAAAAGATGCAGTCTTTAAAAAGTATGTAGAGCTGGATGGCAAGTGCTATTTGCGGAATATAAATCCAACCTATCCCATGATAGAAATGTCTAAAAATGATAAAGTCAATGCAGTTGTTATCGGTAAATTTATTAAAATATAATAAAAATCAAATACTTACGCATATTAATTGTATGTGTAAGTATTTCATGACAACTTTTGTGGTTGAAAGTTCTTTACTTATAAAAAAAAACAATTATACTTGCTGCAAGTTTGTTGATTTACTACCAAATCACAACCTGAGTTGTTTATTTTTTGAATTTTAAGGTTCAATTAAGGTTCATAAGTACAATGTATACGATTTTGTTAATTTTATATCTAAAGGAAAATATGAAGGCTATTTACAAGTTTCACGCAGAAGTTGGTAGAATGGGTGATTTAGAAGGTATTTTTGTTGCATCACAAGCAAATCTGGCAAGTTTAATAGATAGTGAGCATGAAGTATATTTTGGTGAGTGCTTAGGGAAGCACAGCGAGATTACCTTTCCTGTTATCAATGAATATTTCACACTTGTTACAGATAATAGCGATTTCATAAAAATGTTTGAAGATTTTGGAATGGAATCTGGAATAAATCCACTATCAATCTACGAAGAATCATTATCCGAAGGTTGTTATAAATAGTTTTAAAGTAGGTGTTTTGTTACCGCACTTAATATCGGGCTAATAATATTAAGATATATCAGGATTATAAACTTTTTGCTCTACCGCTACAACTCCGTGATTGCTGATATTACAATTACACTGGTATTAGCGTACCGGTGTAATTCTGGATAAATGTAACCAGAATAAACTCTCTTAGCATAATGGTTAATGCACCCGACTCATAATCGGGCTGATCGCAGTTCGACTCTGTGAGGGAGTACCAATAAGATTTATGTTTAACACATAGATTTGTAAACGGTGAACAAGCCACCTGTTAGGCATAAATCTTATTGGTTATACGCATGGAATCTTGACCCTGCTCACGGAACATCAACTGCGTAGGGAGTGTGGCGAAATTCCAGCCGTATAAATCTATACGCATACAGACTGGCGCAACATATAAAGCGTAACGTCCCTTTGGTCTACTCAGCCTGTAGCCGTATAAATGCAGCAAAACTAGCTGTCAATCACATCGCTATTTGTGAATCAGACACGCAAGCCCATGAGAACTGGGCAATCAATTTAACCTTTGGAGTCCACAATGTATAAAGACCAAATTTTTACATCAGCTACCGATTTTAAGCATGTTCGTGATATTCGTGTTGAAGCACGATGTATTCAACTTGCTGCATTATTAGCCGTTATATTATCTTTAGTTGCTATAAAACTGTCATTTTTGCTATGAGAAGTTATAGTCGTATTGTCGCAGCTTGTTTAGCTGGATTGCTAACAGGTGGAATGTTAGCTATTGCTTTATTATGCTTAATCGTTCCTCAAGCTAAAGCTGGTGAACCTATATCATGTGAGTCTTTAGTTGATGCGGAAGGTGGGGAGTAATGGAAACAAATATCCATCATCTTGTAATAGAAGGTACTATGTTTTATCTTGACTATGACTATCAACCAAAAGAAAGCGAAACACTTGAATATCCAGGTTGTCCAGAATCAATCACCATTAACTCAATCACTACTTGCGGCCCTGTAGATATTCGTGATTTTGTTAGTGAAGATTGGCTTGGCTTCGTAAGTGAGAAAATCATGGAGAGCATTAATGATGAAAGATAAAATGCAATCCATTGAATCGGCAATATTTATTCTAAAAACAGCTTTGTCGGTAATGACAGATATTAAATTTGGGCGCAAAGATGAATCTGATAATGTATCAGTTAATCGGATGCTTGATAGTGCTAAATTAAACATAGAGGAAGGTAAGTTTTGACTGATAAAATAAAGAGCGTATATGAGAAATTACAATCAGTACGGGTAAAATTGCAGCAAAAAGACCTGAAAATGACAGGTAACAATGCTCACCTTAAAGCATCCTATTTCATACTTAAAGATTTCATACCAGAAGTTAATGCTTTATTTAACACTGAAAAGTTATGTAGTCTGATCAACTTTACTACAGAAGCAGCTTCATTAACGATTGTAAATTCAGAGAATCCAAGCGATACGATTGTCTTTTCAATGCCTATGTCATCTGCATCATTAAAAGGTGTGCATGAAGTTCAGAATTTAGGCGCAACAATAACGTACCAAAGAAAGTACCTGTATTTATTGGCACTTGAGATTGTTGAGCATGATGAACTGGATGCTACTACAGGACGGGTTGACCCTGATGCAGAATACAATACTTATGAAAAGAAGTGGCTGGATTTGTTACATGCAGAAGCATCTGAAAGCACAGCTTCACTCATAAAACTGCAAACATCAATAACTAATGATGCCAATAAAAACAAGTTATGGAAGAAACATAGCAAGTATTTAAAAGATATTGCCAGTGAAGCAGATAACAAGGCGATTGCAGCATGATACAGCGTAGTCCTGAATGGTTTGCGGCAAAGTTGGGTAAAGTATCAGGTTCAAGAATTAATGACGCTGTATCCTTCTTAAAGAAAGGTGATGAGTCAGAAAAACAAACTAACTATAAGCGTGAATTAGTGGCTGAACGCATAACGGGAATAAGAGCTGACTTCTTTCAAAATGCCGCTATGAAGTGGGGAACAGAGAAAGAAGATGATGCTCGTTGTGAGTATGAGCTACTAACCAATAAACTGGTTACAGAGGTGGGTTTTATTGATCACCCAACTATTGAATGGGCAGGAGCATCACCGGACGGATTAGTTGATGATGGACTGGTTGAGTTCAAATGTCCGAATACAACCACTCATATAAAATATCGAACTGAGGGTGTTGTACCGGAACAATACAAGAATCAGATGCTATGGCAAATGATTTGTACTGGAACAAAATGGTGTGATTTCTTTAGTTATGATCCACGTATGCCAGATGAACTTAACTCATTTATGATACGATATACACCCACAGAAGATGATTTTTTAAAGCTGGAAGTTGCTGTAAAGAAGTTTTTGTTTAATGTTGATGAATTGTATAAAGAGTTAGTCGCATGAGTTATTTTCGTAGCTTAGAAAATATAAAGGAAGAAAGAGAAGGATTATGAGCTTAACCGCACAACTAGCATCTATGAGTACCAAGCAGATTCAATCACTTTATAATACAATGCTTGATGTTAGCCTGGCAGTAGAAAATGGAAACCCTGAATGGCGACAAATATTTAGGGTGGCAATAAATAAGCACAATGGTCGGCAAAAGAAGATTTACGAACTACTTTATAATGCTAACCTTGATGAAATTGAAAACCTAATTGATCGGTTAATCGAATGAAGAACCTAAACTTAACGCAACATATAGGTAATAAATGCCCTGTACGACCTGATGATTTTGTAGTCTACCGAACTATATCAGATGACGATATATCGCATGTACACTTACCACAACAAGCTATTTTGCTTAACTGGAAGAAGCCTATCCTTGGAAGAATCTACAGTTATCAAGTAGTAAACTTAACTAAGCTAGGCGTATCCAAGCTTTACACAAAAAGGTATCAAGATGTTTCAATCTAACAAAGCATTAACACGCGCACACCCTACCGATGCAGGGCTTGATATTAAATCTAGTGAAGATATTGTGATTGATGCAAGACAATCAGCTTTAGTGAGTACCGGACTTAAAATAGCCATTAAAGAGGGTTATGTTGGTATTCTAAAATCAAGAAGCGGTTTAGCAGTAAGGAATGGCATTGATGTTGCCGCTGGTGTCATTGATTCAGCCTATCGTGGCGAGGTTAAGATATTGCTTCGTAACAATAGCAATGAACCCTATCATGTACAAATAGGTGACAAAATTGCACAGCTAGTCACCCTGCAAATCTGTCTTGATGCTTATGAAGTTGTTGATGAATTAGATGAATCAGAACGTGGAAGCAATGGTTTTGGTAGTTCAGGCAGATAATCCCACGCTAATAGAGTAAGTAAAATGGCAAAAACAGTTCCATTAATCGTAGTAACATCTGGTAATAATTACCGAAGATATGTAGGAAAGTCAGTAACAGATCATGTAGTTTCTGAATCACCGCTAACAGGTGCAGAAGTTGAACTGTTTAGAAAAGAACCTAAGTTTTTCAAAAATGAAGAAGAATCGCCAATTGTGGCTTAATTTTCAAAAGTAATATAATGTCTATCGTATCAAATAATAAAGTTTATAAAGTAGACCAACTTGCTGACCAATTGCAATGTTCAGAACAGACTATTCGTAAGCTAATTTCATCTGGAAAACTTAAAAGCATAAAAATATCGGCAAGATTGATAGTCATCCCTGCTGACTCGCTTAATGAATACCTAAATTCGCTTAACAAATAAAAAACCAACAATATAGGATATAAAAATGTCAAAAGAAATAGAACAAGAAATCCAAGAAAAAGGCTTAACGGCTCCGCGTGTTACACCTGAACACATCGAATCAATTATCGCCAGCGAAGAATATTACAGACTGGATAACACTACGGTAACGATTGCGCTACTTACGCTACAAAATGGCTTCTCGGTAACAGGTGAGTCAGCTTGTGCCAGTCCTGAAAACTTTGATGAAGAAATTGGTCGTAAGATTGCCAGAGCTAATGCCAAAGAAAAGTTATGGGCGTTGGAAGGTTATTTGCTGAAACAACGGCTGTATGAAACTAAATACAGTTTAGGTGATGACGTTACATTTATTGAGCATATCGCCAGAACCGCACATGAAGTAAATAAAGCCTATTGCAACTCAATCGGTGATAATTCACAACCAACATGGAATGATGCACCGGAATGGCAAAAATCCAGCGCGATAAATGGCGTTAAATTTCATATATCTAACCCTAAAGCGGGGGCTGATCATTCGCATAATAACTGGCTTAAAGAGAAAGTAGCTGATGGTTGGAAATGGGGACAGGTTAAAGATGCTGATAAAAAAGAGCATCCATGCTTTGTACCTTATGAGGGATTACCAGCAGAGCAAAAATCAAAAGACTTTATATTTCGTGGCGTTGTTCATGCGCTCTCTTAAAGATTTGTAATTAAACTATACCGGACGTAAAACTCCGGTTTCCATTGGATTAAAATGAAAATGAAACCACCAGTCAATCTAAACTACTGCGCTTCTGTAGTAGAAATAACAAAATTAGTTCCCATTCCAAAAGCAGACAAGATTCAAGTTGCTGTTATTTTAGGCAATTCAGTTGTTGTGTCAAAAGAAATGAAAGTGGGAGTTAGAGGGTTATTCTTTAACCTTGAATGTCAGTTAGGTGATGTTTTTCTATCAAAGCATAACTTATTCAGGGATAACACTAAAAATCTTGATCCCGAAAAGGTAGGTTTTTTTGAAGCCAATGGACGGATTAGAGCAGTAAGTCTTAGAGGTCAGAAATCAGAGGGGTTCTTTATGCCGTTTGCTGGATTGCACAAAGATTATGTTGAGCTTACCACGCTCGATGTGGGTGCTGATTTTGACCATCTGGACAATGAGTGTATTTGCAGGAAGTATGTAGTTAAAGAAACTAGCAAAAATACTAACAAAAAGCAAGATAAAAGAGTTAATAAGTTCTCAAGATTGGTGGATAATCAATTTAACCTGCATTGTGATACCGTTCAAGCAAAGAAAAACTTTCACCTCGTACAACCTAACGATATTATCAGCATTACCGATAAATGGCATGGTACATCAGCCGTATTTGCAAATGTATTGACTAACAGAAAGCTTAGTTGGTATGAGAAAATACTGTTAAAAGTAGGTGTTAAAGTTGATACCGTTGAATATGGCAATGTCTATTCATCAAGGAAGGTCGTTAAGAATAAATACATTAATGACAGCAAAGACACTGGATTCTATAAGTCAGATGTATGGGAACGTGTTAATGATGATTTAAAGCACCTTATCCCAAAAGGTGTTTCAATTTACGGTGAGATTGTTGGTTACATACCTGGAACTGGAAAGTATGTTCAAAGCGGCTACAGTTATGGATGCCAGTTAAACACCTGCAAGCTCATGGTCTACAGAATTACCAATACCAATACAGATGGTCAAGTAACTGAATACTCATGGGGTCAAGTAAAAGAGTTTTGCAGTAAATATGGTTTAAATCATGTGCATGAGTTTTACTACGGCTACGCTAAAGATTTATATGAATATGTACCAGTCGATGATGAATGGAATGAAATTGTGCTAAGTTTGCTCAAGGATGACTATAATATTGAAAAAGAATGTAAATATAATCAAGGGATGCCAGCAGAAGGTTTTGTTGTTAAAGTAGATAAACTATATGACTGTAACCCAATGAAATTAAAGTCATTTGCATTTTTAAAGCATGAGACTGATTTACTGGATTCAGGTGAAAGTGATATTGAGTCAGATCAATAAATGTAATAATTAGTTAAAATAACTTGAATACTCTGAAATTTAGTATATTATTTTGTTAAACATTAATGTACTAATTTTGGAGTAAAACGATATGGGAATAGTTATTAGTGCCTGTACGCAGAAGGGAGGAGCGAGTAAATCAACCTGCCTAGTGAATATAGCCGCTGTCTTAGTCAATCAAGGCCATCGAGTATTAGTTCTTGACTCAGACGAACAGCCAACCTCATCCAAGTGGGGTTCTTCACGCAGCCGTAGACATGCTGATGCGCCTATGATTTTGTTTGATCAAGCTTATGGTGATATATCAGATGAACTTGTCGATAGAAGTAAAAACTATGACTTTGTACTGGTAGATACAGCAGGACACGCTTCTAAAGAAATGCGTTCTGCGTTCTTAGTATCTGATATTGTACTAACTCCTTGCAGGGTTTCTTTAGCAGACGCAGATTCCTTGCCATATATGGATAATTTAGTACGCCTTGCCCGTCAGATTAACCCAGAATTAAAAGCATACACTTTTCTTTCGTGCGCCCCCACTGACGCTCTATCAAAAGACATAAAACCTGCTAGAGAAGCCATACTAGGCTATCCTGAACTAACCTTGCTTGATACCATCATTCGTCATCGACAATGCTATATAGATAGCATAGGAGAAGGTTTAGGCGTGATTGAGTTTAAAGCCAAGTCACCATCCATCACTAAAGCGAAAGAAGAAATTACATCACTTGTACAGGAGATTATCAATGTCAACAAACATGACTAAATCAGAAATTGAAGCGCGTAAGAGTGACTTCATTGAAGGTATCGGTACTAAAGAAATTGCTGAAAACGATTCAATCTGGTCGTTGAACAATTTAAAAAAGCTAACACCGGAAGAAATTGTTGATCGTATTGAGCAAATTGATAATCAAGCCTTCTTATATACATGCAGATTACTTTGGGAGCTTCGTGATAGATTCCCTAGTGACATACTATTCGGTCAATATATCGAGAAAATAAAGAACCATCCTACTCACCCTGTTCGATTGGGTAAACAACCACGTATTAATAAGATGCTGCATGTGGGAAGGTTTTGTAATCAGTACAAGATTTCTGACATATCAAAGACGGGTATCTTGCAATCTGTAATTGTTGAGCTTGCCAGACCAGCTAATATCAATATTGCAGGTCAAGTTCTGCATGAGATACGCAGAAAGAGCTTACCATTCAAAGAAGTAATGAGCATTATTGATGCTAAACAAGCGGTTTACACCATTGATAAGCAAGAAAAGAAAAAGCAGAAATTGCTTGAGAAGGGTCTTAGCGAAGAAGAAGTAGAAGCCGAGTTGGTTCGTCATCGTAAATATACTGTAGCTGTTGAAGATAACGTCATTGAAGGTACATTATTAGATGAAGTTGATGATACTTCATCACTGACTGATGATGAAGTGATTGAATTGTTGGTAGAGCCAATTGAGCATACCCGCAGATATGAACTGCTTAGAGAACTGGCTGATTTAGATGCAACTAATCTAACACCTGAACAACAAGCTGATGAATTACTGCTGCTTTCTGAAAGTTATAAATTGTCATCTATCAAACTGATACCTGTGTTTCAGATTTGTATTAAGAAGCTTCAAGAATTGATGTGGAAGAAGAAATGATTGGTTACGATACTGATATAATCGCTTGGGCAAAAGAACAAGCTAACTTTATTCGCTCAGGTAAGCTTGATTTGCTAGATGTTGAAAATATTGCCAGCGAGATAGATGATGTGGGTAAAAGTGAGCAGCGTGAGTTTGAAAGTAGAATGGCGATACTTTTGTCGCATTTGCTTAAATGGCAGTATCAACCGGAAAGACGCGGAAGTAGTTGGCAGCGTACAATTAAAGATCAGCGCAAAATGATTGAGCGTAGATTAGTTAAAACTCCTAGTCTAAAAACAGACGTAATTGATCCTGATTTCTGGATAACTGTATGGGATGATGCTACACGATTTGCTGAAAATGAAACTGGAATGTTAAACACTTTTCCAGATACCTGCGGTTGGGATTTTACGCAGGTTATGGATGCTAATTTTTGGCCTTTATAAAAGGTTTATAAATTACAATAAGTTACAATAAGAGCAAAAAACATTAGTTAAATATAAAATTTATCAATAAGTTTTTGTTGTAACTATTTTTTTTTGCTTTATACTTCTGTTTACTGCCGCACAGGCAGCTTAGAAATGATTAAAAGGTTTATAAATTACAATAAGTTAGTTTACTGCCGCACAGGCAGCTTAGAAATTCAATAAAATCTATTTTACGAGCTTCAATTTGTTTACTGCCGCACAGGCAGCTTAGAAAAGATGCTCTATGTAATTCAGAGCCGCAAAAACGACAAGAATAGTTAGTAATGCGGTTCTGAATAACTCCATAGTTAAGCCACTTTTTTCTTGCCAAAAATCTGATCCCAATTTTCATCAAATTTCTTCTTATCGGTAGGTCGTTGTTTGCTACCTTTACCGCTCATGATAGTGCCTTGTAAATTTTATTAAAAAGAGCTATTCTTGAGTCTAATCCGTTTACCCCTCCGTTCACTAGCTTAGTTACTGCTGTAATGTTAGCTTCTTTACTCCCTTTATCAGCAATAGCCCAGACATTATTTTCAGTAAAGAACCACTCCGCAGATAATAATGGATATTCACGAATTAATAAATCTGGGTCTTTAACGCAATCTTGATTACAAAACTTGCTAAATGCAGCGTAGTTGTTCTTTCCTGTAATTTGAAGATAGCCCCTTCCCCTATACCTGTACCCATCTTGACTAAACTCATTACCGTTACCCATTCTATTAGCATAAGCACGGCTTCCTATGCGTACAGCATCACGCTGGTACTGCATAGCTTGTGAAGCGTTAAAGTGAGTAGGGAATGTTTTAAGTAGCCCGTCACGGCTATAATTAAGGTTCTCTGATAGGTGTTCAAAGTTGCCGCTTTCAATGCCAACCTGGGATAAGAAGTGAGCTATCCGTAGTTCTGTATTGGCTTCTTTAATGGAGTCTAATTGACCTAATACTTTAAATGGTATTAATCCGGTAAGTTTTTCTAATTTAGTCATATTTAGAGTATGGTAATAACCGCTACTGGTGGGTATCGGTTGTTTGGGTAGATAGCTACCCCATCCCAAACAGGGACAGGGCGATTAGGGCGTAGAGAGCGAGGGTTGGCATGAATAAAATCCTATTTCAGCACAGCCAGGGAACCTTGTCCCCTAGTCATGCGTTTTTTCGAGTGGTCTGGGCTTGGATTGGTTGTTAGGTGCTATGCTACTTTTACCCATGCAGTTGCACCTCTGGTATATAAGCCAACGCCCGTACCAAACAAAGCATTGTTATTATAAAAAGACGACCCTTCCGCATGGTTATTAATAATTGCATCTATTTGAGAAGCACCATCATATGTTGCTCCATTGCTAGAAATGTTACCGACTGCTCTAATCGTGCCGCCAGCAGCAATACTAAATTGTTGAGTACTAACCCCACCTGCAATAGATATTTTTAGCTGAGCATTAGCCCCAATACTTCCTGATTTACCCATTAAACTTGCCACACTAACAAGAATCTGACTAGATAGTGACGGGTATAAATTCAATAGGCCAGTTTCGCTTCCTGAAATGCCTTTGTAATTGCCTATCTGTATAGACGCTATTTTTTTTGAGGAGGCTATACAAACACCGCCTGCACAACTGTGCATAAAATTATCTATTTGGATAATGTCCCCATCAATTCCACTGCTATTTACACCGCCAATATAACCAGACCCTTTACCGTAAAAATTACCAATTTGAACTGCTGATGGTGCGCCTGATTGTAGTAGTAAAATAGCATTAAATGACCGAGTTGTACCTGTTGCAGCAACATTAATATTATCTACCTGTATAACATGACCTCCATTTACCCCTAAACACTCAACACCAGCAAGGTTTGACGTACCATCTAGGTCAACCCGTAGGCTCATTGAACTCACTACCAAATTTACAGACGAAGCTTTTTCACCAATCTTAATTGCACTTGAGCGCAATCCTAATGAGCCAATTGGGGTAGTAACTTTTAATGATCCAATATAGGCATTTTTAATTGCTAGAGTACCAGTGCCACCCTCAACAAGAGTAATAGGTGTAAATGATTCCGATGTACATATGGCATTAATGCTATCTATATGTAAATTCTCAATAGATCCAGATTCCCCTGTTGCTACCCCACAAAGAAGCAGGGGAGTCTTTGCGTTAACATAGTTACTTAACGTATCTATGTAGACGTTTTTTATATTCCCGCTTGAACTTGCCCCCAGTAATACCAGTCTCGTGCTATTAACACTAACATTTATATTACGAATAAAGACACCAACAACATCACCATCACAATTTTTACTACCATCAGCATCAAGTGTGTCATAACTACTGTATCCAGCATTATTTGTAGTGATAGCAAATGGGTCGTCAGTAGCTTCTCCGCTTATTCCATTTATTACTATATTCGATGCAGGACCAATAAACTGTATTGGGTTTGAGCCACAATTAGCATTTTTTGCGTGACCTTCAAAATTAATGCAATTGCCAACATAGATTCCGTATTTAACTGAATCCATTGTGTTAATATTCCAACTAAGATTTTTTATTTTATTGAAAATGCTACCCATAGCAAGCAAACCGCTACTGCCCTTTGCCTGATAATCTATTAGTCCGTCTCCATATACAGATATGTTAGCGTTTGCTTTATATACAATCGGCACTCCGGCAAATGCAAGCATACCTGTATTTTTACCATGCCTAGAAACTGTAAATGTAATATTAAGTACATCAGATTTATTTATGTTTGTGACTTTAAATATGCCATTTATTTGATCATTAGTATCGTTTTTTATATAAGCATAGTCCCCTATTTCTAAACCATGATCTACTGCTCCAGTATTTACAACCTGAAGAAAGCCACCGGTAACTGGCGTACCAGCTACATATCCTACAGATACAATATTTACCCTATTGCTTTTCCAGTTTGAGTTTATAAATAGAGATTTAGCTGCTACCGACTGCTTAATAATTACGCCTAATCCAAGTTTTAATTTTGTGTCGCTAGGTATATAAATACTGGCATTTCCATCCGCTAATTGACCATTTCCGATATAGTAGCTACCTGGGGCAGTTATCGTTACACTACCTTTCCCTAGCAACACAGTTTGGAGTTTTACCGCGTTTGAATTTGCTGTTACTGTATCCGATAGGTCAGGTATTAGAATTACTTCTATTGAGCCACTACCAACCGCCACATTCCCAATATACAACCGACTCCCCACCTTAAAATCACTCGCCCCTGCTGCTTGTGCTGTGGCGAGGTTGGGGTAAGACATTATTGTTGAACCCATTAGCTTATCTAAAGCCATTAGTTCATGTTCTTTCTGATGCTCTGTTTTTGATTGATATGATCGGCTCGTCATTTTTGTAAATTCCTGTGGCTTAGTTTATTTATTTTTTCAGATAATGTATTGATAGTGATATGAAGATCAGATATTTCTTTTCTCAATGCCATATTCTCACACTGAAATTGCTTTAGTGCGATACCAAGTTCTTCATTAGACTGGCTCATTCTTTCAACTTGCTTTTGAAGTAGCTCTATAACACTACCTTGCGCTTCTGTAGCTGTAATAGTTGAATCATCTAATGCTGTTTTTGTTTTGGCACTACTAAACAGATAAAACATACTGGCTATAGTTGCTGCTCCAGTTCCAATGATTGTAAAAATATGACTGATGTCTTCTGAATTAATCATATCCATTACTTCACACCTTGATTGGTTGAGTCAATAATAGTCTCAAGTTCTATGGAGTAATTAATAATAAGCATTTGCCTGTCATGCAATCTCTGGTACACATCTTTATCCAGGCAAGCTAACTCATTCCAATTAATTTTTGGCAGTACAGGTCGTGGATTGTGGTGTAAAGGAGTTTGGATGAACTGCTTTTGGATGATTGGCGTACAGGCAGATAAGTAGATTACAGTTAGTATAATCGCTAGTTTCTTTTTCACTCAAAACCGTCCGAGCTAAACGCATCCCGTATTCCAGCATCAATCTTAACCTGATCTGCTTTTTGCTTAACGACAAAGGTTTCTTTTGCTGCGATAACCGCTTTAGAAGTTTTTTCAGTTTGAGCAACTACAACCAATGCTGATTTAACTGATTCTGTAGCTGCTTGTTCGTTAGCTTGTGAAGCGGCTAGTCTAGCACTTTGAATCTTGCCCCAAGCGAATAGCACCAGTATGACAACTGCACCACCGCCTAATACATATAAATCCATCATCATGAAATATTCTCTGTATCGGGAACTACAAGTCCATGTACACCTGCAAGACCTACGAAAATAGGCATGATAGCTATGCTTGAGTGACCGAACCATTCAAACACTAAAGATACTAAAGCACCAATAGCTAATACCAGTCCACGTTGAGTTGACGGTTGATTTTTAATTTCTAAATTCATTGGAATACCACTGGAAAATTTGTCTTGACATTTTTGTGCTATTGTACCATAAATTAAACTAAATGTCTTGACTTTTCGCATTAAATGGATTATTTTCATAGTTTTGTTATTTTAGGGAATTAATTATGAGTGCCATATTGATTAGAAAATTGAAGCAAGCTGGCTTTACCGAAGAACAGGCCGAGATACTTGATATGGAGCTTCATAACAGCGATATACTTACCACCAAACGAGACTTGAAGGAGCTTGAGACAAATCTTACCCATCAGATTGAGCTACTAAAGGCAGATACCGGAAAGCAGATAGCCGAGTGCAAGGCAGACTTAATACGATGGGTTATTGGTGTTGCTTTAGGTGCTGGATTTGTGCAAACCAGCGTGATTATTGGTGTTTTGCTAAAGGTTGGATATTTGATTTAATGCAAAAATCGAGTATAATGGATTTTGCGGATAGGGTCATTCCCGAAAAGTTGCCTTACCGAACAACCTTCCGCATCCAATTTTCGGTAAATTCAACGGTAAAAATAACATGAACAGTAAAAAATTAAACATAATCTCATCCACAATGTCGTCTTTGGAAATAGCTGAATTAGTTGGATCACGCCACGATCATGTCAGAAATTCAATCGAAAGATTAGTTAAAAAAGGAATAATTCAAAGTCCTTCAATGAGGAACTTTAAGAATATCAATAATGTAGACGTTATCTGTTACGCCATTACAAAGCGTGATAGCTATGTTGTTGTAGCTCAACTTTCACCAGAATTTACAGGCCGATTAGTTGATCGATGGCAGGAACTTGAAAATAAAGAACAGCAAAGATTACAATCATCACAATCTAGATCAGAACTTCGTGGTGATTACCGACCAATGACAGATGCTCTTGTGCAATCACTCGATGGTAAAGAAATTCATCCCTATCATTTTAGTAATGAAGCAGATATGTTGAACAGAATTACACTTGGCTATACTGCTTCTGGATTTAGAGAATTTCACGACATTGACAAAAAAGCATCAATACGCGATTACTTCACAGAACTACAAAAGAAGTGCATGATTTCTCTGCAAAGAGCAAATACCGTGTATCTTGAAGATAGCTTAAACTTTGAAGAACGTAAAGCTAAATTAAAAGCATTATTCGATAGACGGTACAGATTACCACTGATTGAAGAGGTACATTTGCTAAACGCTTAAACAATTACCCGCTACCCAATTTTTTAGATTAGGTAGCGGTTCAATCTAAATTATTTTTTCTTCTTCCATAAATTTCCTGTCCTTCTTCTTCACTATCAAGCCGTTTTTAGCCGCTAATTGATTTTTACGATGAATCTTTAAACTTTTTGCAATAGCATTGGGGAGGATCCGTCTATCCTGATACTTGGAATTAAATTTTTTAATATTTTCCCACGCTTCATTATAGGCTTCAACATCGTTATCTAGCTTTGCTTTCACAGCAATGTGTAACAATTTACCCTTAGTATGGGCTATCGCATCCGTGCGGTTTTTGATAGCACTATTCTGTGCCATTTGTTCTTCCAGTCCAGCAGGTCGCATACCAATAGCTTGTAGTGCTTTCTCATAAGCATTGGTTTCATAAACCATATCACCCTTCGTATTAGTCGCTCCACCTTCCTCGATAGACCGATAAGCTTTAGCTACACCTGCCAAACTATTAGGCAGCATGGTTTCAACACCTCTACGTGGATCACCGTCACCGATAAATTTCATACCGATTAACAGCTTCTCAAGAATACCCGCAGATGGGCCGATAATAGTTTTTAACAAGTAATAAGCTTCATCCTTGCCCTCAAGTTCACGATCCGGTTCACGAATCCATAAGTCTGATAATCCTAGTCTACCTGCGAAGTCACCTTTTGTTACCTCACTAAGCGCACCTTTAGCCAATATACGACCTATATCATTACCCACTACAGCGTTTAAAGCCTGTCTAATCTTATCTTCAACAAGTATTGGGTCATCGTCATCATCCATGAAGGATACCAGCATTTGTGCTGCCATAAGTATTCCACCAATAGGCAAGCCTAGAATACCTGCGAATGATATTTGCACACCAACTAAGCTAAGTATGATGTTCCGTGCTTCTGCTTTTCTTTCCGGTGTTACATTCTTTGAGATAAGTGCATCATAAGCGGTTTTACCCCATAGGTAAGTCATCCCTTGTGAATACATTTTGAATTGCAGGAAAACTCTGGCTGCATTGCCTTGGAATAAGTCAGGGCGATTTTTAGAACTGTAGTCAAGGTGAGTTTCTTTAACCAAATTATTGGCATATTCAATAGACTTCTGAACATCACCTGTTTTAGCAAACTCTAACCTATACCCCATTAACGCTGTTATTTCACGGTTGGCTACTTCTGCCTTGTGAAACATGAATGTACTTGCTTCCATAATATCACGATGTAATGTGCCACGCGCAATACCTTCTTCTGATAAACCTGCTAAATCATGCCCTCTAGTACGGTCAAATGTTCCGTTACTGCTAAGTGCTTCAAACATGGCACGCTCACCATCATTCTCAAGACCACCTTTAATACTGAACTCTTTATCGGTCTGGTTGGTAAAGAAAACCTTATAGGCTTTCGATAACTCTTTACTGGCATTAACAAACCCATGACGACCAGCCGCAACAGGTAATGATACGCCAGGTGTTTGAAACATATTAACCATAGCTGATGCTGGATTAAATCCTAGCATAAAGGCAAATACACCTTGGTTAATAAATCTTGACCAACCACTTGAATTGCTTGTCATCATATTATCGTATGACTTTGTTAATGCTTCCAGAATATCAGATGCTAATGCACTAGCATCTGGATTGGCTTTAAAATCATTAACACCTTCAAGTATCTTTTTTTGATCGCTAAAGTAATCTTCCATAGCCTTTTTTCTATCATCTTCATTGGTAAAGCTTTTAAATCGCTTTAATATTTCATCTGCAACTGTTTTTTCACTGGCAAATCCAGCACCTTTATCATGGACTTTTTTAAAACGATTATTTTCAGCAAGCTTATCAAAATCAATACCATGCTTTAAATAATCAAATATCTTTGGAAGTACATCAATAGTAGTTTCTAGCTTTCTGGTTAAAAACTCTGTACTACCAGTCTTTCTAATTTCATCAGCATCATTTAATACCTTACGCATAACAGGTGCGTATTTTAACTTGGCTAACTGCTTGCCATCATGGAAAGCCTTTTTAGCAAATGATCGTAAAGCATCTTGTTCCCAACCTGGTGTATTCTTTCTATTTATAAACCGTTTATTCATAGAGGATTCAGGTAAGGTTGATAAATAAAGCTGGAACATCTGGCTTTTTAATCCTTCTGCTTCCTTATCACCTATACCGCTTTTATCAATTAAAGAATTAACTGAATCAATAAAACTAATATCAACACCTTCAACTTTATGGAGTTGATCAAAGTTTTTGCCCATCCCCATTATCTTTATGCCAGCATCTTCTTGTGCTTGTCTAAAGTCGTCCTGCTCCTGCTTACTCTCAAAAGTTCTAAATCCATCTTCTGAATTAACCCAAAAATCACCAAAACGCATTAATGGGAAGTATGGCCCACTAAGCTTTTTAAACTTGGCTTTCATTGCGCTAATGAGTCTAATCTTTTCATCTTGTGGCATTTCAGATATTTGTATCTTACTTTCCATAGAGTCAGTAGTTTCTTTAAACACATCTAAGTGGAACTTTTCAATCTCATTAAGCAGCGTCTTAGTATTAGGCAATAAGGTATCGTACATATCTTTTAGATCATCATACATCGTCAACTTAACATCGTATGGGTCTGTAGAAAATGGTCTTGGATTTCTTGGGTCAATGCCTAATTCTGTCATTCCATCCATTACTCTGGCTAAACGCTGCTGCTCAAGAGTATTTCTGTACTGCCATTTTTTGTTAAAAAATTTATCACCACGCTTATAGTTTGGTGCTAGTTTCTCCCATTTCTCGGATATTTTATCTGCTATGTTATGCCATTTAGATTCTTCAACATCATAGTTATTTCCTGCTTCACTGAAAAACTTAAAAATTGGAAAAATCGGTGAACCCACATCTATTATCTGATTTTGTGTCATTGCTGACAATCCAAGCTTAACAGCAACACCATTACCCTTACTCTTTGCTATTAAAAGCTTTCTAATGGCTTCAAATGGCGTAGGTCTATAAATTTCTGCTGCTGATGAAAAAATATCGGTAGGTTGTGCGATAGAAAAGCGAATATCGTTATTTGAAGTGCTGAATTGACCGTTGTTTCCGGTAGCTGATTTGATTTGGTTGGGGTTGAAGGCTATTAATTCATCACCATCGCGTACTATTAACCCGTCATAACCTTTGGCCTTATAATTTTCTAAAGCGTTAGGGTTTATGTAGGTGTGTTCAAAAGTGCTTCCATCAATAAAATTTGGGTTCTTCAAGTTCAAATAAATAGGGACTATGTTTTGCCCTTTTTGTTTTTGCCAATCAAAACGCGATTCTGCGTAACTGTTTGCATCTTGGATATGCTTTGTAAAATAGAATCCTTGAGAATCGCTAAACATATTTACATTGCGTACTGAACCTATATCAAAAGTATTGAAATCAGATTTAGTTCCGTGATAAACAACAAGCGGCTCACCATTCTCATCAACCACCTTGCTCGCATTTTCAGGGTCATTCTCCCAATCCCCAAACCATTTCTTAAACTCTGGTGTCCTTACCTGCGCGTACTGTACCGCGTTAAGGTTAGATGGTTTCCCATTAGGCGCAAGTCTGTTTTCAGATACGCTAGATTGCTGTGCCTGTAGTTCACTTAGGATTGACTGTGCGGCTTGCGTCATTGCAGCGTCTTTCGTAAGTGAAGGGTCTGACTTCATTAGTGCATCTGTTTCTGACTTAATGCGGGGCATGTCAAGTTGAGCATGATATTTGATGGAGCATTTTGTTGCGTTAGACATTTGTAATCCTATACTGAAAGGCAAGAAATAAAATCTTTATAAGCTAAAATTTTGGTTTTAAGTTCTTTAGCTAGTTTAATTGAATCATCATTACGCCCCACGTTGTCAAACATAAGTGATTCTGGCGCATTTCTTAAAGCAGATACAGCCATTCCTTGTATTTCTGCTTCGGTAAGCTTATTAGCCCATTGTGAGAACAAGAATTTATCTTTTCCTATGAGCGTGTTACCAATTGCACGTACCATCTGTCTAAAGGCTTCTATGATACGCTGTGCTATAGTTGAGGAAGGATTGTTTTCAAGGAAGTAGGCTAAAGCTTCTTCGACAATATGTTCTTCCTTGGTATCTTTAGGAACCCTAGCAAATGCTTCTTTAACTTTCGGGTTATGCTTCTGCATACCTTCAAATTTCGATAACAAAGCTTGAAATTCCTCATTAGATTTGCCAAGTTGAAGTGCATGTGTAGAAATTTCGTGCAATAATAGCGACACAAGCTCGCTAGGCTTGGCTTCTTGACTGATATTATCTGAAACTATATAGGTTGTATCAGTTTTAGGGTCATAAAAGCCTTTTGCATTAATCGCACTATTACCTGCAATACGCAAAGCTTCATCCCGTCCGATAATCTTAAACTTTCCGGTTGATTCGAGTCTTGTCATCCATCCCGATCCAAACGCGCTATCAACCGCTTTAGCTATTGCTGATCGTAAAGTTATTGCGTTATGGGGATTGGATGCTTTACCTTCTGACTTGCTAAATAACGCTGTACCTTCCTTAATGCCATACTTAGCTAAGTTAGCATCATCAGGAATAACAACTACACCTGCGTTATTAAAATCATCAACATGCGGAAGTATGTTATTCTTAAAGAACGCTTCACTGACATTGACACAGCCAAACGATACCTTGTTGTCTGTTACTTCCGGTGAATTAAGTCTGTCTACTCTATGTTCCTTTTTATTTCCTGTCCATACTGAATGTAAGGCAATACCGCCTTGTGGAACACCATTTTTTTGAAAGTCTAATATATACCCACCAGTATAGTTAGCATCTGCAATGACCTTGATCTTAAAGATTCCTGCTGGTGTTATTTTATCTGTCTCCAATAAATCATCAGTAGGCGTGTTCATCCTTTTTTCATCAAGAACATCACCGGATTGCTTGCCAAACAGCGTATTAGTTGACGCTATATGCTCGCCATTCTTACCAAACAAATGTGTTTTACCATTCGGCTTGTCGGCAATAAAGAACATGCTCTTAGCCTTAATAAACGCGGGAGCCATGATGGTATAGGTATCATTGGCAATCGCTGACAACTGCGCCTCTTTTGGTGCTACAAGGGGTTTAGCTGCTACTGTTTGCTCAATTAACTGTGGAACATTGAACGCATTATCGGTGCTTAATGTAGCTGGTGAAAATACAGAACATGATGCTAATATACCTGCGGCTAATAACCGGATTATATGTCGTATTGCAGATGCTATGGAACTTGCACCCTTGTTTACGAAACTGATAACATCATTTTTTACCGCGTCATGGAACTCGCTACTGCTACTATCTAAGCCATAATGATCTTCAAGATTTGCTGTATCATCTTCATTTAGGTTATCTATTTTAGATTGTAGGGTTTCTTCTGCTTCGTTTGTTGGAGTTTCAGATTTTGATTGACCAGATCGTTCAATAGCATCAAGATTAACAACTCCATTAACTACAAACTGATCACGAATATTAGCAATATGTGATTTATGACTATCAAGCTCACTAACTCTTGTTGCTTTATGGTCTTCAAATTCTACTAGGTCTATCTTAATATCGGCAATACGGGTAACATTTAAAGCATGTTGGTCAGCCATTCTTTTCTTAAAAGCAATAATTGAGTTTTTCCTATCAGCTTCATTCTGATCTTCATACTTAGGTGTTTCTCTATTTTCAATACCCTTATTTGCGTTCTCATAAGCCAATATGTTTTCAGTAGCAGTTCTAATGCGCTTAGCTAGTGTGCTTATTTGCTTTTCAAGATGATTGGTTTTAGATGATGCTTGCTGTAAATCACGTTCTATTTCAAGCTTTCTTTTCTTAATGGGGTTTTGCTCAAGCTCAATAGCAGCATCATAATGTCCAGGTGCTTCTTCGCCTTTAACATCAGCTCTATCACTCTCCTGATCTTTCCAGAATACATCATTGAAGCCTTGCTTATTAGCAATAATACGATCACTCATAGCATCAAATGTACCAGGCTGGTTAAATGTATGTACAGTTACTTCTGAGTTACGATTTCCTTGTCTTACACCACGATTATTGCGCTGTTCTATTTCATCAGGACGGTATGGCTTATCAATCTGGTAAATATCAGTGGTAGTAACCTGTAAATCTACACCAACACCCAATTTTGACGTATTGCCAATAAGAACTTTAATCTTACCTGCATTGTAATCATCCATGATTGTTTGCAACATAGGCTGCTTGATGTTCTTGGCTATTTTACCCGTATTAGGATTAACATATTCACCACCATTAACGAATACTACTTCGTTAGGTTTAAGTCCGGTTGCTTTTAGTATGTCATTGCGAATATCTTCATGGGTTGAACCGCTACCATCTGAAAACTTTAGCCTATCAAGAAATATTAACTGTCCTGCTTCTGGATCGAGTTTATTCTTTGCCGCTACCAACTCAACAGTTTTGGCTATTTTAGAATATTCAGCTCTTGTTTCCTTTTGAAATACAGTGCCAGGTCTAATATCACCTTTATCATCATTTGATGGAGTATATAGCCTTACATCAATACTACCATCACGACCAGCTCCATACATCTTGATCATAGGCTCGACAACTACCTCTTTATCGCCACTCATTTTAGCTTTTGAGTCCTCAATAGATTGTAATATGCGAATCTGAATATCAGCAAATATAGCTTCTGCATCTTGATTCTGTAGCACTATATGAGTTTTATTTATTTGAGTTGGTCTTGTTAAGTCAGAAGCAGATTCCGGTGAACGATAATCAATAAATCTTGAAATTATCTTCTTTAAACCAAAAATGTTTTTAATACCAACAAGTTGCGGTTTAAGTTTATTAGTTCCATCAATAGCCATTTCTTCAACAGCTTGAATATCAAGAAATTCATCAACAAACTCGCCAACATTATTTATTCCGTATTCATCAAGGATATGCGTGTCAAGATGATGTAATAGCGTCATTAACTCAAGCGGTTTGTTAGGTGTTGGTGTTCCTGTAAGCAAGAAAACATTATTGCCATTATTATTTTCACTAATAAACTGTGTCTTAAAGCGAAAATCATAAGAGCGTGAACTTCCCAATGTAACCGATAATGGGTCTTGTGTTTTATCTTGCTTACCATCTGCATCCAATGGGTATTTAGCGGTGATTGCCACACTTGCACCTATACCACCTTTTGCATCTTCTGATTGCATACCTATGTTTTTGTAATATTGAACTTCATCAGCAAATAACGCATCAAAGCCCATTTTACCCATATCAAAGCCTAATATAGAGCTTTCTCTATAAGCTGCCATCATAGTTGCTTTAAGCATCCTGATTTTTGCAAGTCTGGTTTCTTTTGCTTTAATCTGTGCTTTAGTCAGATCAGCGTCATCCTCTTCCATTCCGCTAATGCTTTCGGTAAGGTCATCAAGATACTGGCTTAGCTTGTCCATTGGAACAGCAAACTTTTGAGCAAGGTTTGTGCTAATAAAGGTAAAGTCATAACGGTTATTAGTTAGATCATAAACCATTTTTTCTTTATCAGATTTGGTCATGTTAGGCCATTCCTTAACCTTGCCTTTATTTATTCCACTGGTAAATTTTGGGAACTCATAGATTTTGGCATTAGGATATAAGCTTCTTGCTGACGCTTCCCATTGTGGTATTGTATTGGCAGGAACAATAAATAAAGGCTTCTTCATTACTCCTTTTTGTAAAAGTTGATCGGCAACAATAATTGCAGCAGGTGTTTTACCTAAGCCTGGAGCGAAAGCAAGTACACCTTTTTTATTGTAAATAGCTCTTTCTATACCTTCTTGTTGGTGAAGCAATAGTTTAAATATCTGCCCCTTGAACATAGTAGGTATATTTTTTAAAGATAATCCGTTAAATATAGGTGATGAAAAGAAGTTCTTAGCTTTATTATATGATACAACTATTTCATCAGTTAAACCGTCATCTAATAATTTTTGCTTTATTAATGGAAGTATATCGTTATGAAGTATATTTTGAGCTGATTTTAATTTATCAGCATATTCTTCTGGAGTTTCATCCTTTCCTTTACTTACTAAGGAATCATTGTTTAAATATTGATTAAATAAATGCAATAAATGATTATCCGATATTGCATTATGCCCAATAATAACAGTTCCATCTTGATAGATATTTCTTCCTATTGATGCAATAGCACTATCTGGCAACCAACTTTCTTTACCTGTAATGGATATGTTTTTAATGGTAATTAATGCTGGCTTAACTCTTTCAAGTTTTGCGATTTGTTTGTCTCGCTGTGCTGCTGGCTTAACTTTGTCTGCATCATCCAGTTTCTTATAAATATTCCCTGCATAATACAGTCGTGAGTTTTGTAGAGAACCATTAGCAAGTTTGGCATAGTCTCCGTTATCCAGTAACTCTTGTACATCATCTGAACTAATTAAGTCTGTTTTTGTAGAGAATATTCCATCAGCATCTTCTAATGATTCTGCTCTATCAAGTAATGGCGAGTATTCATCTATCTCAATCTTTCCACTATCCTCAAATCGAACTTGCTTGGTAAAAATCTCACTCAAATTAAAGTATTTATCGAATAATGCTAGATAGGATTTAAGTTGCTGCTCTGCATAGTTAGCTTTAGCCCATAAAGCTAAAGACTTATCTATATGTGGTGATTTACTGTACTTTTCTTCATATTGATGTACCAGTTCAGCATCATGGGTTTCATCAATATTTTTCAATGCGGTTAGTTTATCTGCATTAACTCCAGTAGCTTTCCGACCAAATAATCCACCACCTGATACATCACTGTAAGAAACAGGCTTATCATAAATTACTCCATCTTTAAAAAATGGTTTTGTTTCACCATCAATAAATTCAAGCCCATGATTATCAGCGTATTCTTTAGCTGATTCTTGATTCGTAAATTCGCCTTGCTCTATTTTTTTAGTTGCTGTGTAATCCTGCGGCTCAATCTTCATGCGCGAATAATCAGCATCACCCGTTACAATCCAACCTACCTTACCCATTGATGTTTTATTTTTACCAATGCTCAAGTCGCCTAAAACCGATTCTGGATAATCAACAAAGTATTGGTTTATTTTATAACCCTCTTTATTGGCAACATCGACAAATGACTGATTCTTTTCTGGTTGCTTACTGGCTACACCTTCTGGTCGTTTTTGCAGGAAAATAACATCAATCATTACCTCAGTGCTTGCATTGGCTTTCTGTGTTCCCATAGGTAACCTGTAAGCACCGATAACGTCCATCTGCTTAACAATATGCTCTCGTAGCTTTTGCGCTTCAACAGTACCATCCATTGTGCCTGTAGAAGTCATAAATGCCATGACTCCACCAGTCTTTAGCTTATCAATAGAATGAGCAAAGAAGAAGTTATGGATAGCCTTAAAAGCTGGTTTTATTGTTCCTGCATGTTCACGCGCCAAGCTTGAGAATGATGCAAACGGTACATTTGAGATAATTAAGTCAAAGTTCTTCCCTCTAAATGTTTCATAAGACTCATTAAATACTTTTGCATCTGGATATAATCTTTCTACAACCTCTGTATTTGTTTTATCAATATCTATTACAGTCCAATTTGCATGAGGGAACATGCCAACAAAGTTTCCGCTACCAACAGAAGGCTCAAGATTATTAACCATCTTAATACCAGCATCAACCAGCGCACCATACATAGCTTTAATCGTATCATAAGCGGTATAGTGCTGATTAAATATACCAGCACCCTTATCTTCTGATGCCTTTAAATCAAGACCGCCATTTCCTGTGTACTGACGTAAAACTTCCTTGTCATCCTCTGTAATATCATTTACTGGCTTTTTAAGTATCTCAGCAACCAAGATATTTATATCACGTCTTTTTGCTGGTGTTAATGCAATATTAGGCTTATCAATTAAAGAGTAATTATCAGCCCCAAGATGCTTTGGTACGCTTCCGTTCTCGCTATCAGATTGCCCGATAACTTGCTGATCTCCTCCGCTGGCTGTGTATCCGACCAATCCTTCATTGCCGGATACTTCATTTCCTTGGCTTTCGCTAGAATTAACTGCATCAGACTGTCCCTGTCCTGCTCGTATTCCGATATTACTTGATGAAGTTCCGTCTTGCTCAGGCTGCTTTTGTTGTTCATCTGAAATTCCAGATTGATTATCCGCTTCGCTAGTAGTGTCACTAGCATTTGTTTTTGTTCCAGTGTTGTTGGCATTATCTATCTCCGGTTTAGTTGCCTCATTTTTACCATGATTACTATTAGCTTGTCCAGCATTAAACGCTTTAAGCTTTCTCTTATAAGTATCGGTTTCTTTAAATAGCCTAACTGCGGTAGCTAATAACTGATCTCTTTCTTCATTAAGTTTATCAATGGCATCATCAGCAACATTAAGGCTTGCTTGAACATCTGTCATTCCCTTGTTAGCACCTTTCTCAATGCCAATTTGTTTCTTAAAGCTTAATTCTTGATCACGATTAAGATTTAGTTTCGCTATGCAATTAGCCATTTAGTTTTCCGTTTGTTTGTGAGTGTTAGCTACTTACGCAAGTTTTGTAGGCTTCGTGTGCTTCTATTTTGGTGCGGATAGCGGCAAGTTGAGCTGATAGAGTATCCTCTGAACCTTCTGCTTTAGTAGACTCCATGAACGCGGCAATATCTTCTTCAAATATTTCAGGTTCATCTGTAGATTCATTCAGGTTTTTGCTTATTATACCATTATTTTCAGTATTTTGCTCATTACCCACGCTATTAGATTGACTTTCATCTATTTTTTCTTGTTTAGCAATATCTTTTGAGCTTACTAATCCTTCCAGATATTTATTAGCATCCTTGAATAATTCCTTATATTCTTCAAAATGAGATAAATCACCTGTTTTTATTACTTGTATTGCAGCATCTTCTGCTTTAAAAATATTTGCTCGCAAAGCTCTAAGTATTTTCTGTGCATCATCATATTTCTTTTGGTCAGCTAATTTCTCATCTAATTGTTTATGACTATGCTTGTTTTTTTCAACAGTATTATTTAGGTTTCTTACTATTGTTTTTTGCTTAGGTATTTGAGCTTCAAGAATACGGACTACTTCATCTGCTTTTTCTTGTTCTCCAACATCATTTCCCGTTGTCGCATCATTTCCTGTTGTATCCGTTCCGGTGTTTGGTAGAACTGGCTCAGTTTTTGTGGTTTGTTCATTAGTATTTTTAGTAGTTGAGTCTTTGGTAGTTTCAAACAGTTTCTTTAGCTCTGCCTTGACTGTTTCTGTATCATCCATATCATCAACATTTTCACCACGATCATCAAGGTAATCCCTTGCTCCGTTGTACCATGCTCTAAGATGTGGCTTTAATGCAGCTATAGGCACACCAATATCTTCTGATAACTTGGCAACTACATCAGGGAACTTTCTAACACCAGCTTCAATATGATACATGGCAAGCTCCATTCCAAGGATTGCCGTTTCAGGATCAAAACCAGAATTAAGAGTACCAAATTTACCTTTTAGCTTTGCTAGTATTTCTTCACGCCTAGCTTGAGTAACATATTTATTTTCAGAACCGTATGCTGGTGATTCGCTCTTAACAGGCTTATCTGACTTACCTAAATCATCTAATGGATTACCACCAAACACATCATTCGTTGCAGGTGATGTACCCATGAAGTCATTAGCAACATCATCAACTTCCTTGTCTGCCTTTTCCTTGTTTTTAGCCTTTAGTTCTGCGGCTTGCTGTTGTTTTTCTCTGCGCTTATCTTCTTTAATTCTGGCGTTATTTTGTTCGTTGGTGTAGTCTGAAAGCTCTCCCTCATTACTTTCATCCTGTCTCTCGGTGATAATTTCAGTAGTGCGCTTATCGCTTCCGAATATACTATCTTCAAGTGCTTGCTGTTCTTCATCTGTTAAACCCTCGTTTGAAAATACAATATCTGTAATGCCTATCTTATCATCATAAGGAACATCAACTAATACTTCTCTTGCTCTATCAATTAATTCCTGTTTCTCTCTTTCGCTTTCATAATAATCTTCAAGAGAACCCCCTGAATTATTTGCTTCATTTTCTTGGTCATCAAGAATATCAAGTATAGCAGAAACAGCCCGTTTTTCCTTAGCTGTCATAGGCTCGTCATTGATAGCTTTATTTACAGCAATGACTGTTTGTTCATAAGGAAGTCTATCTGCTGGATAAAGCTCTTGATACCAAGACTCATTAGGAATCCAAGTGGTTCGCGTTATCTTTCCATTGCTATCTCTTAGCATCTTGCCACCCACCTGCGACCATCCAGATGACTTAGCCATATTCTTTAAGTATTCTTCATTACCCTTTATGCGAGTATCTGTAATCTTTGTTAGTCGTGTAGCATCTTCTGACTTCTTAACCGGATTCTTCTTTAAAACTATATCCCTGCTTTGCAATACTTTTTCAGGAATAACCTTCCCTTCGCGCTGTGCTTTAGCTACAGTAGAAAGCCAACTATTACGCGCTTCTTCAATTTCTTTGCGTGTTAATTTACGGCTTAACCCTGCTTTTTCTTGAGCTAATTGTTGAGGCCATGTTCTTTCATGCACCTCTTTTTCTAATACGGTTTTCTTTTTTTCTTTAGGTGCAGCTTCATCACGAATATCTTTAGGTATCCATCCTTTAATACCTGTCTCTTTAACGCCACGCATCCTTGCCATGAGTTCTTTCTGCCCGAACTCTTTAACATATTCATCAACTACTTCATCCGGTAAGCGTTCTTTTTCTGCAAGAGCTTCAAGATGTTCTTTCCACTTGGTGCGCTGACCGTCCTTAAAGCCTTGTAGAAGGTCTTTATCGGATAAGTAAGAGTCTTTGTACCCTGAGTCATTTAACGCTTTGTCAGTGAAGTCAGTCAGGCTATTAGTAACCGCCAATGGTGCGCTTTCAGGAAGTGGCGTTGGCGGTGTTGTTTCTGGCTTAACTAGGTCAGGATAACTATGATTTCCACTTACAATAGCTGGAATATTTTCATCACCTAGTTGATTTAGAAGAAAAGCTCTATGATGACCATCCTGTACATGCAATGTATCATCTGGAAGTACATCTACTTTTATTGGGTTTTTTTCAGTAAAATCTCTAAGTTTTTGTTGTGCTGATTTATCTTCTTTTAAACCATCAACCATTTCTCTCATAGTGCTGCTATCAGTGAAATTCATTCCAGAAACATTATTAAGTATATCCTTAACTTGAGTCTCTGTTACACCTTGATGTCCAATAGCACCATTAGGTCTAGTAATATCTTTTATTGGAAGATTAACAACTCCGGTATCACTTCCTTGTCCTTCTCCGCTTGCTTCAATAGTGCCTGTAGCCAATTCGCTAATGGGTTCTTCATTTATGTTCTCCGGTTGATTAACGACTAATTGTTGCTGTAACTCCCCTTCAATATCATTATGTTCTTGTCCGGTGATACTTTGTTCGTTAGCAGGTAGCTCATTAGGAACAGGTATAAGCTCCGATCCTGCAATTCTATCTTGTTTTTCTTTGACATAATTTTCCCAATTACCTTCATCTGGAGTTGATTGTTCAATTTTACCTTCTGCAATCTGCTGTGAAGCTTCATCACTACTAAGAAGGTCAATATGCTTCTTAAAGTAATCAAGCTCGGAAGGTGTTAATTTAGGGTCTGAATTAGGGTACTGTCTCTTTAGTTCAGCCTCAAACTTTTCTTGCTTATTAACAATGCTATCATCATGTAATATTGAAGCAAACAGGTTTAATCGGTTTTGTTCAGAGAGTTTTTTACGCTGTTCTTCTAATGAGCTATTGATAGTTTCTTGTTCAGTGTTGCCTTTTAAAGCATTAAGTTCAGCAATTTTATCTTTTTCAGCTTGTAACTTATTAAGCTCCTCTAGTGTACCATTTTCTACTTGATATTCTCTATCAATACTTTCATTTTCAGCTTTATAATCTTCCTTGTTTGATAACATACCAAAACCAGTATTAGTTACCAATGATGGATTGCTTAGACTATTTTCAGATGCGTCATTAACAGATTGAGTTCCTAAAGGAACATAACCTGAATCATTATACCGATTATCAATACTAGACTGTAAATCTTGAGCTGGAACTGTACTGTTTCCAACTATAGCACTAAGATCATGATGTATGTTAAATTCAGGTGTTGACCATGAACGATTTACAGATTGCCCAGCAGCATTTATAGCATCATCAACATTTTGAGCTTTAGCTATTCCACCAATACCGCCCATTGTTGCTCCACCGACAAATCCTTGTCCCATAGAATCAAAAATATCACGCTTACCTTCTTCGTTAAATGGGTCTTTACCTTCACCGTAGTTTTCAAAAACGGTTTGTATTCCTTCTTGTCCTGCTTCAACGGGAGCTACAACAGCACCACCAACTAACCCTCTTTGCGCCCTGCCTAATAATCCAGGTGTCTTATCGGCAAATCCGGTAACGCCATTTACAAACTTAGACTTACCCATTAAGGCATTAAGTCCAAGCATTTCACCGCCAAACTCAACAGTACCAGCAGCTAAAGCCCAACCTAAACCTTTTGCAGCTTCTTCACCTGTTAATGCTCTATCTTCTTTTACTGACTTTGCAGCAAGTTCACCACCAACCTCACCCGTTTCCATGCCATAGGCTTGACCTGCTACAAATGCTTTACCACCAATATCAGCAAATTTAGTAGCTATGTTTGATGTTGCTGCGGCTGTTAGTGCTTCACCTGATAATTGTTCACCTACGGCTAAACCGGATTGCTGTGCGACTATTTTAGCAGCATCTTGTTTAGCGACTATCTTAGCCATTTCTTTTGCAACTAAACCTTCAACAGCTTCTTTGCCTAACGCGCTAAATGCAGCTTTACCGACTAATGTACCGCCACCAAATGTAGCTAATCCCTGAACACCTTGCCCTACTGCATTACCAGCCGCGTGCTGCATCCAGTCTACAAATGAACCTAAATTACCCGCTTTGGCTTGGTCGAGTGAGTAGCTTAATGAATCACTTGGCTTTGCTGTTTCTTGTAACTCTTTACCGACTTCATTGTAAGCATTAACACCCGCTTTTTTAATACCAGAAGCATAGCCACCTTCACCAACAACAGATTCAAGTCCAGCACCCGCACCAGCTAGTAATCCTGCTCCTAGTTGTTTAGTTTGAGTGAATGAGTCTTTGAAGCCCCTATATATATCACCATCTGTATTTTCAGGCTTGGGTGCTTCAACTGGAGG
>SESF01009397.1_pt1 | contig 59600 bp, 132 predicted proteins | sample 3171521 | NCBI WGS metagenome assembly SESF01 (sample SAMN10866945, study PRJNA518727) | freshwater metagenome | biome: subpolar coniferous forest; feature: holomictic lake; material: water; isolation source: holomictic Lake 227, 6 m and 8 m depth | place: Canada: near Kenora, Ontario | collected...
AAGAATATTTCGGAGTTGAATGATGAGATTAATGTTGGGCACCATGGGTAAGCCTTCTTTGCTTGTCACAGTCGAGCAAGAACGGAGTCCCACCGACTTTGACTTTTGGGTAGCTAACGGAGCATGGGATGGCATATTCAACAATGGACATGTCACTATCCTCGGATGCCCGAGTGGTGACTTCTCTGATCTTAATCAAACAGAAATTCTGTGCGACAATCAAAATCGGTTGCGTGGCAGCTGGCAAACAGTGTTTGACAACTTTGACAATCCCGACTATGTTGCACCGGCTGCTAAGGTGGTGGACTTTTCTGATCTTGACGATGACATTCCATTTTAAGGAGATGATATGAGAGAACTTGTACTGAATAAACTGAAGGACTTTATTGCTGATACCGAAGGGTATGGCATTCCGCGATACTTCGATTGCCCCGAGGAAGATAACATCACTGATCCTGCAGAACTTGACAGCATGTCCGATCAAGAATTATTGGATGTATTTGAAAACGCATTTGACTTTCAGGGTTGATATGAACAATCGAATTAAAGAACTTGCTGAACAGGCATTTGATCCAATCAACACAATGGCGTCTGAAGGTGTAGCAGATCGCCATACATTCAACCAGGCCTGGTTTCAACTATATAATGAAAGATTTGCCGAACTAATCATTAAAGAATGTACCGATGTTATTATGACCAAAGACCGATATCGTCGGGAATATTTTGCCTCAGTAATTACAAAACATTTTGAAGACAATCAACAAGATTTATAACCAATTGACCGTTTATTGTTGATTACATATAATACACTACACACAAAGGAGTTTATATGGTATTTTTAGAACTAATTGGTGGGCTGATAGCAATAGTGCTATGTTTGGGATTACTTACCCAAGTTATAATGCCTGCCTTATTCAGCACCCCATTCTTTCCTATGTTTCGTAAGGAATCGCCGTTGCTTACCGAAGTGACAGCAGCCGAACATGACGTAGAAGAAAAAACCGAACTAATTCGTTTAAGGAAACGACTGTTCGAACTCAATCAAGAGCAAGCCGCCCTTGAGCAGCAGATTGTTGAAACAGCAATCAAATCGTAATCGTGTACCACTAAGGAAAATATGAACACACCTACACTCACACCCCGCCGTATGCTCATTATGGGTGTTTCGGCACTTGTTTTCGTTGTATCTCTTATCTGTCTACCGCTCTTGGTTGAAAACCTGGATGCCGGTGATGTTATGGTTATCCAGTCTGTGACTGGTGATCTGAATGTTTATACAGAGCCTGGCCCGAAGTGGCAAGGTTTTGGTAAGGTAACTGTCTATCCGCGGCGAGATCAATACTCTTTTAGTGCTGCGAAAGATCAAGGTAAGACGCTCGACCAATCGATTGCAACAGGATTCAACGACGGCGGCGTGGGTCATGTGTCTGGTGTTGTGTCTTGGGAAATGCCTTTGAAGCCGGACGCAATTATTCGCCTGCATAAGGAATACGGTTCACTACATGCGATTGATCAGCAACTTATCCGCCCAATGCTTGAAAAGGTTATTTTCAGTGCTGGTGCCACAATGTCCAGCATTGAATCAAGTTCTGAACGTAAGCCTGAAATTCCGCAGTCAATTGATGACCAGCTTCAACATGGCCCATACTTAACAAAAGTATCTCTGCAAACTCAGAAAGATGGGTTGACAGGGCAAGAAAAGACTGTTCGTATTGTGCAGATTGCGACTGATAAAGATGGTAAGCCGATACGAGCATCAGCATCTACTATTAAGGAGTATGGCATCTCGCTGTCTCCAGTAACTGTTAATGCCCTGACATATTCAGCAGAAGTTACACAGCAAATTGCCGAACGCCAAAAGTCCACTCAGCGTGTGGCATTGAGTATCGCATCTGCTGCTGCTGCTACCCAAGACGCTATTACAACAGAGCAGACAGGTAAGGCTAATGCTGCTAAAGCAAAGTGGGATCAGGAAACTGTGAATGCCAAGGAAATTGCACTTGCTGAAAAGGATGTGGCTGTGGCAACACAAAAGGCAAAAGCTGCTGAACAGTTCAAGAAGGAACAGACCTTAATGGGTGAAGGTGAAGCTGCTCGTAAGCGTCTGGTTATGGAAGCTAACGGTGCTTTGGATGTGAAGCTAGAAGCGTATGTTGCGGTATCAAAGGCGTATGCATCTGCTATCGAGAATGCTCAACCTGGTGCATGGAGTCCATCAGTAGTTATGGGTGGAGCAAGTAGTACAGGTGGGGCAGGTGCCCAAGCACTTGTCGAAATGCTCACAGCCAAAACCGCTCGCGAACTTGGTCTAGATATGAATGTGACCAAGGGTAACACTACTAAGAAGTAAGAAACACAGGTGGCAACACCTGTTGTGAGCAAAGAGGTTGTATGTTATAATGACATACAACCTCTTCCTATTATGCCTACATTAGAACTTTTATCAATTGCTGAAGATTCTTATCAGTCGGATCGCATTTCGTGTAAGCACGAGGAACATTGGCCAAATAGACAGACTTTGAAACTAAGTGTTACATCAAAGAAGAATATGGTTATAGAAGTTAGCAATCCAAATATGATAGGATCAAAACAAGTAATAACTGTCTTCGATATGGACATAGATGGGTTGATACAGTTCTTGCAGGATGCGAAGGTATTTATTTCCGAAGAGGAAATGGTTGATAAACTTATAGGAAGATAATAATGCAACGATATTGGATTAGTTGGTATTCCGGTGGCTACGAAGAAGAAGGTTGTGTTGATGAACCACCGTTTCAATATTGGTGGTCTGGACAACGAGATCGTCCTAATTATGGTTTATCAGATGAGAAGTATGCCGAATATCTGAAGATTGAAGATGAAGATGAAGGCGATGCCTTCTTGGATAAACATAGTCGCAGTGATGGAACTGCTTGTGCAATGGTTGAAGCAGAAAGTGTAGATGAGATCTGGGAAGTTGTTGGAAAGTATTTTCCAGATTACCAAGAACGATTCTGTGATGAATGCGATGCTAAAGCACCCGGTGATAGATTTGGTAATTTTGAAGGAAGGGTATCATTGTATGTCTAAGAAACAAATAATCACAGTTGATGTGGAAGATATTTCCCCATATGACTTTGAGAGCACACTCGGTAATGTAAAAGCACGTATTGAAGATTTTATTGCCAAATACGGCATTGATGCAAGACTTAGTTGGGATCCAGATCGCTGGCACCAATATGATTCAAGTCCGTCACCAACATACTGGCTAAAAATTAGTCGCGAAGAAACAGATGCCGAGTATGATAAGCGTATCCTAGATGAAAAAACAAAAGCGTCTATGCAAGAAGAACACGAACGCAAAGAGTTTGAAAGGCTACAGGCTAAATTCGGAGAGAAGAAATGACAAATCAATTAATATATAATAACAACTGGGAATATGACACCTATCTTGTTAATAATAGGAAAATTGCTACATTAACAAAGGTTGAGATCAACGGTAAAGAATACGAAGTTACATCGCATAAGGTAAGTGTTCCTTACAACGATATGGGGCATAGTTACCAAGCTACCTCTGTTCATTACTTTGTTAAGGAAACTGTATTCGGTACAGAACAAAAGATTGATCTAAATAAAATTGTTAATAGGGCCAAGGTCATTGCTATCGAATTTACTACTCAAGGAGAAAATAATGATACCAAGATCGCTTAACTACTACGACTGGTTTGAAGATATACAACCTTGCCTTGCTAAAAACATAGGCATAACATATGACCAGTTCAGAGAATATCATAAAGTAGTTCATCCCGACTACAGTGACATAAAAGGTTACGATCGTCCTTACTACGATTTCTGGCATGTATGGTTAGAATTCTGGGGAGAGGATATTCGCAATGACAGCTATGATACTGTCTATTTTTCAAACAGTGAAGATAATGAAGAGTGGACATATTTTTACGAAACTGCTATTGAAAAATATGGCGAGTGGGCAACGAAACTCATAGATGCTATAAGGCAGATGGTTAGAGAATATGATTTGGCTGATAAAGAAATTATTATAAAGTATAGTTGGTAATATAGTTCAGAGGATAAAATTATATGTCACTAAAAGAAGAAAATGAAGCCTTGCGAGCAGCGTTAAAAACTGCTATAATTGCTTTAGATGATTGGACAAATACATACGCTCCGGAGTATTGCGATGAGGAGCGTGTCAAGCAAGCACAAAACCGCTTGACAGAATATGGTACCTTGTATTATATTGCTACTGTAGTTAAACAATGCAGAGATGCTTTAAAAGGAATAAAATGATACCTGTAAAATATTGGGATATTTGGACTTGGCTTATGCTAATCGCAACTGCCCTGAATGCTTATTTCTTTGTCACAACAGGCGGTATCCTTAGTTTGATTTTTGGTATTGTATGCGGTACCGCTTTTCACAGGAATGTAAAAACATGAAAGTTGTAACAGGGAATTTGATTGATCTTGCTGAACAAGGTGAGTTCAATATAATCGTACATGGTTGCAACTGCTTTGAAACTATGGGCAGTGGTATTGCTCGCGAGATTAAAGCACGATATCCCGATGCGTATTTAGCTGATGTGAAGTATTCACATGCAGGTGATTACAACAAGCTCGGTTGCTACTCAACTATGCTTGGCAAGCAATTCAACATCATTAATGCATATACACAGTATGGATTCAATAGCGGTGGGGAGAATGGTGATGTATTTGAATACACATCATTTACTATGATCCTACAAAAACTTGCACACCAATACCCGGGGTGTAAATTTGGATTTCCGATGATCGGGATGGGCCTTGCAGGTGGTAACCCACAAACAATCTTGTCACTGTTGGAATGGTTTGATGGTTTGGTTACCGCTAAAAACGGTACAGTTACGTTAGTAGAATTTAAATAGAAAGAAAATATGTCATTTTATCTTAAGAGTGGTGAACTTCTGTGGCCTACCAAGCAAGGCGTTTTTGATGTCAGAAATAAGCTGCCTGTCGGCACCTATACGGTAGGTAATCACCCGGAAAAAGGCTGGTTCCTAAAGCCTATTACTGACTTTAATGTCAGCGGCAAGATCTATGGCAAAACTACACATCAAGCTGATCGTATTCTTAGCACATTTGGCCAACGACCAAATACTACCGGTGTTTTGCTTAATGGTGAAAAAGGTAGTGGCAAGACAATGCTTGCTAAACTGATTTCGCAGAAAGCCGCACAATCAGGTATTTCTACACTTGTTATTAATACGCCATTTTGTGGCGATAGCTTCAACACATTCATTCAAGAGATTGACGAACCGTGTGTTATTGTGTTTGATGAATTTGAGAAGGTATTTGATAATGACGAACAGGAAGCAACTTTAACTTTGCTGGATGGTGTATATCCCACAAAGAAATTGTTTGTGCTTACTGTGAATGACAAATACCGTGTCAGCTCGCATATGCGTAATCGCCCTGGCCGCATTTTCTATATGCTCGATTTCACAGGATTAGATTCTGCGTTCATTGAAGAATACTGTAATGATAATCTCAATAGCAAGGAATATATTTCTCAAATTGTTAAGCTAACAATGATGTTTGATTCGTTTAATTTCGACATGCTTAAAGCATTGGTTGAAGAAATGAATCGTTATAACGAAACGCCTAATCAAGCAATGGAAATGCTGAATGCCAAACCCATTGATGCAGGTAACGTTAAGCACCATGTTAGTGTTTTCGCTGAAGGCAAAGAAATCAATTCCGAGTTTGTGTGGCCTGATACCATTCGCGGCAATCCTCTTTCGCAAGATGATCTTACCTTTGAGATTAATCTTACACCGGAAGTTGAAGATGCCAGAACAACCATATTCGAAGTTACACCGCGTGACTTAAAGAAAATTGATCCTGAAGCAGGCACGTTTACATATGTGCTGAATGAAGGTAAGGCAAACACACTTGTATTGGTTTTCACTCGTGAAAATCAATTCAAGTCTCTTCCATACACATGGATGAACGCATTTTAATAAGGAAATATATGTTTCGTAAAATTATTGCATCAATTGCAATGGCATTGACTGTTATTACTTCGTTTGCTGCCCAAACAACGGTAGATGTAAGTGGTTTATCTGAAGCTCAAGTGGCTGAGTTGAAATCACAGGCCGCAGCGGCTGTGGCACGGGCCGCTAAGGTTGTTGAGAATCCGGCGGCTGCTGATATAGGTACTCATATTGGCATGGCTGCAACATGGGGTACACAGGCAGCGGCAGCAGCAGAAGGTTTTGCCAAGGCAATCGGCATTGCCGCAAAAGAACTTGGTGTTACTGTAAATGATTTCTTGCATACAGATGCAGGTAGATTGACAGCAATGCTAATTATATGGAAACTCGCAGGAGCCGCAGCTATTAAAATGATGTATGGTGCTTTGTTTGTTACTGTAGGGCTATCTATCTCTAGAATGTTGTATCTACGATTATTCACAAAAGGATATGAAAAGGTAGAATACAGCCGACTTGGCGGATTATTTAAAGGTACCAAGTTGATTCGTGTACCCAAAGGATTCAATGATCTCGAAAATGACGGTGAATGGCTTGCATTCTGGGTAATGATTGCATTAACTATTGGTACCTTGGTTATTGGTGGAATGTTTTTCTAATATCAATTGACCAGTACTTAGGTTTAGCATATAATTAGGGTGTAGTTAGTCACTGCACCCTAATTCCTTTTATTATATGCCAATTATTCCATTCAAAAGCTGTATTAAAACACTTCGCCGCGGAGACACTGATTTCCGGATTGTCGATGGACCTATAATTTCATCAAGGGCTGGCTTTGAATTTAATAAAGACTGCCCGGAAGAATATAAACATATTATTCTGCATTGTATTAGTGTTGGGTGGCTCAAACCGGTGGCGCATATTAAGGATGAAGAACTTATGTGGGATAGGATTAGAGGATAATATGCGAGTACAGGTACATAAATGTAGAGTAACAGGTAAGATCTTCGAAGAAAAGGATCGTGCAAAGTATATCCTGCATCTAAAGACTACGCGAGCAAATCAGAAAGAAGAGCGTCTGCACAAAAAGATCCGCAATGAATTTGCTGTATGGTTGAAAAAAGAAAGATCAGAGATTTACGATCCAGAAGATATTATTCCTTGGTTTCTAAAAAATCAAAGATATATTATGGATGCCGCTAATGCCATTAAATTTACAAATGATGATAAGAGATGGCGTCGTGGATTTCACCCAGACGATAAATTTACTAAAATAGAATTGAAGGTTAAATATAATTATTTTGTATCTAATTCGCATCAATGTCCTGATAACGGTGTTACAAATTGGTGTGCTAAGAGTCCCGGTGTTACAAGCTATCCCGGGTGGGAAGGTTCTATCAAAGGTACCTTAGAAAGACCTAAGAAGTATGATGGCAACTATCCTTACAGTGAAGCACTCGAAGTTGTAGGATTAAAGACTGGGTCAGGTGGAGGTGGGAATCAGGGTTGGCAATACGATGTTAAAATATTCCTTGCTGATTGGCCGGGACTTGGTCAGATACTTACTGTAAATAAACTGAAGGGTATATCATGAGTACAATCGAAGACGAATTTGGATGGATTGGCTGGTGTAACGAAGACAATCACGATAAGATCTGGGGTTATTTCTATCGGCCCACACCTAACGCAAGCAGATGGGACACCAAACAGAACGGGTGGAACTGCTGTGTATTTTGGGCTCGACGTGGAAAAGCTATGCAGTTTAAGTCCAGCGTGACGGGCTTTGAGCTTAACAAACTTGTTCAATCTAAATTGAAGAAGGGTTATTCCAAAATCTCTCAACCTATATTGTTTAAGATTTGGCCGACCTTTATTGAAGAAGCAGAAGGCAAACTTATGTGGGATGTCTTGGCCGGCAAGGTTAAATAACCATTTGACCTGATTAAATAAATATAGCATAATACACACATAGCAAATTTTTAACTATCGGAGAAAACATAAATGGCTACACTTGATACACACCGCGTTGAACGCCCACGTGACGTTCGTACACTTCTTACTCGCTGCATGAAGGTGGGACGCCCTGCAATGATTTGGGGACCGCCCGGTATTGGTAAGTCTGAATTGATTGCGGAAATTGGTGTTGAAACCAATCGCCCTGTTATTGACATGCGTCTGCTCTTGCTTGAGCCGACTGATATCAAGGGCATTCCTTATTATGATCCCGATACCAAGACAATGAAGTGGGCTCAGCCTGCTGATTTGCCTACAGAAGGTTTCTTCGGTAATGCAATTTTGTTCTTGGATGAAATCAATGCTGCTCCGCCGAGTGTGCAGGCAGCAGCCTATCAACTGATCTTAAATCGCCGAGTCGGTGAATATCATTTGCCAAAGGGCGTGTCGATGGTTTGTGCTGGCAATCGCGATAGTGACAAGGGTGTTACTTATCGTATGCCAAGTCCGCTTGCGAATCGTTTGGTCCACATTGAAATGGCGGCAAACTTCGAAGATTGGCAAAAATGGGCAATTGGCAACCGTGTCCATGCTGATGTGGTTGGCTTCTTGTCGCACCATAAGCAAAAGCTCTTCAACTTCGATTCGAAGAGCCCTGACAAAGCATTCGCTACACCGCGTAGCTGGGTGTTCGTTGGTCAACTGATTACAGACGACTTGCCAGAATCTATGAACACTGCGCTGGTTGCAGGTACAGTTGGTGACGGTCTGGCAACCGAATTTAGCGCACACCGTAAGGTTGCTGCTCGTATGCCGAAGTCGGAAGACGTGCTGATGGGTAAGGAAAAGAACCTGAATGTCAAGGATCTGAGCGCAATGTATTCGCTGACAATTTCCATGTGCTACACCTTGCAAGAATGGGTGTCCAAAGCGAATGCTAAAGAAGAAGGTTTTGGAATGGATACATGGCACGAATGTGTGGATCACTTCTTCACATTTATGATGGAAAACTTCCAAACTGAAATGATTGTGCTGGGTGCTAAAACCGCACTGCGTGATTATGCGCTGCCAATCAATCACCGTAAGCTGAAGACGTTTAAGGGCTTCCACGAAAAATACGGTAAGTACATTCTGGAAGATTAACGCATACCATAAAGCCCGCCATGTGCGGGCTTTATGTTTTTAAGGAACATACATGACAGAATATACATTAGTTGAAAGCAACGATAGGCAAACATTTATTGATAATATAAATGACCTATTGGAATATGGATGGATGTTACACGGTAATACATTCATTACAACTGTTGTGCTAGGAAATAACGGTGTAACAAAGTATTCCCAGGCACTTATTCGAGTGCGTACATAACTTACATCCTATAGACTAATAGTCACTAAAGTTGTATAATACATGCAACACAAGGAATAAAAATGGCAGCAGCAACAGATACTAGCCCCGAAGCGGTCCTGGAACAGATTATCCGGGCACGTATTTCTCTATTACTCCAGCAACCATTTTGGGGTACACTTGCAACTCGTTTAATTTTAAGAGATGCTACTGATGATCCTTGGTGTAAAACTGCAGGCACAGATGGCCGGTATTTTTACTTCAATCGCAATTTCATTTCCAAACTCAACAAACAAGAATGTATTTTCTTAGTAGCACACGAAGTTGAACACTGCGTTTACGATCACATGAGTCGTCGTGGTGGTCGCAAGCCTAAGATGTGGAATGCGGCAGCAGACTTTGTTATCAACTACGAACTTCACGAACACAATATTGGCAAACTTCCGGATCCAAAGACATCTGGTGTGCAGGCCTGCTTCGATGCAAAGTATAAAGGCATGTTCGCAGAAGAAGTGTATGAACTGTTGTTAAAGGACCCGAACAGCAATTGGCCAGAATTTGACATTCACCTCGAACCGGGAGACGGCAAAGGCGAGCCGATGACTGTGGAAGAACAACGCAACCTTTCAGACGAAATCAGAGCTGCGGTTATGCAGGCTGCTAAATCTGCCGGTGCAGGTAATACACCGGGTGGTGTTAAGCGTCTCTTGAAAGATTTGGTTGAGCCACAAATGGATTGGCGTGAGATTCTTAACATGAAGATTCAATCCATGATTAAGAATGATTTTACATGGAGCCGTTGCTCGCGTAAAAGTCAAGCAAGTGGTATCTATCTCCCGGGCACCAAAGAGGATGTTAAAGTTAAGGCAGCAGTTTCAATTGACTGTTCGGGTTCTATGGGCGATGATATGCTCAGGGACTTGCTGAGTGAAACCAAAGGTATCATGCAGCAATTTACTGACTTCGAATTAGAAGTCTGGTGCTTTGATACAAAGGTTTATAATCATGCCAAGTTTACACCGGATACAATTGATGAGATTGATGATTACGAAATCAAGGGTGGTGGCGGCACAAGTTTCGAATGCAACTGGGCATATATGAAGGAAAACAATATCGAGCCAGAACGTTTCATTATGATGACTGATGGTTATCCTTGTGGTGGTTGGGGCGATCCTTTGTACTGCGATACACTGTTCCTTATACACGGTGATGCGAAACGTAGTATTGTTGCGCCGTTTGGTATGACTGCCTGGTATGAGCCAGATAGTCATTCCCCGCAAAGCAAAAGGTAGTAATAATCGCTGTAATTAGCTTGTAGATTCACACAAAATCGGCTAATTACAGCATACTACAATCAAGCACGATGTAAGACCATGTATAATATTTTAGTCATAAAATGAACGATTATTTACTACCAGTGAATGAAGAATTCTTCGAAACAATCGCTAAAGCAATTGCTAAAAGTAGGTTGTTGAGAGATGCTATAATCACAGTCGAGGATAGTATCGGACCCGACACGGATATCGAAGATACACTTGATGAGTTATTTGATCCTATCTTTGATCGTCTCTGGCAAGGGCAGTCAGCTCATGATCAACACCAACGAGAATCATATATAGAAGACGCCAGGGTTGCTATTGCTGACATAAACCTAAAGTTGCTTACATTAGATCGATAGAGAGGATAAATAAAATCAAAGACAACTTGATGCATCAAACCTCTCTATACTTTAAAATCAAAGACTCAGCAGCATTGGAAAAACACAAGCTACTGGAAATTTTCTTTAAGTCGTGGGTTGATGAATCATGCAATAACGAAGTAAGTTATAACATAGAACCTGTAATCGATCCTAATCCGTGTAAACAATTGTTTGAAGAAACATTTAGGGTAGATTTTGATAAGATAGAAGATGCTGTAGCATTAAAGTTAAAAGGCATACCTTCAGAATTTCAGGGTTACATAGAACTTGTCGTTTAAAACGAGTTGACTTAATATATTATACATCGTATAATAACAGCACGGATCTTATTCCGAATTAATAATTATGGACACACTAATACTTAACAGCGATGGCACACCACTATCCCATGTACCCCTTTCGGTTGTATCATGGCAAGTAGCCATGCGGCTGATGTTTTTAGGCAAAGTGAAGGTTCTAAAATCTTACGAAAGTTGGGTTGTTAGATCTCAACACTTAGAAATGAAAGTCCCATCTATTGTTATCATGACTGAGCATGTTAAGTGGAGCAAAAATCTCAAGTACAGCCGTTCCAATGTTTATTTGCGGGATGATTTTACCTGCCAGCTTCAAACTACAAGCCGGTGTAAAGATGCTAAGGGTAAGGTGAAGCTTGTCGAATTAACACTGGACCATGTGGTACCTAAATCGCATGGTGGTAAGACTAATTGGCTGAATGTATGTACTTCTTGTAAGACATGCAACAGCGATAAAGGTGCTGATAAGACTATTGTACCTAAGAAGAAGCCTTACAAGCCTACTTATTATGAAATTCTTGCCAAACGTAAGACTTTACCCATCCATATCAGAGATGAAGAGTGGAGGTTTTACTTAGGTTGGCCGGATGAGTTAATCAAAGTTTTACCGCAGCCAACAGGCCCGGCACACTAATAAAAGCACCTTCGGGTGCTTTTATTTTGGTAAATATTATATGAATTATGAACAAATATATAAAAGACTTGTAGATAGAGCACAAACTCGCCTTCTAGACGGTTATATCGAACGCCACCATATAGTCCCTAAATGTCTACAGGGAACGAATGATCTATCTAACATTGTTTCACTAACACCCGAAGAACATTACCTTGCTCATTTATTACTCGTTAAGATCTACCCTAATACTAAAGGGCTCTGGTATGCTGTAAAGTTAATGTCAGGTCTTGGAAATAATAAGAAGTACGGCTGGGTTAAACGTCATCTATCAGAGATTGGATTTACACAAAAGCATAAAGATAATCTATCTAATGCTCAAAAGATAAAATGGAAAAATCGACCTGTAGGATTATATGCGACATTCGAAGAGAGACAAATAAGATATGTCAAAATGATAGAAAAACGCCAATTAAGAAAAGATTCTGCCATTATAACAGCACTTATCTACGCTGTATCTTGAAAATCGTCCAATAAAATATCAATAAATGCCACGATTTACATTCTCTGTCATAAGTAATGTTAGTAGATAATCTACAATAACCATTCATTTTAACGGAGAACCATAATGGCAAAACCAAACAAGAAAGCTTCGGCACCAGCATCTGCACCAGTAGCACCAGTAGCACCTGCAGCTGATGCACCAACAACAACTTCAGTTGAACCAGTTCAACTAACAATTGTTGATCTTCAATTATTAGCCCGGGTAGTTGATCTAGCATCACGCCGTGGCGCCTTCCAGGCCGGTGAATTATCTCAGGTCGGTGATGTTTATAACAAACTATCTGGATTCTTAGCTTATGTAGAAAGTACTCAAAAGAAAGAAGAACCAGCGGTAAATCCTGATGCTCCTACAGCCACTCAGTACGGTGCATTTGGCGAGCCACCAACAGGTGTAACTACAGAAACAAGTCCAGCCGCAGTGTAATCAAGAAAGGGGTTTATACCCCTTTAAGGAGTAAATTATGGCAATAGAAGGCCTAAAAAAGCACGCCGGTCAGCTTTTAAATACCGGAGTCCGTGTAGCTGTAGTGTTTAGAAAACTTCCAAACGATGAAGCAAATTGCTTAATTGTTGAAACAGAACGTCTTCCAGATAGCTATCACGACTATTTAATTCAATGTCTTAACAGCAAAGAATCAGTGGAGACAAATGATTTCTACGAAGTCTTAAATCGCAGAACCTTCCCGGATGGGCTGAATTGTCTAACCGCACTTCATCAGAGGGGATATCTTCGTAAGGAACCTGTAACTAATATTACAATGCTTCCTTTACCGGGACAAGCAGTTCCATTAGCACTTATCAATGCAACTATTGATAAGAAGGTTGATGAATATATGGCAAAACAATCTGGTCAGCAGGTGGTTGCGCCAGTTGTATTACCGACAATTCCAGTTGGAGATCCGTCGGCTATCGCTAAAGGACTCATCCTTCAGGCAGAGATTCTAGAAAAAGACGCCGCTGCTAAACGGGAAGAGGCTTATGCTTTAGATCCTGATTCGCGACCAGGCCGTGGTAGACCTGCTTTACCAGTTGATGCAAAGGCTGCAAAGCTGGAAGAACAGAAGACTAAACGTCGTGAGCGCGATCAACGTAAGGCTGCTGAAGCTAAAGTTGAAAAGAAAGAAGCAGTTATTGATGCCAAGGTTGCCGCAAAACTAAAAAGGGATGCGGCCCGATCATCCCAGAAGTAATTCTCCCGTAATATAGCCGGTTTTCCCCCGGCTATATTCTTATAAATAATAGGAGGTATCAGGGAGATGAGTAATATGGCAAAGAAAACAACGACGAGTTTTAATATAGATAGGGCTATTAGCAGAATTGCTAAACCTTCTGTATTTGACCGTATAGTCAAAGAAATAGATGCTAAAGAAATACCATCGAAATATATAGAACAAATTCTTGTTCAATACTACGATGGTAATATTGTTGAGCTAAGAGGTGACGAACTTACTCATCCTATACCGGTAAATAAAAATGCCACCTGGGAAGTAATGGAAGATTCTTTCAAGAAGATGAGAGATGTAAAAATCTTTATCAACACAGATAAATTAGAAAAAGATATCAACGAATTAGTTGAAGGAATCTTAGGTAATTATTGTTAAGAACTAAATCGTTTCTCTAACCAATCGAAATCATTGATCAACCTGATAAATTCAGGTTGATCCTTATGCACTCTACCAAACTCGGCACCATCAATTGCACCCATTATAGCAAAATCTCCAAATTCTCTATCGGCTCCCTCGGTACACCAGACATTAAGGCGATTCTCTGTTTCAGTATTATCTTGATTAGGAATTATTTTAGAAGCAAGTTTTACACACTCTCTAAATCCGCTGCGCCAGGCAGAGAATGGGTCGGTATTGAACTTGGTTACATTGCTTACTTCAGGAATTACTTTTAGACTCTTAGATACTGTTGTTGTGAAATCAATAGGAGATCCTATATATCTCATTAATAATTTTGCCGGGAATAATTTTATACCACCATACCCATATTCTAAGTCATTTACAGGATTATGCGAGTGCCATACATGTACCGACTGTCTATCTAGCGAATGTGGTTGATAATCAAAACTAAATGTAGACATAATTTCAGCATCAGCATCTACCACGTAGAACATCTCAGTCTCGGCCATCCTTGCTGCTACCTTATGTGCTCTGAGAATACCCTTTGTATTATGTAATCTCTTTGCCCTAGGGAATCTTTCTTTTAATCTTTCATAATTTGTATCAGCATATTCTTCATCGTAGCTTAAAAATACTATATCAAATACGGGGTATGTATATATTTTATCCATATTATTCTTAAGTTTTATATTTCCGCTCTGTAGCATTTCGTCGCTATATGCCGCTGGGTCTTTTGATACGTTATCAGTATTATATAAACGAATAATATTATCACCCCACATATGTATATAATCTTTATCCCAGATTTCGGGTTTGTATGTAAAATCGAAATCAGAAAATAGTATTTCTCTATCAGTTTTAATAACGTAGAAGAAATACCCCATGCAGTGATTAGCCATCTCTTCTAATATGTCTGCTGTAATTTCAGAATTAGGTGAAAAGAATTTTTTATCTACTTCTATCTTTTCACATATTTTATTTGTCACATACTCGGTTTGCTCGTCATAAATGATATAAACTTTTTGTCTCATTAAATTTCCATTAAGTATAGCGTTATTTATCTTACTTCTTTTGACTAATGATATTATTATAACTTATAATATGTGTGATATCAAGGAGTCTATGTGAAAAAACTATTCATTAGCATAATTTCTGCACTAGCAATTACAGCAGGCGCAGCCGAAATACCTAGTTGGAAGATCACCGAAGTAACCGGAAATAATAAGATAGCAATCGGGTACATTTATCATACAAGTGCGATAGGCACGCAGGTGGGTGCTAAAACGGAAAAGTTTGTCACTGGTTTGCGATTTGTATGCTCCACAAAAGCGGCAGCGATGCCGGCCGATCCTCTTATTACTATCTACTGGAACACAATGATAGGCAACATGCCGCAATACACCGAAATTCATTTGGATAAGAAATTATTCGAAGGTGACCCAGCTATTCGATGGGAACAAGATGGACCATTGTTGTATCGTTCAATGTATGTTTCACAACCACTTATTAAGTCAATGAAAACAAGTAATAGCATTAGCTTCAGCTGGCTAGGAACAGATGCTGTAAGACGTTCAACAATGTTCGATCTTAAGACCTTCAATGCACATTTAGGCGAATTTAGCGCATTGTGTAAGATAGAATTATAAATAGATATAATTACCGGAATCATAAAATGATAAAATTTGACATAGATAATCCGCCTAAATGGGCATTTATTTTAGGTTGGATTGTTCTGATCCCATTTTTACCATTTCTCTGGCTTTTCTTGGTTATATATTTTAATCTTGTGATGCCATGGTATAAACGTAAAACCGGTAAAGATGCTTGGAACCCTAAATAACACCTACCTGGACTACCATAATGAAATATTTCCTGAGAACAAGCTTCTTTGCTGTTCTCCTATCTTTAGTTTTGACTGTATTAACATTAAATTGGATTATAAATGACGATATTACTAAATGCTTTCTTGATCCTGTATTTTTTAGTGTAGAGAGTGAAGCAATCAGTAATGTTGATGTAGAATTTAGTAATAGAAAGATATTTCTTAACGTACATCTTAACCAACCGATGACGTGTAAAGAAGTGATTACTTTATTAGGTATAGAATCATTTTCTATAAAAGAAAAAGTCTATGCTCCTAGTTGCTCACGCATTGATAAGAATCTAGTAAAAATTACTTATGGCGAAGTCATTCAAGTATGAATGAATTTATTCTTGTTGAATTTATATTTGAATGGCGATATGCTGATAGCACAAATATAAAAATAAAAGGATTAGGTGATGATTTTATATTGTTAGAATCTCACACCCTGCTTGCTGCTAACGGGGACGAATATCATACGGTTACTGGTAAAATCAATTCAGAAACTGCCACAGCTATCAAACTCAGTGATAAATTCTTATCTGATCGGATGCGTATATCCTATATACCTGATGCTCTTAAAGATAGATATCGAGTATGAAGTATTATTGGTCCTGTTGGTTTAAAGAAGATGCACTCAAGGAGTCGGGGGCAATGGGTATTATACATACCGATTTTCACTGGAACTGCCTTGAGCCTATTAAGAAACCGAATGCTACCTGGTATGATTTTGTATTCAAAGCAGACGAGTCTTTCCCTACATTTATGAAAATTAAGGAAGATAAAAGTATGGCAGAGATTCCCGAAAGCTATTATTTTAATTTTGTAATAGGTAACGCTGTTATATTACCCGATGACGAAGATAGTACATCAAAGGCAATCAGAAACTGTCGTTTGGATTTTTAGATAAATAATGGATGACAACTATCGCAAGAATTCAAGCATTACCAACTAGCCCCTTCGAAGGTAGTGGTTTAGTCGGTATTGTTATCACAAGTGGTATTCCTAGTTATTTCAAACTTATAGGTTCGGATCTAAGCAGAATAATTTCTGTTCATTGGTATCCCAAGAACCCTGCTAGTGTTATATTTGAGATGAGGCAACTTATCTTAGTAAGTAATACCGAAGGCACCTTTATGGTTCGCGTCACCGATAATATGCTAGACACAAGTGACCGAGGTGGTAGGATTAGTTTTCAAGTAGATGATGGTACTACACTTTCTGCTCCTGTAATAACATACGGTCCTGTTTCGCTTGGACCATTATGGCAGGCACCCGGCCAAGGTATGGTTACGGGTTGACAAAAACCTGTATTAGTAGTATAATACTAAAATGAAAAATCTGATCTTAGCTGTATGTGCAACAACTATGCTAATAGGAAATGCTGCGGCAGTCATTAAACATCGCACCTTTTCTGTTCCAATTTTTAGCGCAAAAAGCTTTATTGTAGCAAACGAAGATGGGACAATATTAAGAGAGCAAGATGGTGATACCATTCGGCCAATTGCTTCTATTAGCAAACTCATGGTAGCTCTGCTTGCTTCAGAGCAAAATCTTACCGAAGATATATTGATTCCAAAAACAAGGCAAGTGCAAAGCAGCATACCACGCACAGTAAAAACACTAACTAGACGCGAATTGTTGACATTAGCACTCATTAGATCAGATAACTTCGCCGCTCAGATTCTATGTATCAACCTCCCTAATTGTGTCGATCGTATGAATGAGAAAGCATTAGAGATTGGTATGATTAACACAAGGTACCAAGAGCCAACCGGACTTGATAAAGGTAATGTTAGCACCGCACACGATCTACTCAAGTTGGTTATGGTTGCTTCTTTAAGTGATACCATTACTGATATTTCAAGTCGGGCAAATGCTGAAATACCGATTAAGAAAAGATCAATCAAAATACATAATACTAACCCGCTCACATCAAAGTTTAGTATAGTATTATCTAAAACTGGATTTACTAATCCAGCAGGAGGATGCCTTGTAATGATGATGAACTCTGCTGTAGGTAGAAAAATCTTTGTCTTACTAGGTAGTAAAAACGCACATACTAGAATACCCGATATGGAAAGGTTGGTTAAGGAATTGTGACTCTGATAAATGTTATGATACCGGATAAATTAGCTCATCTGGTTGATATGGCTGAAACAGATAATTTTGCTATAATCGAAACGGCACGAGGAGCAGGTTATCGCTTTTTTATTGTAGAAACAATAGATGAAGAAATGACTGCCCTTGTTCTAAAATTAGGTGCAATGTATGTCTGGAAAAGATAAATCAATTGCGTATAAATATATGATGTAGTAAAATACAGTATGATCCAAATAATATACTGTGTGCCACCAGCAGAGCAGGACTCTGAAATTAAGTGGTTACATGATCAAAAAGTATATCCATCGATTAGTACCGTCTGGGATTATATAGCAAATCAACATTCAGTTGCATTTGGTGTTATTGTTAATCCCGAAATAGCACTTCTTATAAAGCTTCGTCATAAACTTGATGTGCAGACTAACTATAGACAACGATGAAATTTATGTCATATACCTGCCAATTGTGGGAAATCGAAACAAAGAAGAAATGGCTCACTGATGTAGTGGGTGTGACTATTTTTAGAGTTATTGAGCCGGATGTAAAAGGAAATAAACATCAATTGCAACTGCCGGCCAAGATTATCTTTTATGTATCAGACGAAGAATTAGAAACAGTGATTAAACTTAAATACCCGCCAAATACTTTCGAGTATCTCATGGCATGAACAATTATATTATTAGAATAGCTGCCGAGCATTGGATTAAGTTTGAAGACTATGCTGCTAAAGAACATATCAAATTTAAGATAATTCAAGAACCGTTTGATGTTTTGTACATAGTGAGCATGAATGAAAGAGCAGCAACAGCATTAAAATTAACAATCCCTATTAAGGGAATGATGAACTATAAGGAAACAGTATGAAATATACATTTAAGTTTGGCGCCGATGAAGAAGGCAAATTTCGTCGTATTGTAGAACGGCTCGAACCCGAGGAATATACAGTGCTTGAAGAAATTAGTATTATCGATTTAGATAATCCCAGGACTAGTGAAAGACAAACAGTTATGGATATGGATCCAGAAGCTGCCCTAACCTTCCGCTTAGGTATGAAGAATGTAATTATCAGACGCGAGCGCACAGAAGAAGAACTTGCCGAAGAAAAGCGCATCAATGATCAGCACAAAATTACTATTACAGTGAAAGTGGATGGCATGAATGCCGATGGCACAATGTCTATCCCTACCATTAATACAGATGGGTCACTGCTTGATCCTAACGTGCTCGCAGAAAAATTAGAAGGAATACAGCTACGATGAAGAGTAATTACCGCATAGATTTGGAAGTTGAAGATAAAGAGCATATTGATAAAGTCCTTTCTCAAATGGGTATAAGCATAGATCATATGGTGATATCTGTTCACGAGAATACATTATTGGGCTACTTTGTTTCACTATCTAAGTATGAATTACTTTATATTCGACTTGCATGTAAGTTTCGGGAAGTACACGATTTAACAAAGTATGAGCACTCTGATTAAATGTTTTATTGTAAGAGAGGATTTTTCTATGACGGAACCTTCTGTCTGTAGTTTCTTATATGAAAATTGTATAAACTATAACATGAAGGTTGTTGCCGGAGCAGGCAATGATCGAACTGTAGTTTATACAGCACAGATGTCGGACGAAGATGCCACCTATATTACTCTTACTTTCCCTAGCCTACACATAGCTACAATCCCGGAACTGGCAGAACCTTTGTCGATGTAACATACTATAAAAGAAGTGCGTGGTGTCGGTAAATAAAGTATGAGGATATTCACACTTCTTTTATTAATGATGTGTAATATTGCTGGCGCCGCAGAAGATACACAGGCACTACCTATAGAGTGGAAACCTATAGTAGGTTTCGATTACGCAGGACTAAAGGCTTTTGTAGATATAAATGATCGCGAAAGAAATCAAATAGATGAAGACGATTATGGACAAGGATCTATACTCATAGTATTAGAAGAACCCGGTAATGTAAAGGTTGGTCAAGAAACTGTTACAGCGAAGAGTGTTATGAAATATATGGTTGTAGATTGTTCTAATGGGATGACTTCATGGACATTGGATCTTTATTTTGATGTAGAGATGCCTACAAGGCATAGCAAACCTTTAGCAGGCTACAAATATAATCCGAGTGTTAAAAATGTCTTACATTTCAGGAAGACATCTTTCATTTACTTAACCTTCTGTCCTTCTTATATCTGAAAATCCTTTTCAAAATTCCATCTCAGATTTCCAAATCAGATTTGGATTTTCAAACCCAAATCCTGTGCGAAAAACCTGCACAATTTCTGTGCCTATAGACGCACGAAGCTATAGACTTTTACATTAAAAAATATTAAAATAATAGTATGAATAAAGATATTGATCAACACTTTGAAGAATTAGCCAAACGCTGGCCAGACCTATATCAGAAAGCCCAAGTTGATTACTTTGGTGTAGAGATAGGATGGTCAGGTATAATAGACACCTTGTGCAATTTAATCTCCCATAAGGTAGAAAGTGCTAAGAGGCGATTGAAATATGAGTTAGAACAGCCGGGAAATTCTCTGGATTCTGTAAAGATTGCCAAACTCGAAAAGGAAGTAGCAGATGCCCTGGAAGAGCTTCCTACCATTACTCAAGTTAAAGAGAAATTCGGTGGATTGCGATTTTATGTAAGTAGTGCTACAGATGAAGTGCATAACTACATCGATTTTGCCGAATCTATGTCTTTCCGTGTATGCGAAATGTGTGGCGCACCTGGCGAGCCACGTAGTGATGGATGGACCAAGACACTTTGTGATAGGCATCATCGCGAAAGGCATGCAGAATCCGAGCCGTATGTTGATCCAGTGCCCACTGGTAGCCCTAAATTGGCAGAAGAATGAAATTTGAAATTGATGAATGTTATTTAACTTCGATCAATATCAAGAAAGAGTGGAGCATATACGCTGGCCTAAAGGAACTAACAGATGATCAACTTGTTAAAGTTCTTAAAGGTGAAGATCGCTGCTGCACAATTCGTTCAGGTGATCATCCAGAGTTCGCTAAACTACGCGAACAACTAGGTGTTGATGGGTATATCAAAATACAACGCGGTTGGTGGAATGGTGATGAAGTAATAAAACCATTTACCCTCAATGGTGCGAAATTCAAGAAAGGTGAGCAATTTCCATGTGCCAGTGCTATGTCCGGCCATTTGAAATTTACAAAGAAACTCATCAAGAATACCAAACCCAAAATAGCCCCAATGTTGCCTTAAACCAACAATCAATAGAAACGGTAGTCGAGTTCCACTCTATAAGAATCATTGTTGCGATCAGGCAACACGAGCAGACTTGATCTTGGTGAAATCCATTTCATATCAAACCCGATATAATAAATACATCAGTTGACAGATAGTTGTCTTTCTTTTATAATATAGTTAATATAGGAGTCGATATGAAAAAACAAATAGAAATCCAAGACGCCGATGATGAGTATTATGATGTCAACGGAAATGTATCTTCGAGCGGACGATATGACGTAGGCGGAAATCCAATCTCGGAACGTTGGGCTGCATATAGTGATTACTTATACGATCAAGCAAGAGATAAAGAGTTTGAAAAACAATGCAATGAATAGGCATTTTTCAATAGGGCCGTATGTCATTCATGCTATAGTATTATGGTTAGCATTTATCGGCGGCGCTAGTATTCTTTTTGTTGCACACGGGATATGGGGTTTTCCGAGCATCATTAATTATCTAATAGATATTATTATAGCGTGTGTGATATTCTCACCTGTGATAATACAATATTTCTCCTGGTCTAAATTGCTCACTCATGCAAGGCATGATTCACTAACAGGATTGTTTAATCGCAGTTCATTCAATAAACATTTTACAGAATTTATTAATCGTGGTCAAAAATTTCAGTTGGTGATGATTGATTTATGTAAATTTAAAAGTATAAATGATACGTATGGGCATCGAGTAGGAGATGATGTATTAAAGGTTGTGGCCACACGAATTCAGAATATATTGCGTCCGGGAGATATTCTTGCTAGATTAGGTGGCGACGAATTTGTTATATTGTTGCCGGGTGAAATATCTGATGCTGAATTTATTGATCTAATAAAAAGCATCGAAGAGCCTATGCAGATTTCAGATATTAATTTAAGTATTGGACTCAGTGTTAGCATTACCGCTTACCCCGATAATGGGACCGATCATGTAACACTAATGACACAGGCTGATAATGCTATGTATTATGCCAAAAAAAATGGCATCAGTGTCTTTAGTGGAAATCTAGGGGATATGTCCTTTAATAGAGTGAGAGCATAATGAAAGTATATAAGGCTACACATTTTCAATACGTAATGGTACATACTGATCTGGGATTCTTCAAGATAAATAATCTTGGTACAATTTTAGAGTGGGACGAATTGGCGCAAAACTGGATTGAAGCAAAACTGCAGGTCGAAGATGCATCCCAACTGGTGATTCTAAGTTTGGCTAAATTCAATAAGAATCATTCCGATCTATAACATTAGGAACAATATGGCTCAAAAAAGACAAGGACAACTTACTCCTGCTCCGCAGTGGTGGAAACATTTAAGAGATTGGAAACGAATCTTCTGGAAGTCTGAAAGACAGGCCCAGAAGAAAGATGCCAAAGAACGAGAAGAAGGGTAAACTTTATTCCGGAGCGCGATAAGGGAAGGGTTTTAAGGGTTCTGGCGGACCCTTTTTTCCAGGTTTGTTAATACGAATACTAACGGGATTCTGGAATTTGTGAATTAGTTTGAGTAAAGGATCTTCACCTTCGAAGAACGATGTGCGAAGAATCTTCTCATCCTCCGCCATAATTGTAGTGTCAGCATTTTGTGTCTTCAACCAATTTACTAATATCGGGTGCTGTTTATCAAACTCGTACCAGAAATCTTGTAGCGGAAGGAAAGCATATAAGGTATTAATTTTAGTTGACATATTTAACCTGGTAGTTATATATTCCTCTTTACAATCATCAAACTTTCTCATGTTCTCTCCGCCAGCTGTCTCTAACAAAGGGTAGCACTCTTTATGGAACACTCTTAACAGATCACCGAGTTTCCAACTATTACGGATCATCAGTTCCTTAATAGTGTTTTGGTAAACTTCTCCCACAGCAAAAAAAGAATATAAAGAATATATTTCCATCATCTTAGCATAGTCTTGGCGAGTATAAGAAAGTGTTTCTACAACTACTTCGTTACCTATATTAAACTTAGAGGTGATATTTCGATTGTTATTAATCGAGGTTCCTACCTTATACTTCTTTCGATATTCTGCTGAATATGCTTCGGACTGCGGAAGTAACTGCCATTCATACATGCGAATTCCTATGTTCTGTTCATAAGGTTTGCTGAACTCATCATAAAACTTATTCACTGTCATTCCCGGAAAACCCATAATCAATTCAGTGATCACAAAGAGATTCAGAGACTTAGCATGGTCAGCTAAAGCAAAGTATTCACTACTGCTAATATCAGTTCTCTGGACACTTTCCAATGCTTCAAGATCGAATGTCTGATTACATATCTTGTACACATCAAGTAATTTGCTGTCCGCGGTAAGCGTAATAATTTCTTTGATAAATTTGAAATGTTTGGTAGTCTTCCCCCAACCAGGTATTTGTAAAATAGGTTTGATTGGCATATCGTTTGTCTTTTCAATTATCATTTTAATGATATCGACATCACGATTGCCGAGAATTCCGGTATTACTATCACATAGATAAATCAGTAAAGAATTAAAGATAGGGACAATATCTAAATCTTTGCTTATTGCTTCCATGGTCTTCTTAATCATTTTAGATCCAACACCACCTCCCCAGTCACAATAGGTACAACCATACGGGCATCCTCGTGTTGTTTCTATTTTTACGCTGATCTGTTTTTCGGGATAAATTTCATATAAGATACGAACGTATTCTTTCATTGACTCTGACTGTGCTTCGTATGCACTAAAGTCCCATTGGAAATCTTGCTTGCTAGTTGTTTTCTTGCTACGAAAAACTAATTTACGATCTTTAGATGGATACATACACTGTTCTACTTTCGACCAATCTACTACTCCATCTTTATAATTATCCAACATATCGGTGATAGAAATTTCACCGTATGCTGTATCGGGAATACAAGCATCAATAAAGGGAAATTCAGAGAAGAAATTATTCTGATGGCTCACATATTGATGAGGGCCACCTAATATAATAATACAATGCGGCCATTTTTCTTTAACCCAAGAACACAGTTCGAGGCTTGCTGAATAATTCCAGATATATAAACTCATACCAAATATATCCGGGGGGTTCTTACTAATCTCTTTCTTCCTATCATCCATATTTTCAATAAATTCGGTGGTAGGAAGAACCCAATTATAATTTTGAACATTATCACCGTGGATTTCGTAATAAGTTTTAGCACTGGCCCATAATAACGGAAGGAAAGGTAGAGTGTCGATGGGGCAGGATAATAGTTGTATGTTTTTTGTCATACGCATATTTATTAGAAAAACGCAGGTTGACTCTTAAATTGACTGCTAGTATAATGCAATATAAACAGATTTATTAGAATAATGAAAATATTTTTATCATGCTGGTATAAACTTGTAGAGTGGTGCAAGACCGGTTGTAATCACGACTGTAACCAAGGGCGCCAATGTACTTGTGGAAAGAATAAGGTAGTTAAATGAATAAACGAATTTTAGAACTTGCCATTAAGGCTGGAATAAATTTGACACCGGCTCAGTTTTCTGGCGTGCTCGAAGACGAAGTATCTGAGTTTGACTTGGAGAAATTTGCTGAGCTAATTATCTGCGAATGTGCTGCCCAGGCTGAAACAAAGTTACTTAAAAATCTCAAATCTAACGAAACTCATCAACTATCATACAACGAAGGTCTGCGTGATGGTGTGGCAGAGTTTAAGAAACAATTCGGAGTTAAATAATGAAACAAGAAGTCAGGACATACGAAGAACTTGAAGAACTTGTAAGACCTATAGTCAATTCACACAAATATGTGATCGAGGTACAGGAACTGCCCGATAACACTGGCTTCAAGGTACAATGGCAGGAACATAAAACCTATACTGCACTGGATGGTAAGGTATTTCCAGAAGAAATTTGGTTTAATGAAGCTGGAGAAATGCTGCAAGTGCAGGATATTTCTCCAGAGCATTGCCGAAATATTCTTCGTATGATCCTACGGAATGAACGAGAACTCAACGATTCATACAAAAATCTCACCAATCACCTTATTGATATCTCTCAACAGGGAGGATTGATTAATATCGACCACGAAGAAACTTTACCAACATTACATTGAAGCTGATTGACCGAGATCAGTTAATATACTACAATATAATGGTAAATAGTCTATAGTTTACATTACACAAAGGAAAATTATGAAAAAACTTATCACTCTCGTTCTTGCTACTGTTGCTTTTGCTGCTTTTGCTGCCGCACCGGTTGCACCTGCTGCTGTAGCTGCTCCTGCTGTTGCGGCACCAGTTGCTGCTCCTGCTGCACCTGCTAAGGCTGCACCTGCTAAAAAGGCAGTTAAAGCTAAGAAAGCTAAAAAGGCAGTTGCTCCAGCCAAGGCAGCATCAACACCAGCCAAGTAAGTAGGCAAGATGGCAAGGATGGAAGGGACTGGTTGACAGTCCCTTCGTCTTTTGTTATAATATAAACACTAAGGAGCTATCATGCAATCTATTAAACGATTTACTACCGCAGTGTTGGTAAGTGTAATTTATCTTCCCCAGCAATGGTGTCTTGTTTACATTCCGTTTGCGGCCGGCTTTCTTAATTAAATTCTCTGACCGTAGCTCAACTGGATAGAGCAACAGCCTTCTAAGCTGTAGGTCGGGGGTTCGAGTCCCTCCGGTCAGGCCAACACTTACTTTAAGGATATAAAATGATTCTTCAGAAACCTAATACAACACCATTTGATCCTGCTAACAAAGCACATCGACATGCTGTCGCGGCTTTCTTAAAGCGTAATGCTTGGGCTGATTCTCCAATCCGTTTTAGCTATGATCCTAATTATGGCAGCATTGCTGACCAAGTACGGGCAAAGATGTTGGATTGGTATATGAACAAGGAAATGAACAGAATGCCCAAACCTGCGGTAACAAAGGTTAAAGGAAAATCAGCATCGGCTGTGAAAAAGGCAGCATCACTTCGTCCTTTGTATAAGGTATCGTAATGCTTTCACCGCGTAATGGTATTGAACTGTATCATGTCATGACATGTGAAATTGATGCCGTTGATACCTTATTTGAAATTTGCGATGCAGAGTTCAATAGTAGAAAAGATGTACATGACCGCTTCGATCGTTCAATCGGTCTTAAAAGTTGGGCACGATATTATCTTAGTAACGAAGTTGAAAAGGTTGCGAAGCGAGAAAATATTATGTGTAGTAAGCATCTAGCGCATATTATTGCGACCGAGATTGCTGGCATCTGGTTTGAGCAAAATGAATTACAATAAAGGATAGAAAATGATTAAAAGAATTGCAACCGAAGCGGACGAGACAGTTGAATCAGCTGTTAGCAACGAACAAATTCTTGCAGAATTACAACGGACTAACGAGTTGTTGGCAGAAATGATTAAACAAGGTGGGGCAACTGATTGGAAACTTTGGATCATAATGAATGGTGTATGTGATGCGTTGTTAGCTCAAGGATTAGTTGATGACGACCCGCGATTAGCTGTAAAATAATATTCGGGCCGTTAGCTCAGTTGGTTAGAGCAGAGGACTCATAATCCTTTGGTCGTAGGTTCAAATCCTACACGGCCCACCATTTAATATAAGAATGCTCACCACGGCATAAGTGGAGCCAATCCCGAAAGGGCTGTAAACTTCTTATAAAGGTTCCTAATACATGTCGGGACAGACAGTGGAAAAGCATCTCGACTGGATTAGGTTCTGGTTCGGCACTACTTTTCGCGACTGCCAACTTTAAGGTGTCCTTCATGGATTGAAATATCTCCTTGTTGAATACTGGCAATGGAAGCATCTCGGCCATCTGTATGGTGGTTCAGCATCTGCTTCGCGATTGCCATCTTTTCGTGCGCTGGCAGGCAATAAATAAATCCATAAGATCCAGTTTACAGGCAGTGGGCATTTATCTTGCTAAAGAAGCTCTAATCCGCGATTGCCACCTATTCTGTATCCTGTTGACTCATACTTCTAATTAACATATAATTGTGGTATGAGATGCTTACTCCTATCACTAGCCTTTGTGCCTATTATGGTTCAACAAGGCACACCGACGATATGTTATCGTCCCATTGCTAAAGTTACACCAAAGATAGAGGTCAGGCAGGAAAAATGTTTGGCTACAATGATCTACGGTGAAGCTCGAGGGGAGTCGCTAAAGGGTCAGATAGCTGTGGCCTATACAGCAATGAATCGAGCTGTTAAACAGACGATTTGTAAGGTTGTATTGTCCCCTAAGCAGTATAGTATCTTCAATGATAATCCTGCATTAAGAGCAGCGGCAATGAGTCTCCATTTGGAGCCAAAGCAAAAAAGCACAATAGATAAGACTAGTTGGAAACAGGCCTTACAGGTAGCTAAATCTGTTATGAGGAAAGAAGTTGCTGATCCAACCAATGGTGCTACGCACTACCTTGCACCTACGTTAATGAAAGCAAAACGATACAAATATCCACTATGGTCAAAACAATATCGACTTGCTGTGGTTATCGACAATCATAGATTTTATAAACTTGTTGACAGGCCGACAACAAAGTCGTAAAATACTGATATGAATCAAAAATATATCACTTTACTAAAACTAATGGATGATGTTATTGCCACAAAGGATGCTATCAAACCTGCCGAGGGTTGGGCGTGGCAAAAGAATCACCCTGGTTTACAACCCGATGCGTTTCGAATACCACACCCATGTCATGCTGTATTTGATATTTTGCTTGCCTATATTGACACCGAATTTGCCTTAACAAAGCCATTTGCTGAATCAAGGAAAGAATTTGTATCGTTTGTCGGTTTAGGTTATGATTACGATACTACAGTCCGAGCTGTGCCATCAACAATAAGTGAAAATATTTTTCCATTATTGTGTATAAAGTGTATTCTTGTTCAACATCGAATGCCGATAGAACCTATACTATTAGATAATTTTGATAACTTTCACAAAAAATACGGCAGGTTAATCATAGGCGACAATTGACAGCATAGTCTATACACTGTATAATAACATTTTAGACATTACACAACATAGGAACTACAATGAACAATATTCAATTTATGCATTATCGGGCCTTTAATGACGCCGGTGGCTGGGGTGATTCTGAAGAAATCAGTTCACGCGGCGGTGCCACAGTTGCTATTCTCCCTGCTGATAACAACAAGGTGCTGATTACCATTGCTCGTTGCAACCCGGGTGATGTTTTCAATAAGAAGGTTGGCCGCACTATTGCTGCTGGTCGGCTCCAGGCATATTTGAATGGTCGCGAAAAGCTGGCAGACAAAATTGTAGAGGTCGTGATTACCGACCCGCTGCAATTAAAGGAAACTGTTGCCGCTGCAATTGAAGATGAAATGGATATGCTAGGCCTTTATTGACAGGCACGATAAGTAAGTATATAATAAATACTTATTAGAGAATAGCGGCTGTGGTGAAATTGGTAGACACAAGAGACTTAAAATCTCTCGCCGAAAGGTGTGCCGGTTCGAGTCCGGCCAGCCGCACCAAGTTTGCGATGTTGAAAGACGGGAGCACCACTGTGTATAGGCCCTGATCAGGATGAAGCACAGTATCGCAATTTAATAAAGTGACGACGAATTGTAAGAATTTAGTTTTTATATTAGAGCACATTTAGGTGTCCAGCTGGCACCTGGATCGATCCACCCATATAGGGCCAAGTAGGTAGACAACTCCTGCGTGAATGTGTTCCAATATAAAGATTTTGGTATGAAGAATAAGTAACCGAGACTTTTCTTCCTAATTCCCAAAGGATTGATCACTTTGGATTAGTGGCAAGACAGATGCTGGCGTGCCGATAAATCCTTTCTCAGGGTAAGCATCTAGCCGTTCATACCAAATTTTTAGTTTTTAAGGATAACATAATAATGAGTAAAGGCAGTTGGGTAAGACCGCGTAGTGTTTCAAATGAAGAATACTCGCAAAGATGGGATGCAATTTTTGGTACAGACCACAAGCAACCGTGTGGCTGCGGTCGCAGTACCACAGGATATTGTGACGGAAGTCATTCTTTATCACAAGAGGAATATGAAGAACGGTTATTTGAACAAGATACAAGTTCTTCAAAATAAAAATGTGGGGAATGATTAAAAAATGGTTCAGGGAATCCTGGGCCGAATTTGAAGAAGCTGCTGAATGGACTGCAAAGTTTGTGAACGGCGAAGATTAACCCGGAATACACTTACTCCGTTATGTCAAAGTGGGTTAGGCAGTAAACCAGAACTGCCGGGCGCTTACGATCTGCCTCATAGTCCCCAATTAGGGGAGCCTGGGAAAATCGCAGGGCATTTCTAATTTGCCCAAACGTGACAGATATTAGATGAATGGATTAATAGCCCGGTTCTGGGACTTTGTGGTGGAGTCGCCAGAACACTTTTATTTGTTATCATATTGAAGTATATTGGTTTGAAAATGGCTCCAGGTGCATTCATCTACGAGAACTCGTATTTGCCTGCGGAACTGGCTCCTCAGTATTGCCAGTGTATTTCAATATGATACACAGGAGTAAACTATGAGTAAAAAAGTCGATTGGAATAGTGTTGTAGTCGAAGGCGACATGGATGATGGCTTCTATGCTACAGAAGGTTGCTGGGATGACGGACTCGATATGACAGAAGAAGAGCTGAATGAATTAGATCCTGCCGAATTGTATGACATCGGCTATGATAAGTTGGTAATGGCTGCTGAAGCTGCATTCGAAGGTGATCGATAACATTAAGGGAAATTCTCCGTAGATATGAATAAAATTAAATTTCTTAATAAAAACACACCAATTCCATCAATACTCCCGGCAATGCGCGGAGATAAAGTTGAAATTCAATTATTTACTACATTACAATGTAATCTGCATTGTTCCTATTGTGTTCTAGGTGTAGGTGATATTTTAGGTACACAGGGTAAACCGACATACTCAATAGACGAGTTATCTTACTTTATTGATACACATCTCTCTGACAAAGAAATATACTTCACATTCTTCGGCGGCGAACCATTAATGAATCGACCATTTATTGACGAGGTATTGGAACGATATCCTACAACTGATTGTCAGATAATTACAAATGGTATACTTCTATCGAAAGTATCTGATAAGATGCTATCCCGTTTTTCAAACTTTCTTATATCAGTTGATGGTGATGAAGAAATTACAAACAAATATAGGGGTAAGAATGTATTTGCTAACATTATGAAAAATGTAGAGATAATTCGACCCAAGGTTTCAGGTACACTAACTGCAAGAATAACTTGGTGTGATCATGAACTATCTTTCGAAGCAATGGATTCTTTATTAGAAACATTTGACTGGGTTCACTTTCAATTTGCACAGCAAAAAGGTGTATATACTCCAGAACATGTAGAAGCTAAAAAACGTGTTATTGATCAGTTAGTGGATAGATTTTATTCTTACCCCGGTGTTTATCATTATGTCCCATTGATGGGTATCGCTCGTAATTTAGCTATACCAGGTGCAGCCGCAGCACAATGTTCGGGTGAAGCACACTGCCGTTCATCCACGAATGCTATCAACGTAAGACCCGATGGAAAAATATTTGGTTGTACAGACATGACATGGCTAGAGAATATGGAACACGGGTCGATTTCGGAGAATCGTCTTGTTCGAAGTCCGCTACAAAGACATCCCGATATGCCATGCGAGGCGTGCGAAGCAAAAGAATGGTGTCGTGGTAATTGTATGAAAAATTTGCATATCGCATATGTTATGAAGGATGAAGAGTATAGACGAGAAGTTGTAGATCCAGTATGCGAGTTGGTAAGGTATCTTGGTCGTCGAATGGCTGAGGGTGATCCGGTTGCATGGTTTAATAAATTATCAGTAGAAGATCAGAAACTAGTGACATCTGCACCGATTTATGATTATGTAGAAATTATTCCCTAACTCGAATATGCTTGAACAATCCTTAAAGAATTATGTTGATACTCCATATTCACGAGTTCGTCGCGGACCCGAATGTTATGAAGAGTCGAGCGTAATTACCATAAGAGAAATTGATCGGCTTGTAGAAGCATATCATCTTGGTGGTGGTCCGCAGACACTTCGTCTTATGCGTGATGCAATTGATCATTGGCTAAGAAGATATCACGGATATAGGGTGCAAGCAAGCATTGGAGCACATTATAAAGAAGTAGGAACTGATATCAAGAGTTGTATCTTTGAGCATGTCATTCCTGCCAGCAAGGCTCGAGATCTTCTTATTAAAGGTGTATTTGATGCTAAACAAGCAATGAATATTCCAACCTGTTTAATCAGTAAAGCAAACGATGCCTTACTAAGGAAGAATGGTCTTACATCTTCTACGCCAGATTATTGGAATTTCTTTAAGAGATACAATGTTCTGAATATTAAATTACAGACACATGATAATGTTGATATCAATCAAGAAACATGGAATTTAGAAGATCACTTCAACTATTTTAAGTTTGAGTAGGTACCACTATGACCCATTAAATCAAGAGGCCATCGCGTATGGTTGGGATAGGCCGTGTGGTTAAAAGACTGGATGTATAACTGCCTACTCATTTTATCTTTATATCAATCTGCGTTATAATAGCAACATGACACAAAGATACCTTCGATCTGAAGTAATACCGATCTCCGAAATCATACCCGATGTGAAAGCACATTGGAAAGAAAAACGAGCTCGTATCCAAAGGCCATCCGGCATCTGGGTAGGTGTATCCTCGCTGCGAATGAAAACATTTGCTCGGGCAGCATCTAAAGGAATGAAGTGTGTATGCTGCGGATTGGAAGGAACATTCTTTGCGGTGGAACAATCACCCGGGCAGATGGCTTGGCACCTTAACCTATATGGTGTGCGTGAAGACGAAGATGTTTTATTCACCCATGACCATAAGCTCGCAAGGGCTTTGGGCGGTGCAGATAATTTATCCAATGCTCAACTTATGTGTTCTCCTTGCAATGGTAAGAAGAGCAAAGGTGAAACAAAAGAAGTTTTAAGACTTAGAAAACTGAAGGCTGAAAATGCAGAAACATCTCTGGGAATGTAAACATCCGTACTATTGCACTGAAGGGCAATACTTCTCAAGCCAAGCTAATTACCCAACAATCTGGCCGTTTGATACATGGGAAGATTTTATAGGTGAGATGGGCGCTGCCGACGAAGACTACAATATGCTCTTTCGTTGGGATTGGGAAGAGCCTGAAGAAGACGACGAAGGCGAGCCACTTCCGCCGTTTTCCGGTGATGTGAACGAACGCAACGGTAAGCTGAAGTTGTTCTTCATGGTTCAGCGTAAAGGTTTTCATTCAACAAGTATTGTTAATGTATGTCGGGCAGATGAGACAGCAGTAATCGAATATTTGAAACCAAAATTGGCGCATCTGAAATCTCTTTGGGAGCCGCTGACATGAGTGAATGGTCACATCTTCCTAATGCCAAACATGTCGATAGGGTGTTGGAATCATTTAAGTCACATCCGGAAAAATGGGAGGCGGCATGGGATGCGGCATATGATGCGGCATATGATGCGGCATGGGGTGCGGCATATGATGCGGCATATTATGCGGCATGGGAGGCGGCATGGGATGCGGCATATGATGCGGCATATGATGCGGCATGGGGTGCGGCATATGATGCGGCATATTATGCGGCAGTGGCACTCATTGCATGGGATCATTCCGAGAAGTATCTCGACATGACTCCAGATGAATTGCGTATTTGGGGTAGGTTATCTGATGACCCGGCATGTATCTTATTGCTGCCGATGATTATTGTTTTACAGAAAGAAATGGCATGAACAAACTAATGACACTGTTTGATTTCGAAGTTACTGAAGATACTGATAAGTATCTCCATATCGAGGTAACACGGTTGGCCGATGGTGCTAAGAAAAAATTCTTCCAGGCACACGGCGATGTCGAAAGTATGACACGCTTCATGAATTCAATCACCGATGACCTTGCCGAAGGCTATTTCCCGAAACCGAGGAAGGTAAAATGAAAATTTATAGCAAGTTCGCAGAAAAGATTGCATACCTTGACACTGACGAAGGCTGTTTCAAAGTATATGCAAATGGTGCTATACATCGTTGGGTGGACGACGAGACAACTCATCAAAGTGATTGGGTTGACATGGATAAGCATACATCAGAAGGCATTTGTGAAATACAGTGTATTGATGAGATACGGCGTATTGGATTAACAATGCTGTTATAATCCTGTTGACTCTTTATAGCGAATCAACTATAATATACACATGGCAACAAAAGTAATCGACCCATCCGGCCGCAGGGCAAAGCGTTTAGCTGAAGAAGCTGAGACTCGTAGACTATACGATCTAAATAGCGTCGCACTGATCGCGATGTATAAAGCAACCATCCCAAAACGGTTGATGGATGCTCAGGCAATGGCATGCCACCTTGGTGTATCTACGCATGTATCTTTGACTGAGACAGGACCTTCTGTTAGATTCGAGTGTGAAGATCATACCAATAAAATCTATATTGATGATATTATTACATACAATACAGAAGAATGGGAACTCGAATCACTTGAACGAAACCTAAAAGATCTTAAGAAAGCACATGACGAATACAATGATCGCCGCATTGTTGCAAATATGGTATGGGATAAACTGACACCTGACCAAAAACACGCAATCAAAGAACACATCGCATATCTAAAGGTTTAATATGACACACCAACTACTTACAGAAATCGCATCCGACAATGGCAAACTCTTCAAACAGGGTGTTATTCGCAGAGAAGCGCAAGCCGGCAACGATGAATTTTTCGCTGGATTAAGGTACGCCTTAGACAATATTGATACCTTTGGTGTGAAGAAGGTCCCGGTTCGTACTGGCGCTGACGGGCCCGGGTTATCCTTCAAAACTTTCTCTGTCCTTGCTGAAGCTTTGATTAAGAGGGAGATTACAGGGGGAGCCGCAGCCACATCTATCGAATACTACATGGGTCATGCAACCAACGACGAGTGGAATGGTTGGTATCGCAAGATTCTTATCAAAGACTTGGGCTCTGGATTTAGTGAATCCACAGTAAACAAAGCTGTCAAAGGTGTAAACAAGGATTATGAAATTCCTGTCACTCCTTATATGCGGTGTAGCCTTCCTGAATCTTCCAATATGGAAGAATGGGACTATTCCGAAGGCGTGTATTCAGAGATCAAAGCAGATGGAATGTTTGCTTATGTAAATGTAAGCAAGGATGGATTTGTTCAAATTACTTCTCGTGGCGGCACAGTGATGCCACAGGATGTGCTTGGCATTGAAGCTGCCGCTACAAAAACATTTACACATGGAACGAGCACACACGGTGAACTTACTGTGTATCGTAACGGGGTGATGTTGGAACGCCAAATTGGAAATGGGATTTTGAATTCTGTTTCCAAAGGTGGGTCGCTCGGCGAAGGTGAGATTGTCGTTTTTGATTGTTGGGATCAGATTCCGCTAGAAGCATTTGTTTCTAAGGGCAAATACAATGTTTCTTATCACGAACGTTTCACATCGCTTGAAAAACAGGTAATGAAGCCTGTTTTTCAAGGCACCGATGTTATTCAGATCCAGCTGATTGAAACAAAGATTGTTTATTCTCCCGATGAAGCACTTGCACATTATCGTGATGCTCGCAGGCGTAAGTTGGAAGGCACAGTATGTAAGAGTCGTCACGCAATCTGGAAGGATGGTACAAGCAAAGATCAAGTTAAGCAGAAGGAAGTTGTTGACGTTGACCTTGAAATCAAAGGATTTACACCGGGTAAAAATAAGTTTGCTCACTTATTCGGTTCGCTTATTTGTGAGAGTAGCTGCGGTCTGCTTCTAGTCAATGCTTCGGGTATTCCGGATGATTTGCGGAACGAAATACATAACAACCGCGCCGAATACATGAACAAGATTGCTGTCATTCGTTCTAATGGTATTATGTATTCCACTAAGGCCGGTAAGAAGCACTCGCTGTTCCTACCACGATTGATTGAGGTACGCGATGACAAAACGGTTGCCGATAGTTTCGCAGAGGTTGAAGCTCAGTTCGCTGCTGCTATCAAGCCGGAAAAGGTAGAGGTAGAAGAATGAAAGAAGATGTTCCAGATTTATCATTAAAGGAACTCAAGGTATGCCGCAAGGCATTTAACGAGTATTGCTCTATGTTTCCTGATAGACTAATAGTTGATCCACGCCCGGGCGGTGGTCCGAAGTTGTTGAGAAATTTTGTAGATGTAATGACTCAAGCAAGATGGTGTGCCTGGTTGGAGGGATGGAAAACACAGGCAGCAAGGAAAGTAAAATGAAAGACATTGCTACTGCTGCACAGTATTGGTATGATATCAACTGGAAGAGTCGTCATTACCATAATTGGGGCCACGCTCTTAATGTTGTGAAGGGTGTTCAGGTTATTGATGAAAACGCATCACCCGAACTAATTTTGGCAGCATACTGGCACGATGCAATCTATGTTCCGGGTGCCGGATCCGATGCTAACGAACGATGCTCTGCTGCTGCATTAGGGCAGGAAGGACTGAGATATGATGATCCCGAAACTGCTCGCACCATCGAGAAGGCTAAGCGACTCGTCATACAAACTTCAATTGAAAATCATTTGACGGGTGGCCGCATCTCTGGTGATCTGGGAACCTTATTGGATGCCGATCTTTCTACACTGTGTTTACCGTACGAAGACTTTATAGAAATTCAGAAAGACATCATCGAAGAGAATGGTGGCACATATGAAAAACATCAACAACAAAGTGCTACCTTCCTAAAGCAGTTTCTAACCTGCCGCGAGTTTATCTACCATACCGACTTTGCTCGGGAAAGGTGGGAGCAACAGGCAAGGGCAAACATAGAACGGTATTGTAAGGAACAACCGTTGACAGTGTGAGTAAACGGCATTATAATTAACACATACGATAGCTAAAGTGAGATACATTAGTTGATAGGTAACTAAGTCGGACTAACGACCCGAATACCCTGGTGGTATTAGTAGAGAGTATAACGGTCCCGTCATAATGTGTTTCACTTTAGTTATTGTAGTGTTATATTGAAGTATATTGTACCGCAAGGCAAGTGTAAGGTTCCGGATTGAGACCCGTTCCAGTGCATCTCAAACAGTGTATTTCAATATAATACTTAGCGGGTATTTATAGAAACAAGATGTCAAGAAGTCAGGTGCCCTGCAAGGCTCTGAACATCAAGTCTTGTTGCAGCTCGAGAGGTTACTCTTAGCCCGGTTTGAGTTCCTACTTCTTAGGACGCCGTAGTGTTAAGGTTAAACCTTATATCTTGTTTCTATAAATATCTAGAAACACTCTTGAAAATGGGGATGCATCTTAGCTGATTTCCCGGGCGACCCCTGCAAGCATGGTTGAAGGGACTAAGGTGTCCGGTTCAAGACCGGAGCAAGGGTAGTTTGTATAAATAGTTATACTTCGTAAGGTGCGCGTAAAGACAGAAATGTCTATAAACATTAGCCCGGTAGGGATCGACAAGTCCAGTCTCAATTCGCCTAAGAATAGGTGTTTGATGATATAAGAACTGGTCCGGCAAATCTTTGCTCGAAGGAGCGAATATCGTTGTGCTTAATTCCAAGTCTGACGCACAACGAATTTATTGACTTGGGTAAGGGTGCTATACTTTCAGACCTTCCGGTGGGACAAGGCACAGAAACCGGATACACAACTGATGAGTCGGTAACGACGAAACTGTAAGACTTGAGGAGCGTTTGGGGACTTTTTAACTCGCTGGTGCGCTAAACAGCTTGAGACTAAGAAAGGACTTCTCGTTTTACAGTATTGTGTTAGGAAAGTTTATGCTTGCATTTATCAAAATGCCATCTTTTCATATTCGGGCCATTTCCTTCTAACCCACAATGAGGGCATGTATATGGTACAAGAAAATGATGTGTTCCGTCTGCTATTCTTTTTCGACAATGATAACCACCAATTTCTCCTCCCAAGAAATTATGAGTCCCAGCTTCTACACGCTGTTGATTCTGAACAAACTTCTTCTCACTATTTTGCCAATGATGAGTTCCGTCTGCTATTCTTTTGTGCGTGGGATTAGATTCTCCTACCAGATTATGTGTACCTTGTTCCACCCGTTTTAACGCTGCTAATGATGCTAGGATAGATTTTTCAGAAGCACTAATTTTCATTCTTTTAGCCATATAAAAACATGCACCATAATCACCTTGTGCGTAATGTATATTATAATGTTCCTTTAATGATACACATCTCAGATTACTTATATCGTTGTTTTCGATATTGCCGTCGACATGATGTATTTCATATGTTCGGCCGTCCGAATCTTTTGGTATCGGTCCAATATGTGTTTCGTAAATGTGTCGATAAATAGACATGCTGATTGCTCCTTTAAAGCATTAGAGTAAGTGGATGTTGGTTCATCGCGACTTACACTATATTTATCTATAATCGTTTGTATTTTATAGAGATTGTGTTATAATAAATATACTAATCGGGTTTACCCGCGTAGAGGAGATATATTCAAAGGATGCTAAACGATAAACTAATAGACTAAGGGGTAGAACCCCGGCCAATAATTATTATCCAGCGGTGGAAATAATAATGCCAATAATATAATAGAAATGATAGAGTAGAGGTAGCCACATAGCACCGTAGAGGGTGGTGGCAAAGAGCGGTTCCGGGGATTCTTGGTGCCGTCAGTGATAAAGACATTGAAGCCTGGGACCTTTTCCCGGGCTTTTCTTTTGGGTACATATCCTATTGCTCTTATGCTGCATTATGTTATAATGAGCGTATTGTAATAAGGGCCGGCATGCGTTATATGATATATTTTGTTAAGGTAGACCACGATAGCGAGAGATGTGCTCCTACCGAACGAACTGTGATAGAAGCATTGTCGTCAGAAGCCGCTATCGACCAATTCTATATTGACAGAGATAATCGTGGCTGCTATATCGAAGAAGTAGTCGAACTAACTTGGTAGGAGTAAATGGTGAGCGTATTAAAAACAACACTGACAACATATGAATTCGACCTGGATAGCATGAAAGCTTTGATCGCAAAAGACTTGGATGTTCATCCTCAATTGGTAGAAGTTACTTATGTCATTCAGGAAGTAGGTGCCGATCCAATGGATCGCTTTCCGGGTACTAAACAAGTTACGAAGATCCGCGTCACATTAACAAACAAGGTAACAACATGGGCTTTCGCACTGTAGTTGTATTGTCAAACGATCTTGCCCATGTTTGGGAGAAGGATCCTGAACTAGGTCGCAAGATTTGGGTGGCTTCTGCAACCGATGGCCGCAGAGTATTTCAGTATGGCCAGATTGTCGAGCAAGTTCACGCCGATACACAGACATTAGCTGTGTTGGATGGTTACGGTGGCAGGCCTGTTGCATATACGCACTGGCATCGCGAACAACAAGTGGGCGATGTCAATCTTGCCTTGCTGAAGGATTTAGCAGCAAGGATGGGTTATCGTGTCAGCAAAGTAAAGGTAAAGGAAATAAAATGAAAACACGTCTTATCGCATGTATCATTGGTGCCGCTGCATTGTTGTCTGCTTGTGGCAATGATAAAGTTATTGAAGGTAAGCATTACGATGTCTACGGTATTGCTAATATGGAATCGCAGAAGGATCCGAATGTGCTGTACGAAATCAGTGCCAGCTCGGTTATTTGGGGTATTATCCTCTGTGAAACAATTGTAGTTCCTGTCTATATCATTGGCTGGGACTTGTATCAACCCGTTCGTTTGAAATCTAAATAAGGAAAATTATGTCAAACTTAGTCAAGCTGATTTTTGCTGGGCTCTTCATTGCATTTTTACTCTTAGTGGGGCCTTGGTGTTTTATTTGGGGTGTGAATACTCTTATTGCTGCATCAATGATTGGTGCTCCTACAGGCGCATTTATTCCGCAGATTGCCTTTAGTTTCTGGACTTGGTTGGCTGCGGTAGTGTGCGGTGGATTAGCTGTTCTTCCTCATACTCGGCGTAGTTAAATGAGTAACGGTTCTTTTACGATGCTCATTGATTCGGTTGCAGCTCAAACCCAACGTGTCGAGGTTATCAAAGCAATTCGGATGCTTACTGGGCTCGGATTAAAAGACGCAAAAGACGCTTCAGAGCGGTATGGAGAGCAGCATTTCACTATTGCAATTCACAATTTTGCAGCCTACCCTAATCCCGATAACGAGATTGAAAATCAATTTCGTATCTTGCGTAACAATGGCATCAGCGTAGGTGATTCGGTCCAGCGATTGTTGCAATCTTTACGCGAATTGGGTGCCGAAGCCTTAAAGCAAGGTGAAGACGATCTTGCCAGCGAAATTCTGCAACTTGTCCTTGCTGAAAAACTTCGCAGGAAGCCGTGAAAAGAAATCCTACCGCTCGACGTTTATTGAAACGTGTTGTCACCAGCCGAAAGATGAGAATTTTTGTTATGGCAGTGGTTGGACCTACAATTTCGCTCGCAAGGCCACCACGAACAAATAGGGCAAGGAAGCTTTCAAAATCCTTATATCGTGTATTAGTTGACAAGAAGTAAATTCTGCTATATAATACATTATCGCAACAAGGAGTTACAAATGAGTCGCACCAAAGCTATCAATGATATGTGCAAAATGTGTATCTATGATCACAAATCGCCAGGAACTTGGAGAGAACAGGTAGAAGCCTGCACCAGCGTGAATTCGTGTCCGCTGTGGCAGTATCGCCCTGTCTCTGTTTCTACTGTAAATGGTAATCGCAAGACCCGTGCCGTCGATGCTGAACTTGATGTAGACGCATTGGTGGCTGGTCTGGAAGATGACGACGAAGTTGATGCTCCTGAAGCATTAGCAGTATAGGATATTAAAGTGTCACTACTTGGTAAACAAATTCAACTCAAAGGTCTTTCTCAAAAAGGAAAGAATCGAGTGCGCGAGCATGGTGATCGGTGGACGGTATTGGCCGAAACCGATGTTGTGCTTTTCGCACCGGGTAAACATGGCCCTTGGCTATTTGTTTCGCCAATTGGTTGCGATCAGAATCACAAAGCTTCACGGTGGGTCCGCTCTACCGATGATACAGACTTTGTAATAATTGCTGGATGATTGACTTCAGCCAATAATTGTCTTACAATAGCGGCAAGACGGAGGAAATAGTTCATTCGTCTTTGTTTACACACAACACACAAACTGGAGTATTTTATGACTAAGAACGCTACTGCTACTGAAACCACTGTTGCCGAAACCACTGTTGCTGCTGTTGCAGTTCCAAAGGCACCTTCCAAGAAGTCCCTTGCCATCGCTATCTTCACTGCGAAGATGGTTGAACGCACCCAAGGCCTGTTCGCTTCGAATAAAGAATTTCGGGCCGCTGTCTTGACTGGTATCCAAACCGATCTGGGCGTGTCCACTGCATCTGCTGCAACGATGTACAATGCGGCCAAAAAGGATGCTGAAGCTGCCGGCACCGTTACGCTCGGTCGTGATCCGAAGAAGGTTAAGGTTGCTTCTACTGGCAAGCGCGGCCGCCCCGCTGGCAGCAAGAATAGCCCAAAGGTTGAAGCACCTGCTGCTGACGTGGTTGCTGCTATTGCAGAACCGGTTGCTGCTGAAGCAACGGTCTAAACTAGCTAATGCTAGTGAAGGAAAAGGGACTACGGTCCCTATTCTTTTAGCTCAAAATTCTATTGACACCGTTCTCCTATGCTGTTATAATGTACAGAACATAGGATACACATGATCGCATATAAGCTATTCAAACAACGCAAGGATGGGTCGTTGGGTCCGCTGTTTATCAATGCTACACTTCGGGTGGAGGTTGGTAAAAAGTATATGGCGGAATTCCATCCGACCAAAGGCTATAAGGTTCGCCCAGGCTGGCACTGTTGCGCTGAGCCACTTGCTCCACACCTGTCAAAGAAGGGTCGAGTTTGGTGTAAGGTGGAGGTTAAAGGCTGCACTAAGCACGTTCGGCCCGAAAGCCAGGGTGGAATTTGGTATACAGCCAATAGCTTAAAAGTTTTGGAAGTGCTATAATATAGCATACAGGAGAATACCATGAGAGAAGAAAAAGATAAAAACATTACATACACCATCAGTTGGTCACAACGGATGATGTCCTCACCGTGTTCAACTTGGACCGATCCTGAAGAACAATCACTTGAAAAAGATATCGATGCTGGCAGTCTTGCCGAAGCTAATGAAGTAATCAATCGCATAAGGGCAATGAAATGAAAAAGATTATTGTAAATACTGGCCGCAGTGAAGCAAAGTTCAACATTGAAAAGGTTGAAGAGAAATACAAGGCCAAGTGGGTTGGGCAACTTTGCCTACGAGTGCGTGATGGTGGTTGGCATGGTGATGACTGCGGTGATGTGTATTACCAGGAAGTGCCGCCAGTGGAAGGCTATTCAAAATACTTCGCACTGATTAATCAGCTTGGCACAACCTACATCACAAGTGGTGCAAGTGCTGTGGAAGGAATCATCAATGGCGTTATTGCTAACGATGGAGAAATCATCTATTCACGCTACAGGCATGATTATCGCACATCAACTGATGGATCCACATTCATCGATGGTGGCCGTGATTATGTGCGCGGTGGAGCCACTGGTCGATACATCAACATGAAGATCGTTGATGGTGAGTTCTATCAACTGGAAGATGAAGATTTGTTGGATGAGGAAGACATAGATGAAAGCAAGGAACCGTAATGGCTAATAAAAAACAGGGTAATCTCACCGCACCTCCACAGTGGTGGAAGCATCTTCGCGATTGGAAGAAATACTTCTGGAAGTCTGAACGAGCAGCTCAGAAGAAAGATGTGAAAGAGCGGAGAGACGAATAGTGGTAGAACCGGTGCAACCAGATAGTGAAGCCAGGATGTTTGAATGGCTTGCTAAGGCTGACAAGATTATGGAAAATAATGAGTATTGGTTATATCCTTCAAAACAATTTGTATTCGATCCCGAATCAAACGAGTTTTATGAGTTTGATGCTGAGTTAAATGAACTACTATTAAAACGACTACGATAAATATGAATTATATTTCTATTCGCTCCCCTTTATTTAAGAATGTCACGTTACTGACTTTCTTCGTTGTAAGTTTTGCTATGTATGGAGCGGTATCACTTCTGTATCTATTACACGCATATTCTCACACATTACTATTACCATTTTATCTATATTATGTTATTGATTTTTTTATTGCCACAGTTGTAGTTGTTCCAATACTTTATCATTTCGTAGTAGTTGGTAAGATAACACATAAGGCAACCTTTGATCCTTTAACCGGATTATATAATCGAGCAGCATTCGCTGATAGAATTAATAAACTGATTAAAAAGAAAACAAAATTCCAATTACTATTAATTGACTTATGCAAATTCAAAGAAGTAAACGATACATATGGGCACGATGCTGGCGATGAAGTATTAAGAGTTGTGGGAAAACGAATTGTAGAATCAGTAGGTGCTAATGATATGGTAATTCGATTAGGTAGCGATGAATTTGTTATTCTCCTACCTTATGCTAATGTATTTTCACATGAAACAGTAATCCAGCAAATGATAGAAAAGATAAAGGAGCCAATTGACATCAATGAGCAATCAGTGAGCATTGGCCTTAGTCTTGGCAAGGTTGATTATCCAGAATCCGGTAATGATGTAAAGACATTAATGACCAAGGCTGATTGTGCAATGTATAACGCCAAGAAGAATGGAATAGATGTGTTCATATGTCATCCCAACGAAGGTTGTTGTAATTTTACAACTAAATAATCTATTGATTTTGTTTGCGTATTAGTGTATAATACATTATGAAATTAACCGCATACAGCAAAAATAGATTTTATAAGAGTTTCGATAGTTATCACGTACCTAAAGAATATGCTGATACTATCTATAACTATCTTGTTCACGGTTATAGTCCCGGCGGCTTCTTTACTTCTGTGTTGGCTAATGACTGTCTGGGTGCCATAACACATTCACACCCATCAAATACTATGCAGGCCTTAAAATATATGGCTGTATGGATTCTTAATGAACTGCCACGCAATGTATGCTGGGGGTCATATGAGGTGGTTGAAGCTTGGCTAAAGATGTCTGTAGCAGACCGCAGGGCAGTGTTAGAATCGAAAAGGCTAATATTTGCCGAAGAGGAAGAAACCGTATTGGTTCTTAAGGGTGAGAAAGTTGAAGAATCAATTGGTGTATGATTATAAACTTTCTGTTCGATTACTGACAGGAGAATCTTGGTCGGGAGATACGATACTACAAGACATATTTGTGAAGGCAAATATGCCGAATTTAGGCATATTGCTGCGTACATTAGACGCAAGTGACTCAGTAGTAAGCATTGCCGTTTTTAAGACGTTTGTATTTCCAGAATTAACAACACTGGCTAAAATGACTCGTGAAGAGTTACATATCCAGAATAACGAAATGATGAAGATATCATGAGAATCAATGTATATAAAGAAACAGATGACGACTGGTATGGCAACTACCGAGTAGAAGGCGATGCCCGCGTATCTAAACTGGTATGTGTATCATTTACGCAAACAGGCCCAAATCCGCCCAATAATGGTGATTGGCGTGTATGTGTTTGGGGTAATGACGATTTTGGTATGGAACGAGATTTTGAAGACGAAGCCACAGCACTAAATATATTTTACCAAGTGGTTGGTTGGCCGAAAGTTAATCAGAGCCTATTAAGAGATATAGGATTTATAAGCGCATAATATGAAAGAAACAATTTATAAAGTTTATTGGACTGATGCAGATGGCGAGGCCAAATTCATCGACTTTCATAAACTCGATTATGCGTTACGCGGTGCCGCTTCGCTAAGGGAACAAGGATTTAAGTTCATAACAATGGTTTGTGAAAATGTAGATCAAGTCGGTCAAAACGGTGTGGATGAAGTTAAAGATGGTAAGACACCAGACGGTGAAGACTATACATGGAGCAAAGCACACAGGGCTGGAGCAACACACGGTGTTCCACATTCGATTATCGATAACAAGAGCAACAAATGAACGAACGAATTAGAGCATTTGCCAGGGCAGCTGAGTTTTCGGAGAACGACTTACACACTAGCGGCGATAATTTCCAAAGATTCGCCGAACTGATTGTTCAAGAATGTACCAGAACGATTGCTATTCAGGGTATGGTGGAATCTGCTTCATCTGAAGCGGTCAAAGGCTCGCATGCCTATATTCATCAATGCGGCAAGATCAGTGGATTCCATGACTGCATGAATTTACTGTTGAAAAATTTTGGAATTAAAGAATGAAAAATCGATACACGGAACTCATGGAAATGACCCAAGTGCTGTTGGGTTCATGTGAGCACGAAGTCACTGTAAGAACAATAAACGGCAAATTTCACTGCCGCGTATTCACTAACGGAATATTGAATCAGGAAGCTGTATGTTGGGATCGTAAAGATATTGGATACACTTGCCGCAATCTCTTGCGTTGGGAAGATAAATGCGGTAACATTTCAGCCTTTGCCGGTGCTGCGCGGGAACGACTGAATGAGGTAACCACATAATGGCAACTGGTAATGTAGGAATGAAAACCCCTTATGGGCAAGGGTATGCGGATGGTCTGATAGGATGTATATATGATAATCCTTACGACCAACCTGGTGAAGAGGTAGAAGCCGAAGATTATTTGCGTGGGTTCGAAGTTGCCTATAATAAATTCTTTGTAACAATTATGAATTCGCCACGAACTAAAGAAAAATAATGAAGACATTCACATTTGAAATGACAGATGCCTGGGGTGATGATTACACTATGGAAGTGGTGGCCAATGCCGAGCAAGAAGCAAGAAGCATCGCAAATAGAGTAGATGATGACGCTGTGGCTGATAAGCTACTAGGAGTTGAAGAATGAATGAACAGCTAAAACCATTTATCGCAGGATTTGATCTTGCTGGACAGCGATTGGCCAACGGACGACTGCAAGCATACGGAGGCAAATCCGAGATCGATAACTGGCCAGAAGAAGTTGAGTTATTTGGTACTACCTATACACTCGAAGATGTTATCAAGGGTAATAATGGATATGAATCCGGAGTGTATGTATGAACGAACAAGACCTTGTATATCGATTGCGTGAACGTGCCCGTATTCGCAGGCAGATTCCCGGCAGGAAGTCTGTAGTAGAGGGAAAGCCAGATCGTATCGCCGATTTGCTGGAAGAAGCAGCGGAAGAGATTGAAAGATTTCGAGAACTTGAATCAGACAGGCATGAAGATATACGATTCAATTCATCTTGGTAAGGAATTAATATGAAACATGATGCCGGAAGAATTAATGAATACTATGATGGTATTGTAGAGGGTGTGCGAATGTATGCTCATTGGAAAAGTGGCGAGCAGTTCGTGGGCACCACTGGCAAGACATTGAAGCAAGCATTAAAAGAGATTGAGGAAGAACGCCAACAGGCGTTAGGAAATGACAATCTTTGATACTCTGAGATTTCCTAATATCGATATCTATGATAAAGAAGAATTAGATAAGTTGCCACGCGACTTACTCGAAGAATGGGCAGCAGAATGTATTAAGGATACTGATTCTGTATATCAGGTTGATGTTAAAGATCCACAGAATGATTTCTCTATTATTGCGTTTAATGCAGCCCATACAAAAATATCTTCACAATGCTATCTTTCAGCGACTACAAAAATCGTCTTAAGTGAAATGTTTAAGAGACAATTTACTAAGGATTTGAAACGACGACTTGCCGAATACGACCAAGAAGCGTAGTCAAAAAGCCTTTTCAAAATTCCATCTCAGATTTCCAAATCAGATTTGGAAATTCAATTCCAAATCCTGCGGCAAAATCTTGTGCGAAATCCAGGTCTAAGCACCTGTGCTCGTATGTGCTCACGCATGTATGAAATATATTTCTATCTTATTAAATAACCCATATTTAATAAGATACCTAATAGGATAGATGTTTCATTCCAGTATGATAAATATTGGACTATGTCTAAATATTCCACACTCCTATATCGCGTCTATCATAAGTTAGCCCAAATTCCTCCAAAGATTAGTTGGAGTAAAAAACATGCCATTACCGATGAAGATAAAGCCCACATTGCTGAAAAATTAGCGGCAGGGTATTATATTATTCTAACTGGTAATAAATCGCATCTGAGCAGTGTGATGGTAAGTTTATTATCATGGCTAAAGACAGGTAAGTGGGCAAAATACAGCCACGCACTAATGAACTGCGATAATATCGAAGATCCATTGAACCGCGGTGGATTTAAGTTTGTAGAGGCAGATGTGAAGGGTGTTGTCTATACAACCTTTGATGAAGTATTTTCTTGTGATAATGTATGTTTGCTAACACCAACTAATATACAAAATAGTGAATGGACAGCAATTATCGATGCCTTAGTAAAACAGGTAGGAAAGCCTTATGATGATTTATTCGATCTAGCTGATTCTACCAGAGTTAGCTGTGTGGAGGTTGTACTTGATGCGCTTAAGACAGCTGATTATGATTGTGAATTACATAGTTTGGAACTTATGATTGCGGCAGAAGGTAATCTCATTCCACAGATGTATAGAGATTGCTCAGATTTTTCTGTAACTTTCGAAAAATAAATCTTCTAAAAGCGGATAAAATCTGCTATCATCTTCGAAAATCTATCTAAAAGTTTGGATAAGAGTTTCTTTAGGATTTCTTAAGAGTTTCAATAGAATTTCGTTAGGTTTTCATTCTGAATTTCGGGTTTCACCTGGGTTTCGAGTTTCAAAAATACCGGTGTGGTTTGTGAGCAACACTTTGGCCCGAGCATTAGGTCTGGTGAAAAGTCTCGCAGACAGGTTCTCCGTCCTTGCTCTTATGTTGCGAGGTTGCTATAGCCCAATCTCAACATATATAATATGTCGACCACTGCTCCAACTAACCATTGACAGACTCCGTCCGTTGTAATACAATAGACACATCACAACAAAGGACTGATATGACTTCACGTTTGAAAATTGCCAAGGCGATGCGTAAGGCTGTTGAACGGCTGGCAAAAGGTAGTGGCAAAGATTATACCAGTCGCTGGTTTATGAATGAATTCATCTGCCACGCTATCGAGGATGGCAATCCAGGTAAAGGAACATTCATGTACACAGATGCAGCGATGCGGGCCAGGACTGCAATCCACAAGCGACTGGAAGGTTGTGAAACATTGGAGTCGTGGCTTCTGAAGAAAGGTATCCCTTCGACAGATCTTACCTTTGACCGGATGCAGGCGCATCGCCACAAGTGGCTGAAAATGCTTATCAAGGAATATGAAACAAAGTAGTTGACAGACTCGCTCCTTGTTGCTATAATAGTCACATCGCAACAAGGAGTAGGTTATGGAATACATTATTGGCACGGTGTTGGCGGCGTTTACGCTCGCCCTGTTTGTTAGCCCGTTGGTAATTATCTTAGCTATTCACGCAGTGAATTCAGTGAAAGACTTGAAATGACACTGGCTGTGGCAGCGGTGCTATTTGCCTCCATACCATTTGCCTTTGCTGTTATCGTAAGTATTGCGATTCAGTTATTGACAAAATGGTAGCATCCTGTTATAATAAACACATCGCAACAAGGAGTAGATAATGAAATACAACTGGCCTGCTGTAATGACGGAGTTTCGCAAGATTATACTTGCCAATGTCAAGCTATATTCGACACACGATCCCAAAAAGGTGAGTGAAGGATATACAGAGTATTTCAAAATCCAATTGTTCGAAACAGATACATTCCACCCGTTTGATACAGACGGCGAATTGTCCCGAGCACTGGATAGGATGCCTGTTCGCTGCAACTATCGCTCGTGTGATTCCTATCATGCGTGGAAGGATGGTCGCAGCTATATTGCCGACGCACTGTATTCGATGATGTCTGAAGTATCAGACCTGGTGGAGGATCACTTCTCCAATGTTTGGAACTTCCCGCCCGGTGTTAAACTGCCTGAGCGTATTGTTATGCCTAAGGATTGGTCCGACATTGCTGACAATTCAGTTGCTCGTATTCTTAAAGCCGCAAGGAGTTGAAATGGAAACAAAACTGGTGATACCCGAAGGTAAATGTTTGTGTCCTATCTGTAATGGAACAGGGCGTAGGCCTATCCCCGATGATATGCGACGATATGCCAATGTTATCGCCGGATATCGTGCGTCAGATGATACTCTTAGCTGTAACAACTGTGGTGGCCAATATATGTTTGGCGAACCAAAAGGATATGTAGGTATCAACCGCAATGGCGTGGGCTGTACCCATTCCTACAAAGGACAAACTATTCGCAACTGCCTCCACGAATATGTTTGCGACCACTGCGGCGATACTTACCAGATTGATTCTGGAGATTAGTATTGACAAGGAAGTGATTCCTTGCTATAATACACACATCGCAAACAACTAAGGGCTGATATGTCACTTACCTATCGTGAATTGATTGAGATGCTGAAGGATTTGACTCCAGAACAACTGGAACAGAATGTGACAGTGTATGTATCGGGGGTAGACGAATACTACCCGCTGGTTAACGACTATCCATGTTGTTTTGCTGATGGTGCCGCCAACGATGTACTGGACCCCGGTCATCCGTATTTAGTGATTTAGATCGTGAAGCTACTCAAGCTGAAATACACGCTGAAGGCTATATTCAATCCACTCTGTTGGACGCGGATGTATCCGTATGATGAAGAGTGGGATAAATGGCTTTGGGGCTCACTTGAGCAAGGTACTGAGATAGTGGTTGGTTACTGTGCATCCAAGGTTGATGGTGTTGAAGTTTGGCATGCGAATTATCCATATGCTTCCGGACACCAATACATACCGAACGAGAAGAATTCACCACAATGTAGCAGAGCCACAGCACTGTTTCTAAACGACGAACTGAAGTCTGCATATATGATTCAACGCCTGAAAGGGCCTTACGATAGGTTCGAATTTCGTAAAAAATACGGAATAAGTCCTGCAACCTTCTTTCCAAGTTAATATTGACAAGGCTCCTGTTTGGCCGTATAATAAACACATCGCAACAAACAAAGGAATGAAATGGCTAAACCAACTGTCGATCAAATCGCTGACATGGCTGAAAAAGCGTGCTTCTATGTAGACCCATCCGGCAAGTGGCTGCGTATGGACTTCTGTGATATGGATGAAGGCATGCTTCATTGCCACGATGAAGATTCGTATGAAGAATACGAAATCCCTTTTGACGAGATTACACTCGAAGGGGATGAATGCTTTCACGAACTTACCAAAATGGAGATCCCGTCATGACTCTTATTCGCAAAGACATTCGCGGCAACTGGAAGGCAGAGAGCAAGTTCAATCTGCCAAACGGTCGAAGTCTCGAAATCAGTACCCACAAGGTGAGCAGTGGCCAGCTAATCACATCAGCAATCGTCGGTAAGGATGAGGGTGCGTTCTTCAGCTATGTGATGTATCAGGACTTCTCTGAGCGTATGGTGTATTCAGCACCTACCAAATGCACGGGCAAGAAAGTCGAAGAGCAACACAACCACGCACTCACGCTGGTGGAAGACTTGAAGACGAAAATCGCTGCCTTCTATGCTTCTAAAGAAGTAGAAACTGTCTAGGAAAATGATTTCATACCAGAAATCTGCGGCAGGACTATATGTTCTCCGAAACGGAAAACTCTGCGGAGAAATTCGCAGAGAGTACCGAAGAAAGATCTGGGCAGGTAAACGAGAAATGATTCCCGACAAATGGTATTCCTGGACGCGAGTTGGTGAAGATTTCAAATTTGCTGAGTTCAGCCATCTTCGATACGCCAAGGAATATGTTGAACAAAACGGTAGACCAAACTGACCAAATGCCGTATAATATACACTTACACAACACAGAAAGGGTTTGAATGTCCATTCAAGTATCAATCGTTAAAGGGTATTATCGTGGTGAAGTTGTTTCTGGCATCTTTCCACTTATCAAACCTTATCAAGACGGAGCCAAGGGTGGCTTCATCACCATCAAAAACTCCAATCCCAAAGCAGGCCATCCGCCTGCTCAGCGTGTAACTGTTGAAAAGACAGACTTCACGATGCTGGATGCTGCTGGTGAAGTTTTAGGCGAACACGTTACGGTGGATATGGGCGAAAGCGGCAGCAAGATCGAAACAGGCACTAACTACGAGCAGGTGTTTGTCAATGCTGAAACAGACGACGAAGCAATGGAGCGTATCTCCGAAACGTTCAATATGCTGGATAAGATTGTGGATGCTTGCGCTCGCAGCGTTATTCGCGGACTGGTTGTATCGGGCCCGCCCGGTATTGGCAAGTCGTTTGGAGTTGAGAAGCAACTCGAAACCGCAAATATGTTTCGCAAGATTGCTCAGCAAGATCCCAAATACGAAGTCATTAGTGGCGGCGTATCAAGCATTGGGCTGTATCAGAAACTTTACTTTAATCGTGCTTCCGACAATGTGCTGGTGTTCGATGACTGCGACGGTGTTCTGTTCGAAGAAGAATGTCTGAACTTGCTCAAGGCTGCGTTGAACAGTGGCGACAAACGGCGTATCTGCTGGAACAAGGAAAGCCGTGTGCTTGGCGTGGAAGGCATCCCGGATTCGTTTGATTTCGAAGGTAGCATTATCTTCTTGTCGAATATCGACTTTGAAAAGACTATCGCAAAAGGCTCGCGTATTGCAGCTCACTTGGCTGCTATTATGTCACGCTGTCACTACTTGGATTTGGAGATTGGATCCATGCGTGACAAGTTGCTGCGTATCAAGCAGATTGTGCGCGATGGTATGTTGCTGCCTTACTTGTTCACGCCGCAGCAAGAAGCCGATGTGCTGGCATTCGTAATGGATAACGCAGAATACATGCGTGAAGTGAGTTTGCGAGCTGTGAAAAAGGTAGCAGACTTTGTCAAAGCAGATCCAGTAGGATGGTTGGAAATGGCGGAAGCCACTTGCTTGCAGAAGGAAGCCAAGTTCAAGCGTCTGCTCGCCAAACGTGCTGAAGCAGAGAAGCGTGGGCTGGTGCTCGCAGAGGTGTAAAGATTTTGGGCGGGGTTAAGGTGCAGGCGTCACGGATACGCCACCCCGCCCTTTTCAATTAAACATTGACATAGGGTATAGATGTCACTATAATGTAATTTTAACAGAAAGGACTCTTATGAAGAGTAAACTTATCGTAGCAAGTATCATGTCTGCCGCTTTGTTGGCAGCGTGTGGGGGTGGGGGTAACGATCCCACTGTAGCATCGGGAGACATTCAAATGTCTCCAATGGCGGCGATTACCAGTATGTCAATGGCGGCAACCGTTAAGACTTCCGGTGGATTGATTAGCGTAGGACAGTCGCCAAGCTTCATCCGTACCCGTTACGGGTTTGATGGGCTTACATCGCCCGCACAGCAAGGTTCGGGACAGGTTATCGCTATTATTAGCGCATACAATAACCCAAATGCCGCGGATGATCTTGCCAAGTTTTCAGCACAGCATGGATTGGCTCCTTGTACGGTAGTGAAAACTGTCTACACATTGGATCCAGTATCTGGGTATGCTCTTGCCAGCACTCCAAAACCGGCTGCAGGTGATGGATGTACCTTCCAGGTTATCAACATTAAGGCAAACGGCCATCCTAACGCGATCACCAAATACGGTGTTTTAACCGAAGTGGTGCCAGCAGGCGAAGCGAATTGGATTGTTGAGTCTTCAATGGATATTGAATGGGCTCACGCAATGGCGCCAATGGCATCCATTGTGCTCGTACAAGCACCTAACAACTTTGTGAGTGCCTTGTCGTATGCCACGCAATATGCGAGCACATTCGCTGATGTTGTTTCAATGAGTTGGGGTGCACCGGAATCTGCTTTCGCATCAACTTGTCCTATAGTTTACGGAGGTGGAACTTCTCCAGATTGTACACCTTTCAAACAGACAACAACACTTCTGTATGGCCCGGAGAATCCTGTTGACCCGGTTACCGGGTACATAAATTACACCGGTGGCGGATATGATACTATCGGATTCACTAATTCGAATGTCACTTATGTAGCGGCATCAGGCGATAAGAGTGTTCCACTCTGGCCAGCGGTTTCAACGAAGGTACTTTCGGTAGGCGGAACCAATGATAAGGGTCCAGTAGATGTAGGGTGGGGCGGAAGTGGTGGTGGCTTGTCTGCTTACTATACAGCACCTGCGTGGCAATCTATCTCAGGTAGCCCAACTCGAGCGGTGCCCGATGTAGCATACAATGGAGACAGTGCCAGTCCAATGTCCGTATATGTTACTCCAAGCACATGGGTACCAGATGCTTCGTGTGTAAAGACCAAAGGTGCTAATAGCTGCGGTTGGTATGGTGGATATGGGACCAGTCTTGGTGCGCCACAGTGGGCAGGGATCGCTGCAATTACTCGGGCAGTCCGAGCTGAAAATAGCAAATCGATTATCAACTTTACCGCAGGCCTATACACTGTAGCATCTGTCCCTGGCTATTATGCCACAGCATTCGGCGATGTATTGACTGGATCTAATGGCAACGCTGCAAAGACCGGGTACGATCTTGTTACCGGGCTCGGCGTACCGAATGCAAGTGTATTGGTAAACTACCTAGCCCAACAGTAAGAAAACAAACCCTAGAAAGCGTCTTCGGACGCTTTCTTTTTGACTTAAAAATCTGTTGACCAAACCAATCAAATAAGCTATACTGAATCTGAGCTGTTAGTTTAACAAGACGCAAAAAGGAACAAAGGCCCTGGAGCGTGGCAAAACAGGATCATTCAAACTTGCACGGAGAATAGGGCAGTAGTTAAATATGGTTGGTCCCATATGATACGAAGTCGGGGTTAAGGACCACTCCGCTATACAGGAATCCGAACGTGCAATAAGGAATGGTTATCGATGGGGGTTCGAATCCTTCCCAGCTCACCGAGTATAAGACGGCCTAAGCAACCTGGCCCCTGCGTAAACGAACTGGCGTGAACCAGGATGCGCTGCTTGCGCTTGAGGAGTTAGCCTCCACAGTAATAATTCTAAATATAGGGAATCATAGAAACTCCCTTTTTATTATAAAGGGCGAAACGGTAGGAATCGCGTAAGTCCGAGTTTACATATCCAATGGTGGAACCTATGTTCTAACTCTTTTAAGCGGCAATCGTTCTCGGTTGGCCGCTTTTCTCTTGACATTCGTGTCCGAGGCTGTTATAATTAGAACACTTACATAAGGAGACTTCAATGTCATTTACAAATTTGAAAACAACACAGAACAAGTTCCTCGAAACATATCTTCGTGGCACTGATCAAACCTTAACTTCGGCCCAGGCTTCAGCAACATTCGGCATTCAAAATTTGAGTGCTCGTGTTAGCGAACTTCGCGACCTTGGATTGAATGTTCAAACCATTCCTACCAAGACAACTAGCCGCGCAGCATATAGAATGTCGCGTCGTGATGTTACAGGATCGCAGGCCCGCGTATTAGCTTAATCTCTTAAGCTGCTTCGGCCTTCATAAGAACAACCTGCTTCGGCAGGTTTTCTTTTATCCAAGAACTGTTACAATTATCCTATAGACAAACAACTCGTCCTATCATATAATAAGCACATGGACAGCAAAACAAGTCCAGCCAAGAATAGTTTGCTTTTAATCAACTTTAGGAGTCTATTATGACACAAGGTATCCGGGAATTTACTAATGCGAATTTCGCATCCACCCTGCCCAAGCTGCAGAGCGGCGAACTCAAACCGTCGGAATTCCGTCGGGAAGTGATGGATTTGGCGGTGGTGGCATTTGGCATTACTGTTGCGTCTGCCGCAACTCATTACAACCACTCGTTGAAGGCGGCTCGTGCCGCTGATCCGAAGTCGGTGGCTGGTTTGGGTCGCCCGGAGGACAAAAAAGGTGGTCGCAAGCCCATCCACACTGTGGACGTTATCAAGGTGAAGACGGGTGAAGTCGTTGCCAGCGGCGTGTCCAAAGGTGCTGCTGACACGCTGATCGCTACTGCGGTTGCCAAGGGTAAAGCCAAACTGGCAATCAAGACCATTGAAATTGCGCCGGCAGTTGAAGTGGCCACCGAGGCTGTGACAGCTTAATCCAAACGGTGAAACAAGGCTCAGGAGAGCCTTGTTTAGTTAGTGCCTCTAGACTGAAGTCGGGCGAGTTCCGTATACGGGTCGACGCTATCCATCCGGAGAGTGCAGGCAGGCAGATAAGAGCACTAACCAAACAATGTTTTCGCCGGCTGTGTGGGCCTCTCTGTTGGGATAACCACAACAAGGATTAGTCGTGAGTGCCTTGAACAGAAAAACCTCGACTAATAGCGGTAGGACTCGCTTTTCATTCTACGCGGCTATTTTCTAATAACTATTGACAGATAGGTCTTTCTTTGTTATAATAAATACATCACCGAAACAATAGGATTGTAATGGAAGATAACTTATCCAGCATTAATCAATGCAAGAAGACTGCCTTGATTGCCCAGCTGGATAAGTTTCCTCATATCCAGCGTAAATTATATCTATATTGGGGATATAAAGAAGGCAGAGATTTTTTGTCCAGTCTTACTATTTCTGATCGTCCTAACCGTCGAGGCTTTCCGTTCGATGTTGTTATCGTAATCAATGAGTTGACTGATCTACACGATATTGAATATCCTATATTGAAGCCGAGATCCAAATATGTATGGGATTGAATTATGAAACAAACTGACATCCGCCGAGTAACCGATCGTGTTTCGTATTGGAAAGATACGGGTCATTATTTCTTTTACTGGTGTGGTGATGAATTCCTGCTTAAGGCTACCAATGATGAAGATGCTATCAAAGAATCCTGTCGTCTCCAGTTTGATTTAGAATCCGATTAAAGAAAGAACACTATGAATATTGACTGCAACCATCATGTCGCTTCGTTCTGTCGTGAAGATGTGGGCGATGAGGAACGCTATTTGGTAGACGATACGCCGCTTGGGCTGACTGGCGAATACACTTTCGTCTATACCTACCCGCTTTCTGCTGCGGCGCGGTTTAATCATCCTCTTATCACTTCGGCAGGTTCAATTGATATTCTGCTTATTGCGAAGGCCGACTACGAGCACATTTATGCTGAAGAAGATGCGGCATGCGGCGAAACTCCGAATATCCCGGGTATGCTGAACAGGGATCGTTCCGAGGGCCCGTACGGAATTTGGGGTCACTGCTTGAGTGATCTTTATTTCGAGGAAATTCAGATCGACAGCGAAAAAAAGATTATCACCTTCTGTATTGGCAGTTGATTATCAAATAATAATAGACAGATAGGGAATTTTCCCTTATAATACACACATCGCAACAAAGGAGTCAATTATGGGTTTGGATATGTATTTGAATGCAAAGCGTTTTCTCTGGAGTCAAGGAGAGGATGTTCAGATTGCGAAAGCAATTACCGAATTGCTGCCCGAACTTTCAAAGTTGAAACGTGGTGCAAGTTTCCGTGAAGATCCTGTGCGTGAGATTTGCATTGAAGCAATGTATTGGCGGAAAGCCAATGCTATTCACGCATGGTTTGTAAGGAATGTGCAAGGTGGACAAGATGATTGTGGAAATTATCGCGTGGACCGCACACAGCTTCAAGAGCTCGCTTCACTTATCGATCAGGTGCTTGCACAGAAAGGTAAGGCCAGTGAATTGCTGCCTCCACAGTCGGGATTCTTCTTCGGCAGCGCCGAAGTTGATGAATACTATTACAGCGATCTGCAACGCACCAAGGATGGAATTGCCAATGTCCTTGAACTGCCAGATTGTTGGGACTTTGAATATCACTCGAGTTGGTAAGAGGTAGACAGGAAGGAAACTTCCTGCTACAATACACACATCGCAACAAGGAACGCAAATGAACGCAAAGCAACGAGCAATCGAAATCTACAACCTACATCTTGCACTCGCAAGCACAGATGGGCGTAATTTCCGCAAAACCGTGATGGATCAATTGCAAGCAGAGACTGGTTGCTCGCTTGCTGCGGCGGCTACACATTACAACAACGCCAAGAAGCAGGCTGCACCAATCGAGGGCCTAGGCCGTGCCCCGGTTCCCAAAGGTATCCGCAAGCCGGGCAGTAAAGGCAAGACGCAAGTTCAACTCCAAGACGATAATGATTGCTTCACGGTGATCGAAATTGTTGATGATAAGGTTGCCCGCTGCTATTCGTTCCTCACACAAGGCGATGCCAGTGAAACATTTGACTCTAAGACCGAAACCTGGAACAGTAGTGATTGGGTAATGATCCAAGGCTTGGGCCCGAACAGCGGTGACCCGTTCAAGTTGGAAACCGGTGAGAAAGAGATCAAACGGTATTCGCCTGCAAAGGTGGCAGTTGAATCTGGAAATCAAGTTCTGGAAACTGCTTGACAATCTGAGTTCATTCTGTTATAATAGTTTTACTGGTTAGGACATTGCCAGATCTCAATGTCCAGGTTAGAAGGTTAGTAAAAATGGAATCACGTGCATTTATCAAGGCTGCGGCTGTTCTGATTGAAGAAATCGAGAAGACGCATGACACAATCGGCACCGCTGTGGAACTCCGCGAGATCCGCGAAAACGTCCAGAAGGACATCAACCAACTGTTTGGCGGCTTGCAAAATCCGACGCTGCCATCGGCATTCAAGTTGCGTGATGTTTCGATGCGTAACGGCTTCTCTGTGAATCCGAAGGTGTTGAACGATCTGGCTCGTTTCGACTAACAAGGGGCCGCAATGGAACTTATCATCGGGATCGTTGTCATCTGCCTTGTTGTGATGGTCTGGAATGCTATTGAACGAGCAATCCTTCGTTCCAAGAGTCCGGTTGTTCACGGTGTTGTCCGTGCGGTAGGAACTGTTGCGGCTGCTTCGATAGCAAGAGACATCTACAATAGCAAGCGTCGGAAGAAGTAACATGAACCAAACCCAAAGCATCATTGTCTATCGTAACCCGTTGGAACAACAACTCTGGGAAGGTGGATACGCATCCGGCATTTTTCTTGCCGGTGTGATATTTGTCATCTTCACTGTTGCCTTGCTTAAGGTGGTCAGTGTATGCGTTGGGGATTGGAAAGTCAATAGCAGTTCTTGGATCAGTTGGGCAGTAATGGCCGTGGCCGCTGTTATAACTGGGCTCGTATTTCATTTTCTGTAAAATACTTTCGTTATGGCAAAAGAATATTACCCATTTGTTGAGTATGGAGGATATGGTTGGGCTGGCATGGGTCCGCTCGACTTTGCTCACACTATTACCAAATCCGGCAACGCAATCAGAAAACTTCAAGATACGCTTAAATTCGATGCTGTTGCGTTCTGCGGCAGTTCGGGTTCGGCTATTGCCTTTCATCTCGGTATCAAATACAAGATCCCGCTGCTTTATGTGAGGAAGAAGAACGAAGATTGCCACGGCAGTTCCGTTGAATGTAACGGCTTCAATCTCCAGATTAAGAAGTATCTGATTGTGGATGACTTTATCGATACCGGTAAGACTATCCATCACATTATCAACAGCATTGCTTCAAGAGCAAGAAAGCAGAGTGCCTATCCTGCTAAGCCTGTGGGTATCTTCTGCTTCGATCCGGTACAATGTACGAAACCGTTTGCTGTCACTGATAAGAAAAGCATCCAAATTTATTCAATAAGGCATTGACTAGCAGGCTTCTTCCTGCTATAATAAACACATCGCAACACAAACAGGACCTTACATGGACTTGGAAATCAAACTCAATCGCCTGGGCGAAGAAGTGTATGATCGCTATCCTTACATCAATTCAGGAGGATGCTGCGTCTATGCGGCAATGGTTGTAGCAGAATTAAATAAGCTGAATATTCCGGCCAAGGGTATTGTAGCATCTTATTCTTCTCTTGCCAGTAAAAGTATCGATAAGATTCGCCCTCTCATTAAAAAGAACACACTCGATGAATGGCAGAAGAACGGTGTTAGTTTCAGCCATGTCGGTGTAGAATTTACGCTGAATGGCAAGAAGAAACACTATGACACCGCTGGCGTTCGCAAAGCAGGGAAAGAATTGGACCATATGCCAATCTACAAAGGCCGATTGGAATATATCGAACTGCGAGCTCTGGCAGCAAAGAAATATGGTTGGAATACTTGTTTCAACCGTAGAGATATTCCCGAACTCCGACGGCTGGTTAAATCGTTCTTAGCGGTTGACAAGGCTCCTGTTCTTGCCGTATAATATACACATATAACAGGAACACAAAATGACTGACGAACAATATGAAACACTTGGTAAATCTATCGTACATTTTCTCGGCCTGAAACCGAACAAAATAACCGGCCGGTATGATACTGAGTGGGGTGATAAAACACTTGTTGGCATTGGTCGATGTGTGGAGCGATGCGTCAACGACGTTGCTTCTGAGGTAATTTAACTTAAGGAAATCTAATGGCAATTATTCTTATTCCTATTCTCGCTCTGGTCGCTGCACTCAGTGTCATGTGGCGCGGATATGCGTTCAGTGTGCTGTGGGGTTGGTTTGTTATGCCATATTTCGGTGTCGCTGCATTGAGCATCCCGGTGGCAATCGGACTCACAATGGTGGTCAGCTTCTTGACTTATCAATTTACTCATACCGAAGATAACCGAAGCTCGAGAGAAAAGATAATCGAAGGTATCACAATCGGTCTTCTTCGTCCGGCCTTTGCTTTGCTATTTGGTTGGGTTGTTACACTGTTCCTTTAGGAGAAAACTATGTCTTGGCTACCAAGTAAAGGCGAACTGTTCTACATTCGCTTCTTGCCAAAAACTCGTATCATCGATAGCGGGTACGGTGTTGCAACGGCTGTGAAGATGCAGGACGGTTCGTATCAAGAAAACATCTTTCGGTTGATTGCATCGGATGACCGTATGCTGGTTGCCAAGATTGCGTATGGCAGTGATTATTTCAGCAAAGAACACCTGTTTCTACGCACTCAGATAGAAGCAATGCCTGTTGGCCCGAGTGTCGTGGCGGCACTAGGCCTTTCTACTGAATCAAATACATAAGGATTGAAATGATTGTTAAATTTGCCAATGCTATCGGTCGCGCACACGGTAAGTTCTTTGCTTGGCTTGGGCACAAGGCTGAAACAAATCCGTGGTGGGCTGTGGCACTTACAGCATGGGCTATCTATGAAATTGCCGAGCATATTGCTGGCCCTGTGATGGCCATATTGTATGCGACTGGCCACCTTGTTGTAAAGTAAAAAATGATACGCAGAACTAATAGTGCTTGGGGATTCTGGTCCAATGTGATATTCGGGTGGATCATTCTGCTCGACGCAATCGTTAGCATTGTCACACTTGGATTCTATAGCAGTGGTCTTCAACTTGACTACGCTCGCTATCGCACCAAGCAGATGTTTCAAAAGAGAAAGAAGGCATTATGATGCGCCACCTACTCGCACTCG